>Ga0209321_10000542_pt1 | contig 24783 bp, 22 predicted proteins | sample Rifsed16ft4_FD_184012 | JGI IMG/M metagenome (GOLD analysis project Ga0209321, IMG submission 184012) | Soil microbial communities from Rifle, Colorado, USA - sediment 16ft 4 - CSP-I_5_4 (version 2) | ecosystem: Environmental > Terrestrial > Deep subsurface > Rock core/Sediment | place: Rifle...
TGCGTGCCTTGAGAATATCGGGATTAGAACAAAGCTGATCGGTACGAGCGATCATATCTTCATCATGTTCGACACGGAACTTTCTCCCAAGAACGCATATCTCTTGTCTCTTGATGAGAAAGAGGTGATTCCGTATGAAGGGACCGTCTGGGTTCCGCTTGAAACCACAATGATCAATGAACCATTCCCGAAAGCCTGGCGAATGGGCGCCCAGGAGTACTACAAGAACGTCGAATCGGGCGGGAAGATTGAGATCATCGACACGCGCAAGGCGAAAGAGGCTTTTCCTCCGGCCAACCTGCCTGCATCGGCAAGGCCTTCCTCACCTTCTGCTGAAAAAATCATTCAGCTGGCATCAGCCGATCTTACGGATTACGAATACCACCAAAGTCAGCTGCTCGGTTTGGCCGACAGGATGAAGACAAGCGAGAATCCGGCCGACAAAAACAAGGCCGCGATGACGTACGCGAAGGCAGGGGATTACGAGTCTGCTGTGGCAGCATTGGCAGGTGTCAACACCCCTGGTGCGTACAACACGCTCGGAAACGTGTACCTGATGAAGAACGAGCTCCCGACCGCACAGGAGTTCTACCAGAAAGCTCTTGCGATGACGACGGATGACGGGGGAGTCTACATGAACTTTGGTTTGGCCCGATATCTTTCGGGTTCGGAAGAAGACGCGATGGAGTCGTTCCAGGTTGCGATATCGAAGTACGAGTCCCGGGAAAAAGCTCTTGAGGTTCTTGGACTCGAGCGCATCAATGAGGTGCTGGGAACAAGGGCTGCGGGAAAATCGGAAGTCCAGGTCTCCAAGGCGGACATCTTCGCCCTGATCGGGAGATCACTCCAGAATGTCCCCGACAAGGGGAAATCGCTCGCTCAGGCATCACGTGTTCGCGAGAAATACAAGGATCAGCAAAACAAGTACGTGTTTGGAGGCCGCCGCGGTGCGGATCCGACACAGATTGCGAGCATTAAGGAGTTCCTGTACTGGAAAGAGTAAAACAAGCGACGTTTGCCGTCGGTATATCCCCCGTCCTTTCCACAGGGCGGGGGATTTTTTTGTTGGGAAAGGCCATGCATAAGGACCTTCATTGCAGGTCTGCCCATTTTTGGCTATTTTCCCCCTGTAATGCCCTCCAATATCATCGCAATCGTCGGACGTCCCAACGTCGGTAAATCAACACTCTTCAATCGTATTCTCGGTTTTCGGGAAGCCATTGTCCATGATGCCCCCGGTGTAACCCGCGATCGTAAATACGGCGATGCAGAGTGGGCAGGGACACAATTCACCGTCATCGATACCGGCGGCTATGTCCCGCGCTCTGAAGATGTCTTCGAACTGGCGATTCGCGAACAGGCACAGATTGCGGTCGAAGAGGCCGACCTTGTCCTCTTTATGGTCGATGCAAAAGATGGGATCCTTCCCCTCGACAAAGAGATCGCTGGAATACTGAGGAAGTCCGAAAAACCCATTCTCCTTGTCGTAAACAAGATCGACTCCGCAAAACAGGAGATGAACTCGGCCGAATTCTTTGCGCTTGGGCTCGGGGATCCGATCAGCATCTCGGCCCTTGGCGGCCGTCAGATCGGCGATTTCCTGGATGAGGTTACCTCGCACTTCCAGGCCGAGTCGCCGGAACCACCCGGTGAGAGGCCTCTCCGAATCGCCGTCGTCGGGAAGCCCAACGTTGGCAAGTCCTCTCTCGTCAATGCGCTTCTGGGGAAGAAGCGCCAGGTTGTCACGGATATCCCGGGGACGACCAGAGATCCCATCGATTCAATCCTCACTTACCAAGGGGAAGAAATCGTTTTGGTTGACACGGCCGGACTCAAGAAAAAAAGTAAAGTGGCCGAAAGTGTGGAATTCTACAGTGCGTTACGCACGCTGAGAAGCATTGAGCGCAGTGACGTGGTTGTTATCCTGCTTGACGCGTCACGCCCCATCGATCATCAGGATCTTCATATTGTCGAAAGCACGGTACAGCGCAAGAGGTCAGCCCTCATTGCCGTCAACAAATGGGATCTGATCGAAAAAGACTCCAATACGGTCAAGGCGTTTGAACAGGCAATATCGATGGACCTCGGCATGTACGACTATTTTCCTGTCGTGTTTGTCTCTGCGCTGACAAAGCAGCGGGTTTCCAAAATTATCGACATGGCAAAAGAGATCGAACAGGAGCAGTCAAAGAGAATAAAGACGGGGGAGCTTAATGATACCCTTCTTGCGGAAATAGAAAACTATCCCCCAAAGACCTCATCTCCAAAAGAGATCAAGATAAAGTATGTGACGCAACTGAAGACGAAACCTCCGTTGTTTGGGTTCTTCTGCAATGAGCCGAAACTCGTTCAGGAATCGTACAAACGATTCCTATCCAACAAGATCAGGGAACACTTTGGATTCAAAGGTGTTCCCATCACCATCATGCTGAAAAAGAAATGAAGCGAAGGATCCTCGTCATCGGAGGAACGGCAGCGGGGCCGAGTGCCGCAAGTAAGGCGAAACGGACGGATCCGGATGCCGAAGTCATCATGTTCGAGCAGGGGGATGATATTTCGTCCGGAATTTGCGAGATGCCGTACTATGTCGGCAATGTTGTCGATGATGTGAAGAAGCTGACTTCCTTTACGCCTGAGAGGCTTGAGAAGGAAAAAGGAGTGATAGTTCGCGTCAGGCACCACGTCGACGAGATTTCTCCTTCAAGCAGGAAGATCGCCGTTCGGAACCTTGATTCTGGCAAGGTGCGGGAAGAACGTTATGACAGCCTGGTGATTGCCACAGGTTCCCGCCCCCGTTCAATAGGATTGGCCGGTGAGAACGCAAGGAACGTCTTTCACGTCAAATCTCTCGAGGGAACAATTGGCTTGAAGAGGGTCCTGGCGGATGAGAAGCCCGGATGCGCGGTCATTATAGGGGGTGGGTATATTGGGATGGAGATGGCTGAAGCGTTGGCGGCCAACGGCCTCCGGACAACCCTGCTTCACCGTCACAATCTGCCGATGATGGGTCTGGAAGAGGAGTCGCAGAAGGCGGTTGCCGTTGAACTCGCCGCTCATGGGGTGGAGTTCGTTCCGAACGTGTCTGTGCAAGCTCTGGCTCACAACCCCGGCGGAAGCGTCTACGCAGTGAAAACGGCAGAGCGTACGTACGATTGCGATCTGGTTGTGATCGCGGCGGGGGTTGAGCCGAATACCTCGCTTGCCGCCGAATCGGGAATTCGCCTCGGGCAACATCGCGGGATCCTTACGGATCAGCGACAGACTACGTCTGATGATTCGATCTATGCAGCAGGAGATTGCTGCGAGGTGCGGAATCTCGTAAGCAACAGATTCTCCTATATTCCGCTTGCGACAACAGCAAGCAAGCAGGGTTGGACGGCAGGAGAAAATGCGGCAGGAGGGAGCGCAGTGTTTAAGGGGGTGATTCGTGCTATCGGCGTGAAGATATTCGACCTCCAGGTAGCCCATGTCGGTCTTAGCTCAAAGGAGGCTCGGGAATCGTCTTTTGATCCCGTGGTTGAACATATTGAAGCTCCTTCGAAAATCTCGTTCTACCCGGGGAGTGAACGAGTGCATATTATCGCTGTCGCCGATAAATCATCCGGCAGGGTTCTCGGAGCCAACGTATACGGCAGAGAGGGGGCCATCATGCGGGCAAATGTCCTCGCGGTTGCCATTCAGCACGGGCTCACCGCGGACGAAGTTTCCAGGTTGGATCTGATCTACACACCGCCGTATGCTCCTTTGTGGGACCCCGTCTTGGTACTCGGAAATCAACTTCGAAAGAGAATCGAGAATGAAAAACCTGGTCATCATTGAACATCCTCTTGTCAGACGCGACCTGTCGATCTTGCGCAACAAGAAGACGCCGAGCAATATCTTCAGAGCCGTTCTCCGCCGCACGGCGAGCCTGATGGCTTATGAAGTGACGATGGACCTGGAGCTGAAGAAGACCGTTATCCGGACCCCGCTGGAGAAGACACCCGGATACCAGGTAAAACGGTCGATAGTTCTTGTCCCGATCCTCCGCGCCGGCCTGGGCATGGTCGGTGGATTTGTCGAAGTGCTTCCCGACGCAAGGGTGGGCCATATTGGCCTGTATCGGAATGAGGAGACGCTGCAGCCTGTTGACTACTATTTCAAGGTTCCGAAAAGACTTCAGGACGCGATGGTTCTTGTGCTGGACCCCATGCTTGCCACGGGGGGAAGCGGTGTAGCAGCGTTAGACTACCTCAAGAAAAGGGGAGCGCGTCATCTGCGCTTCGTGAGCCTCGTCGCCGCTCCTGAGGGGGTCCGTGCAATTCAACGGGGCCATCCCGATGTGAGAATCTATACCTGTGCATTGGACCGAAAGCTGAATGAGCACGGGTACATTCTCCCGGGACTTGGCGATGCCGGCGACAGAATTTTTGGGACCGAATAGCCGAAGTGAAGACTCTCGCCGTCATAGTGTGTTTGTGTTCTATGGTGTACGCCAACGGGCCGTTTCAAAAGGTTCCCTCGCGCGTCATGGACTCATTGTTGACAAGTGGGATCGACCAGACGCTCCGTCAGGAGTATGAAGCAGCCGGGAAGACGTTTCAGCTTGTCGTGCGGGAATTTCCGGACCATCCCGCCGGATTTCTCTATCAGGCTGCATTGATGCAAACCATGGCAATGGATTATGACCTTCAGATCGAACGTACCCCGTTCGACTCTCTGCTCGCTCTGGCTCTTGAAAGGTCGTCAGCGATGATAGACCGCGAGCCTGATTCGCCATGGGGCTACTACTATCGGGGTACCATGCTGGGCTATGACTCGTATGCCCGCGCTTTGCGCGGTGACTGGTTCGGTGCAGCGAGCAAGGGAATGTCGTCTGTCTCGGACTTTCATCATGCGGTGGAATCTGATTCCTCGTTCTTTGATGCCTACGCGGGGATTGGAACATACTACTATTGGAAAACCAGAAAGATCGAATTCCTTACATGGCTTCCCTTCGTCGGCGACAAACGAGAGGAGGGGATCGAGCACCTTTTCCTTTGCATCGAAAAGGGGGATTACAACAGATACGCTGCAATGAGCTCTCTTCTGTCGATCTATCTGGACAAGCAATCGTATGAGGAGGCGGTATACCTGGCGAGGGAGGCACTTCGAGCCTATCCGGCGAACCGCCTGTTTCTCTGGAGCCTTGCCGCCTCTCTTGAAGGCCTGGCAGATACGACCGGAGCGTTGGTGGCGTACAATCTGCTTCTCGAGGCGATGGTCAATGATCGGCGGGAAAATTCGTACAATGAGCTTGTGTGCCGTCTCAATATGCTCAAACTGGAATCAGGTCGGAAACTTCCTCAAACTCTGAAACCGGACATTGACAAGATTTTTGCACTCAAGTCCAGGATGTTCCCCGGACATTTAGAGATGCGGGCAGAGGCAAAATTCGAGGAGACCATTCGGATTCGCGACATGCTCTTGAAACAGGCAGAACCGAGATGAAAGTGTTGTGAAGAACAAAGCCGTAGCGAAAGACGTTGTAGGAATGAACGTCAAAAGATGATCAACGGACAATACAAGAAGAAGCTCGACGACCTGATCGCCGTCTGCCAGAGGAATCTGAGAGTGGTGGATGTCGACCTCATTACGCGGGCTTTTTCCATGAGTCTCGAAGCGCACAAGCACGACCTGCGCGCATCCGGAGAGCCGTATTTTCACCACCCCTATGAAGTTGCGATGGTGGTTGCCAAGGAGGTCGCGTTGGACGATGTGTCGGTCGCCGCTGCATTGCTCCACGACGTCGTTGAAGACACGCGGTTCAGTCTCAAGGACATCAAGGAGGAGTTTGGCCCGACGATTGCGGAAATTGTCGACGGTGCCACGAAAATCAGCGACATCTTCAGAAGCCACGAAGTGACCCAGGCTGAGAACTATCGCAAGCTGCTTCTCTCCATGGTCAACGATATCAGGGTGATGCTCATCAAGTTTGCAGATCGTCTCCACAATATGCGGACCCTGGAATATCTCTCTCCTGAGAAGCAGGAACGTCTCGCGCGGGAAACGCTTGAAATATATGCCCCGTTTGCACATCGATTCGGATTGGCAAAAGTGAAATGGGAATTGGAAGACCTGTCGTTCAAGTATCTCAATCCCAAAGAGTACGACGAAATCGCCAGGCAGCTGAAGTCACACAGGCGGGAACGGGAAAACTATATCAAGAAATTCAGCGCGCCGATCAACAAGCGCCTCGGTGACGAGAATTTCGAATATGAGATGGAGGGGCGACCGAAACACCTGTACAGTATCTATCAGAAAATGCTTCGCCGCAAGAAACCCCTCGATGAGATCTACGATCTTTTTGCCGTTCGCTTCATCCTCGATACCAAGGATAACAACGACTGCTTCATCGCATACGGGATTATCACAGAGCTCTACAAGCCGATTCCGGAACGGTTCAAGGACTATATCTCGTTGCCGAAGAAGAACGGATATCAGTCGATCCACACGACGGTGGTAGGTCCGCACGGTAAACTGGTGGAAGTACAGATTCGCACAAAAGGAATGCACGAGATCGCCGAAAAAGGAGTCGCCGCCCACTGGATGTACAAGGAGAGCAAGTCATCGCTGGACAAGGAACTGGAGGGATGGATCAACTGGGTAAGGGAGATTTTCGAGCAAAAGAGCGATGATGCCCCGAAAGAGCTCATGGAGAGTTTCAAACTCAACCTTTACCAGGATGAGATCTACGTCTTCACGCCGAAGGGCGATCTGAAGATTCTGCCGCGCAATGCCACTCCGCTCGACTTTGCCTTTGAGATTCATTCGAACGTCGGTTTCCACTGCATCGGGGCAAAGGTGAACGGAAGAATCGTACCGCTCAACTCCCTGTTACGCAGCGGAGATCAGGTCGAGATCATAACATCCAAAACTCAGGCCCCTAATCCGGACTGGGAAAAATATGTCGTTACGCACAAAGCGAAAAGTCACATCAGAAGATGGATTCGGGAAGAGGTGCGAAAGCGCGTGGAGCAGGGCCGTGCGTTATGGGAGAAGAAAATCAAGAAACAGAAGGTCCATGTCAATGAGGACGATTTGCTGAAACTCGTGCGGTCTGTTCATATTGACAATCTGCAGCAGTTCTATCTCTCGCTTCTGGATGAAGGAGTCGATTCCGACACTTTGATAGAACAGCTCGTAATGAGATTGAAACATCCTGAATCGGTGGAATCGGGAAGAAGCAAAGACATGCCCCGCTCTCTCTTTACAAAGTTTGTGGATACGGCACGGGATATCGCAAGCGGGATCTCGATTCTCGGAACCAGCGACTCGTTCATGCATCAATACGCAAAATGCTGCAATCCCATTCCCGGTGACGAGATCGTCGGCTTTGTCACGGTCGGGGAGGGAATCAAGATCCATAAGAAAGACTGCAAGAATATCGTCATGCTCCGGCTGGCGGAGAGTGAACGCATTGTCGATGTCGAATGGCCGAAAGCACAAGGGGCCGATTTTCTGGTGGCGATTCGTATCTCCGGAAAAGACCGGACGGGACTCCTCAGCGATGTGACGCACGCAATTTCCAACGTGCAGAATACCAACATCAGAAGCGTGAATATGGATTCGAAGGGCTCACTGTTCGACGGTCAGATCATTCTCTATGTCAAGAACACTGATCATCTGACAAAGATCGTCGACAAAATAAAGAAGGTCGCTGGGATTGAAGAGGTGGAGCGCTTTCAGGGACATTAGCGGATGAACAACGATCAGGGACGAATTCTGGGGATAGACTATGGGACGCGGCGGATCGGTTTGGCGATCAGCGATCCGCTGCGTATTCTAGCCACCTCGTACGGAGTGCTGCTGAACGGACCTGAGGTTGTCAAAGAAATAGACGCCATATTGGAACGAGAAAAGATTGCCGTGATCGTTGTGGGAATGCCTTTGAGCCTCAGCGGGAAGAAGACGGCAAAAGCTCATGAGGTCGAGGCCTTCGTTGAGACGGTGCGGAAAGGATGCCGGGCTGAAGTGGTGTTTTGGGATGAACGGTTCACGACTTCGATGGCGCGCCGGTCACTGTTGACAATGGGGACGAAGAAGAAAGAGAGACAGGACAAAAGCGGAAGAATCGACTCGATGGCTGCCGCCATCATGCTTCAGGGGTTTCTCGACAGTACAAAGAAATCAATGAGCTGCTGATCATGGACATCGGAGAGCCTGAACAACAGTCCGATTTGCAGATCGAGGAGCCTCCTCGCCGCACGTGGCAGGGATCTGTCAAACGTAAGTGGCTGCTCTTGTTGGGCATTGCGCTGGGAATGTGGTTTTTGGTGGAACTTGTGACGCTTCCCTTCGGCCCGATCGTGCAGCTGGAGAAAGAGAATCCGCGTGAAACCGCCTTCATGATTGAACAGGCTGAAGAGGCGCATAAATCTGGGAGAAGGTTCCGTGTCGTCCAGAAATGGGTTCCGTTGTCACAAGTGCCGAAGGATGTCGTCAATGCCGTGATTGTTGCGGAGGACGGTCTGTTCTGGAGTCACAGCGGGTTTGACTGGTTTGAATTCAAAGAGTCGATGGAACGAAATCTTACAGAAGGCCGCGCTGTGCGGGGTGCAAGCACGATCACGCAGCAGCTCGTGAAGAATCTCTACCTTTCTCCTTCCAAGAATCCACTGCGCAAAATGCGCGAATGGGTCCTCACCTGGTGGATGGAGCAGAATCTCACGAAAAGCAGGATTCTTGAGATCTACCTGAATGTCATCGAGTGGGGAAGGGGTATCTACGGAATCGGAGCGGCCGCCCAATGGTACTTTGGAAAACCGGTCAACGAACTTACGAGGGAAGAAGGTATACGGCTGGCGGCGGTGATTCCAAATCCGACGCAACGTGGAGCGAATGATGAATCGAACTACATGCAGCGACGAATGGCGATTATTCTCAAACGGATGGCCGCGCGGGGAATGGTGAAGGATAGCATCGACGCAATGATGAAAGACAGCGTCGAGCAAATGATGGAAGACAGTGTTGAGCAAATGATGGAAGACAGTATCAATGTAATACCGATAGACAGCCTTGATGGAATGGCGAAAGACAGCCTTGATGGAATGGCGAAAGACAGCCTCGATGGACTATAAAGACATTGATACACTCCTCGATGAGGGAGAGGGATTTCAGGTCGAATTCAAGCGGAAGGTCTCTACTGCCGAAAAGATTGCCCGGACCCTCATTGCCTTTGCCAACACGAAAGGCGGTACCATCGTTTTCGGCGTGGACGATGATAAATCCATTGTCGGTGTCGACAGCGAGAAGGCCGAGATAGAAATGATTCAGACCGCGGGTGGTTTTCTGTGCGATCCGCCGATCGAAATGCAGGTCGACATCATCCCGTATAGGGGAAAAGATGTTGTTGCGGTGACGGTCGAGGAAAGCAAGGTCAAGCCTCATTATCTCGTCGGTAAAGCAAACGGGTCCGATGATGCCGATTCAAAAGTGCTCATTCGGGTGAAGGACAAGACGGTGATTGCCAGCAAAGAGGTGATAAGAATTCTTGAAGCGGAAAATCCGGAAGCCCCTCCGCTGAGAATTGCCATAGGCGAGGTTGAACGTCGGCTTTTGGATCACCTGGATAAGAGCGACAGGATTACCGTGAAGGAATTCAGCAAGCTTGTCAACATTTCGCATCGACGGGCATCACGGACGCTTATTCAACTTGTGAGGGCGGGAGTGCTGAGGATTCACACACATGAAAAAGAAGACTTCTACACCCTGGCGTTTGATCAATGATTGCCTGCCTCCCTCCAGACCCGGGAGAAGTGAAAGACCGCAATACCGTAGGCGACCGAGACATTGAGTGAATGTTTCTTTCCGTGCATCGGAATGTCGATCGCAAAATCACAAAGCCTGATCAGGGATGGGGAAACCCCCGTGACTTCGTTCCCCAGGACGAGACAAAGGGGGAAGTCCTTCTTTGTGACGTCGAAATACGGAATGCTTTGATCGGTTTGTTCCAGGCAGCAGATCTTCAAACCTTCCGACTTGAGCGTCTTCAGCGATTCAACGGGATCGTTCGTGTGGGACCAGGGGACGTTCGACGTTGCACCCAGGGCCGTCTTTTCAATTTCCTTTCGCGGCGGGGTGGGTGTATAGCCGCCGAGGAGGAGATGCTGAACCATAACGCCGTCGGAAGTGCGAAAGATTGAGCCGATGTTGTAGAGACTCCGGACATTGTCGACGAGAACCGTGAGGGGAAGTCGATCCGGCCGTTGAACAGGTTCGTTTTCTTGTCGTTTTTGGGAAATTTCGTCTGTGCTGAGCTTCCTCATGTTGCAAAGGTATCTGTATTTCCCCGAAAATGGCAAGGTTGCCTTAGGGTTAAATTGGGAGAATGTGAATGAAAGTTGCCTGCCACGCAGGATTTTGCTATATTTCTAGACAATAGAGTTTTGGGTACTTGAAGAATATCGTCATTGCCATCGACGGGCCCGCGGCAGCGGGAAAGAGCACAACCGCCCGACGGGTCGCCAAGATCCTGGGATATCTTCATATTGACACTGGAGCGATGTACAGGGCTCTTACGCTGAAGGTGTTGCAGGCGAAGGTTCCGCTGGGATCAGCCGCTGAGATCCAGAAGCTTAGCGAGGCAACGACCGTCCGCCTCGAACGCCGCGACGGAGAAAACAGAGTTCTTGTTGACGGGCACGATGTCACTGCCGACATCAGGACCCCGGCGGTGACGAAAGCCGTCAGCAAGATCAGCAGCTATGCCTTTGTCCGACAAGTCATGGTGCGGGAACAAAGGAAGCTGGCTCAGGCCGGCGGGGTTGTCCTCGAAGGGAGAGACATTGGGACGGTTGTTCTCCCGGACGCCAATTTGAAAATTTTCATGGTTGCGAACGTTGCCGAGCGGGCAAAACGCCGGAAAAAAGAACTTGCGGAAGCCGGAGTAGAAGTCGACGAAGAGACGCTGGTTGATGAGATCAACAAAAGAGACCGGCAGGACACCACAAGGGAAGTAAGCCCGCTCCGTAAGGCACCTGATGCCATTGAACTCGATACTTCCTCGATGACAATCGAGGCCCAGGTTCAATTCATTGTCAACAAAGCGCAAGAGAGGCTGAACACGTGAAGGTCACTGTCGATAAGTTCTCGGGCTTCTGCTGGGGAGTGGTCCGAACGATTGAGATCGCAGAGCAGGAGCTTGAGGAGGGAAAACCCCTCTATTCCCTCGGAGAGATCATTCATAATCCGATGGAAATCGAACGACTCGGTGAAAAAGGGCTCACAACGATCGGCAGGGGGGATTTCGAAAGATTGAAGGGCGCCAAGGTCCTTGTTCGGGCACATGGAGAGCCGCCCGAGACGTACAAGCACGCGAGGGATCTCGGCATAACGATTATTGACGCTACGTGCCCCGTCGTGACAAAGGTGCAGGAGCGGATAAGAAAGTTCCACCTTGACGGCTACCAGGTCGTGGTTTTTGGAAAGAAAGACCACGCGGAAGTCGTCGGCCTCGTGGGTCAGACAAACGGCGAGGCGATCGTCGTGAAGTCTGAAAAGGAACTGGACGGCATCAGGCTCGACAGGAAGACAGTCCTCTTCTCTCAAACGACGATGGACAAGCCGGCGTTTCATCGATTGAAGGAAGAGCTTCAAAAACGGATTAAAGACCTCGTCGTCGGTTCGATTGAAGATGAAGCGATCGAGTTTCATGCAAAGGATACGATTTGCGGGCAGGTCTCGGGAAGAGACAAGAAATTACGGGAATTTGCGCGGAGCAACGATGTTGTGATCTTCGTGGCAGGAAAACACAGTTCCAACGGAAAGGTCCTCTTCGATATAGCAAAAGAGGAGAATCCGAAGACATTTTTTATCGAACGCGCGTCGGAGATCTGCCGTGAATGGTTCGACGGTGCGGAAACTGTCGGAATAAGCGGGGCGACTTCAACGCCGCAATGGCTTATGGAACAGGTCAAGGTTGCGATTGAGCATTTGGTACCTCAACCTGCAACGGTCTGAGAATTTTAGTCATCAATAATCCACTAACATATAACACTTGCATTCTCATGCTGAATTGCCGGATGGCGCATTCCCGATGACTGACTGCGTTCCGCAACAAGGCATGATCCGTTAACGCGGGTAATGTTGTAGGAGGTTGAATGGTAGAGGCACAAAGCGGCACGAAAGACATGGACGAGCGGGAATATTCCGAATCTGAATACAAGGAACTTACCAAGCTCTACGAAAGCACCCTGAATTCCATCAGCGAGGGTGAGATTGTCAAAGGGAAGGTCGTTCACATAGCGGATAATCAGGTTACCGTTGATATCGGCTTCAAATCGGAAGGTACAATTCCGGCGAGCGAGTTCCCACATATCAAGGAAATGAAGATCGGGGATGTGATTGAGGTTTTTCTTGAATCCGTCGAAAATAAAGACGGCCAGCTGATTTTGTCTCGCAAACGTGCTGACTTCATGCGAGTATGGGAGAGAGTCGTCAAATCGTTTGAAACCGGAGAAGTCCTCAAGGGCCGGTGCATGCGGAGAACGAAAGGCGGAATCGTCGTGGACCTTCTCGGTATTGATGCGTTCCTGCCGGGGTCTCAGATCGACGTGCGTCCTGTCAGGGATTTCGATGCATTTATTGGTCGAGAAATGGAGTTTAGAGTTGTGAAGGTGAACCATCCGTCCGAAAACGTGGTGGTGAGCCATAAGGTGCTGGTGGAAGAAGAGCTGGCCGGGCAGCGTAAGGCTATCCTTGACAGCCTCGAGAAGGGCCAGATCCTGGAAGGTCACGTCAAAGCAATAACGGACTTCGGCGTTTTTGTGGACCTCGGCGGAGTGGACGGTCTCGTTCACATTACAGACCTCTCCTGGGGCCGGGTGAATCACCCGTCGGAAGTCGTCAAACTTGACCAGACCATCAACGTTGTCGTCCTGGATTTTGATCAGGAGAAGAAGAGAATTTCCCTTGGATTGAAGCAGCTCCTGCCTCATCCGTGGGAGAATATAGAGACCAAGTACCCCGTTGGCACCAAGGTGAAGGGTAAAGTGGTTTCTCTCACCGACTATGGAGCATTCGTCGAAATTGAAAAAGGAATCGAGGGGCTCATCCACATTTCCGAAATGAGCTGGACCCAGCATGTGAAGCATCCTTCCCAGATGGTTTCCATGGGACAGTTTATCGATGCCGTGATTCTTTCTCTCGACAAGGATGGGAAGAAGATTTCGCTCGGCATGAAACAGCTTGAGCCGGATCCGTGGAATACGCTGCTGCAGAAATACCCGGTGGGATCCCGCCACGTGGGTGCGGTCCGCAACCTCACGAATTTCGGCGTGTTTGTCGAGCTGGAAGAGGGTGTCGACGGATTGGTCCATATCTCCGATCTCTCGTGGACCAAGAAAATACGTCACCCGGGCGAAGTGGTGAAGAAAGGGGACAAAATCGACGTTGTGATTCTCAATATCGACGTCGATCAGCGTCGCATCTCCCTTGGGCACAAGCAAATCCAGGGGAATCCGTGGGATGCATTCGAAGCGGCCTACAAGGTCGGCACGGAGATCGAAGAGAGCAAGATCGTTCGGATCATTGAAAAGGGCGTGATCGTCGAGCTCCCGATGGGCGTCGACGGATTCGTCCCGCTTTCTCAGATTTCCCAGACTCCGGTCAAGAGCATCAACGAGTCCTTCAAGCTCGGTGATTCTCTGCCACTCAAGGTCATTGAGTTCGACAAGGACAGCAAGAAGATCGTCCTCTCAGTCCTCGAGTTCCTTCGGGGTAAGGAACAGAAACTGGTCGACGATTACGTGAACAATCACAAGCTCTCCCCGATGACTCTCAAGGACATGATGGCGGCGTCTGTGGGCGGTACGGAAACAACGTTTTCCGAAGATCTCAATTCTCACTAAGATTCATGGAAAACAGGGAAAGAGTTGTTCGAGTACTTCGGACAACTCTTTTTCATATTCATGGGTAGAGTCGCTCTCCATACACTGGGCTGCAAGCTGAATTTTGCTGAAACCGCCACGATTGCCCGGCAGTTCACTCAGCGCGGCTTTGAAGTTGTCGATTTCGGCAAACCGGCCGATGTCGTGGTCCTCAATACCTGCACTGTTACGGAAAAGGCTGATCGCGAATGCCGCCAGCTCGTCCGGCGGGCATTGAGGCGCTCGCCCGATGCCTTCGTGATCGTCACGGGATGCTATGCCCAACTCCAGCCGGAGCAGATCGCCTCTATCAAGGGGGTCGATCTTGTCCTTGGTTCAAAGGAAAAATTCAGCGTTTTCGATCACGGAGTGTTTGTCAAGAGAACGATTCCCGACATTCGCGTGTCGTCTCTCGCTGCGGCTGATTCCGTGGCGATGGCCGATTCTTCCGGATATGACGACCGCACGCGCGCATTTCTGAAGATACAGGACGGCTGTGACTACCATTGTTCGTTTTGCACAATCCCTCTCGCACGAGGCTCAAGCCGCAGCGCGCCGGTTTTCGAAGTGATCGCTCGCGCCCGAGAAATCGCAGAAAAGGGATACAAGGAGGTTGTGCTCACGGGCGTGAACGTCGGTGACTACCAGTCGGGCAACAGCGAGAAGCTCATCGATGTTCTTCGGGCACTGGAGTTCGTTGACGGAATCGAAAGAATCAGGATCAGCTCCGTTGAACCGAATCTTCTGAACGATGACCTGCTTCGATACTGGCTTGATTCGCGCAAGGTGTGCAATCATTTTCACATCCCCCTCCAGTCGGGATCGGATCCGGTTCTGAAGAGTATGCGAAGGAGATACAACCGGGATTGGTATGCCGGAAGGATGGCCGCCATCAAGGCAGCAGACCCCGATGCAGGGATTGGTGCCGACGTCATCGTGGGTTTCCCGGGCGAAACTGACGCCTTGTTCGAGGAGACATATCAATTTCTTGTGGATCAACCCCTTTCGTATCTTCATGTTTTTAGTTATTCTGAGCGTAGTAATACCACGGCAGTCCGTCTCGATGACAAAGTTGATCCGAAGGTCAGGAATGAACGAAGTGAACGGTTGCGGATCCTGAGCGAGAAGAAGAGACGGGCCTTCTACGAAGGTCTGAAAGGGAGAAGGGTCAGGGTTTTGTTCGAGTCTCCTTTGCACGACGGAATTCAGACGGGGCTGACCGAAGAATACGCCAGGATTCACGCACGCTGGGACGAATCGCTCGAGAATCGGATGAGAAACGTTCTGGTGAATGAGATCCGTGGCGGGGATTGTATCGGAGATATTATGAGTCAGGCGGATGTACGCAAAGAAAGTCTGGTTGCATGAGCACGGCCCGGGCGATTGTGGCGTTAACGATTGTTGCCGCCAGCACAGGGCTGTGCCAATTCAGGCAGCGGCCGCAGCTCACTGAAATGAATCTTGATTCTTATCAGGATCCGGTCGGAGCGGACTCGAAAAAGTCGGTACTTCTGGGTGTTACCCTTTCCCTGATTCTCCCGGGAGCCGGCGAATGGTACGCAGGGAATCTCTCTACCGGAAAGTATTTCATGGGGGCAGACGGCATTTTGTGGCTTTCGTATGCCGGAATCTCGCTGCGTGGGAGCTGGATAAGGGACGATGCCCGGTTGTTTGCCGGCCGGCATGCAGGTGCGTCCGTGGAGGGGAAAGAGGAACAGTTCGAGGTTGACATCGGAAATTTCCAGTCGACAGACGAGTATAATCAGGCAAAACTGCGCAACAGGGAATTCGACCTCATCTACGATAAGCCGGGATATTCGTGGAATTGGAACACCGAGAAGAATCGTCTTGAATATCGGGCCGAGAGGATCAGGAGCGACGAATACTTTCAGAATGCTAAGTTCATTGTTGGCGCCCTCGTGATTAACCGTGTGATTTCTGCATTCTCTGCCTGGCGGTCGGTGAATAGGCATAACAAAGCACTCGACAGCAGCGGTGGTTGGGATATCAAGGCAGAGGTTCAGGGTGGGCTCCCCGCCAATCAAGGCCTGACGATCAGCCTCAGTAGATCGTTCTGACGACAAAAGGTCCAGACAATGGGAGTCCCGCTCTGAGGCGGGATTTTTTGTTTATGAGAACGGTGAAATTGACACTGGAATACGACGGTACGGATTTCTCCGGCTGGCAATTTCAGTTGAACGCCCGCACAGTCCAGGGCGTGCTTGAATCAGCACTTCGGGAGCTCTTGCAGCAGGAACTGACTGTTTTTGGGGCGGGCAGAACGGATGCGGGCGTCCATGCACGCGGTCAGGTCGCTCACTTTCTCACCACGAATGCGATGGGACTTCGTGATCTTCAAAAGAGCTTGAACGCACTGTTGCCGGCCGATGTCGTTGTCCGGTGCGTTGAGGAAGTTGACGAAAAGTTTCACGCCCGATATAGCGCGTTGTGGCGGAGTTATCGATACACCATCTCCCAGGAACCGATTGCCCTGGGGCGGATGTACGCCTGGTTCTGGTCGCAACGACTTGACGAGGAGCTGATGGGACAATGTGCCCGCATGATTCTTGGAGAACATGATTTTCAGGCGTTTTCGAAGGTTGAGACTGAGGTCAAACATTTCCGCTGCACCGTCAGGCTTGCGGAGTGGAAAAGAACCGATAGCTCTCTCACATTCGATATCGAAGCCAATCGATTCCTCTACGGAATGGTGAGAGCCCTCGTTGGTACGATGGTGGAAATCGGCAGGAGGTACCGTCCGTTGGATGATTTTCAACGAATCATGGATTCCCGTGATCGGAGGCAGGCAGGAATGGCGGCCCCTCCCGGCGGATTAGTACTGGAAAAGGTATCATATAGATGAGGACAAGAACATGAATCGTAAGATAGCAGCCGCTCTGCTTGTGGCCGGTCTTTCGATTTCACTCGGTTGTATTGGAGCACTTGGCCTGAATCTCTTTCCCGATTCGAAGGACATTGAATTGGGAAAACAGATCGATCGGGAGATCCGGCAGAATCCAAAGGAATACCCGATATTGACAGGACATCCGGAAGTGAAGCAATACGTTGAGTCAATCGGGCAAAGGATCCTGGCCTCTCCCGGGATCAAGAAGCGAGCGCTTTACGCATATACATTTGAAATAATCCACGACGACAGCACGATTAACGCATTTTGTACTCCTGGCGGATATATTTACGTCTATACGGGTCTGCTCAAGTTTTTGGACAATGAGGCCGCCTTGGCCGGAGTACTGGGCCATGAGATTGCCCATGCCGAACGACGGCATGCAACCCTGAGGATGAGCAGTGCATATGGAATCGAAGTGCTCCTCGCCATTGCCCTGGGGGAGAACCCGGGTGAGCTTGTCCAACTTTCGGGAAATCTCTTCGCCGGGCTGGGTCTTTTGGTGAACAGCAGATCCGACGAGACAGAGTCGGATACGTATTCGATGAGCTATCTCGAAGCGACCCCCTATTATCCGGGAGGAATACGATTCTTCTTCGAGAAGATCTCGTCAGGAGGACGAGGCGGCGGAGGCGCTTTTGAAAGGCTTCTGTCGACGCATCCGTTGCCTCAGGATCGTATAGAGCATGTGACGAATCTCCTGAACCAGAAAGGTAATCCTGTGGCCAACGAAGGAAACCTCTTCACTTCGCGTTATCAGGACATGAAGAGGCACTTGCCCTGAAGAACTGTTGAAGCTTTTGGTATATGCGGACGGAGTATTTTGATGAGCACGCTTAATGATGCCGTTGCGAAAATCGCGGAAGGAAGGAATCTCACAGGGCAGGAGGCCGCCCTGGCGATGAACGAGATCATGTCCGGTGAGGCCCCGGAGGCCTTGATAGCGGGATTCCTGATCGGTTTGCGTGTCAAAGGAGAGACTGCCGAAGAGATCGCAGGATGTGCAGGAGTGCTGCGAAGCAGGGCTGTTACGATCAGGACAAAACATCGCAATGTGGTAGACACGTGCGGAACAGGAGGGGACGGACTTGGAACATTCAATATATCGACAACGGCCGCCATCATAGCGTCGGGAGCCGGTGTTCCGGTGGCAAAGCACGGTAATCGGGCTGTCTCCAGCGCATGCGGAAGCGCGGATGTCCTTTCGGCGCTGGGGGTGAAGATCGACGTGGGACCCGAGAAGGCAGCGGAGATTCTTGATGAAATCGGCATCACATTCCTTTTTGCGCCGCTGATGCACAGTGCAATGAGGCATGCAGCCAAGGTGAGGAAGGAATTGGGTGTCCGGACGATCTTCAATATACTTGGACCTCTTGCGAATCCGGCAGGTTCGAAACGTCAGGTTCTGGGAGTTTATGACAGCCGAATGGGTCAAAAGATGGCCGAAGCCCTTCTGGAAATAGGCTCGGAACATGCCCTGGTAGTTCATGGAGAAGGAGGAATGGACGAATTGTCGGTCTTGGGGAAAACATTGGTCTGGGAGCTCCGTAAGGGCGAAATAAGGCAATATAGCGTCGATGCCTCTGATTTTGGGTTTCCAAAGTCGTCGATTTCTGAGTTAAGAGGGGATAGCCCCGCCGGGAATGCTGAGATTACGCGGAGCATCCTTTCCGGGAGATCGGGTGCTCCCAAGGATGTTTCCCTTATTAATGCTGCCGGGGCGATTCTGGTTTCTGGGTTGGCGGAGACGCTCACCGAAGGGCTCGAGATGGCCCGCGAATCCGTCGGTTCGGGAAGGGCGGCTCGTAAACTCCAGGATTGGATTTCGTCATCAAATAGCTAGAGGATTTTCTTGAAATCTTTGCGTCAAGTCGTTAAGGAATTACTAGTTAGAAGCCGTCTCCTCAAGTCCGAATTATCGGAAAAAGACCTGCGGGAGGTGCTCGAGGCAGGCACTTTGAGCGGTGCCTTGGATAAGACCGAGCATGAGCTGATAACAAGCATCTTCGAGTTTACGGATACGACGGCCAAGGAGATAATGGTCCCCCGGCCTGATGTCGTGGCTCTCGATATCAATAGCCCCCGGGATTTCCTTGTGCGGAAGGTTGTCGAGGAGGGGTATTCCCGGCTGCCCGTTTATGACGGGAGCATGGACCACATTGTCGGGATCATTTACAGCAAGGACCTCCTGAGCCTGCTTGAGCACCGCGACCTCATTATCCTTCAGGACATCATCCGTCAACCCTATTTTGTCCACGAATCCAAGAAGATAAGTCAGCTTCTGAGGGAATTTCAGCAAAAAAAGGTTCACCTGGCGATCGTGATCGACGAATTCGGCGGAACAGAGGGGATTATCACGATGGAGGATATCCTGGAGGAGATCGTCGGCGAGATTCATGACGAGTATGACGAGGTCAAGAAAGCAGTGGAGAAAGCAAGCGACGGGTCCGCCATTGTTGATGCAAACCTTGGCATCTCTGATTTCAACGAACAATTCCGTGCAAATGTACCGGAGGCGAGCGACTATGGAACGCTGGCCGGCTATCTTCAAAAGACCACTGGCAGGCTTCCTGACCTCAACGAAGTGATCCGGCACGGGGGATTCTCTTTCACGATTCTCAGCAAAACAGCCCGGCGACTGAGGCAGGTAAAAGTGACTCCACTTTCGCGGAAGAAGGATCCTGAGGCAAAATGACCGGGTTTTTGACACGCATCCTTGCAGCCAAGGAAGAAGAAGTCGCGACGAAATCACGCAAGAGGCCCCTGAAGGATCTGAAGAGATCGATTCGCTCGCTTCCGGCAGTGAGGAGTTTGGCATCCGCACTGAGAACGCCGCGAATGTCGATCATCGCGGAAGTCAAGAAGGCTTCACCATCTGCGGGCGTTCTGACGTCAACATTTGACCATCGCTCGCTCGGACGGGAATACGAGGCAGGGGGTGCGGCAGCCCTTTCGGTTCTCACGGACAGAGAATTCTTCCAGGGCTCGCTGGAGTTCCTGAAGGACATTCGGTTGGTCGCGGCACTGCCCATCCTTCGTAAAGATTTCATCATCAAGGAATATCAGATTTACGAGACAAGAGATGCAGGAGGAGACGCTGTGCTCCTCATTGCCAGGATTCTCGAACAATCGACTCTCAGGGAGTTCTACGAGCTGGCCGGAGCGATAGGCCTTCAATCCCTTGTTGAAGTACATGATGAGAAGGATGTAGAGAAAGCCAATGGAATAGGGGCGTCGATCATTGGAATCAACAACAGAGACCTTTCTGACTTCTCTATCTCGCTCGACCGATCGTTGAAACTCAGACCGCTCTTGCATTCGGGTGCGATCGCGGTCAGTGAAAGCGGTATCCGTACAAAAAGCGAAGTGAAAATTCTCAGGGAAGCCGGGTTTAATGCAGTGCTGGTCGGTGAGGGGCTTGTGAAGAGTTCAGATCCCCGTCAGGCAGTCCGTGAATTGATCTTGGAATGACATGCAGCAGGATCTCTTTGTAAAAATCTGCGGGATTACGAATCTGGAGGATGCCCAGTTTGCGGTGCGTTGCAAGGCTGATGCGCTCGGGTTTATCTTCTACAAGCCGAGCGATCGCTACATCGCTCCGGCAAAGGCACGCGACATCGTCGACCGCGTCCCCGATTTCGTTTCAAAAGTAGGAGTCTTTGTTGATGCTGAACCGGCTTACATCCATGAGGTGATGAAGACCGTGAACCTGAGCGCAGTGCAATTGTACGGGAACGAAGGGGCCGATGATCTTGTGGGCTATGAAACGAGCGTGATCAAAGTATTCAGGGTGAAACCTGATTTCGACGTTCAGGTGATGCGCAGTTACGTGGTCGATGCGTTTCTTCTCGATACACACTCGGAAGCGAAGATGGGAGGAACGGGGCGGACGTTCGATTGGAACATCGCGGTGAGGGCGAAGGAGTTTGGAAAGATTATTCTTTCGGGCGGATTGACGCCGGATAATATCGAAGCTGCGGTCCGGTTGGTGCAGCCTTATGGGGTTGATGTAAGCAGCGGTGTCGAACGGGAGACCGGGAAAAAAGATCCGTGGAAGGTTCGTGAATTTATTGCCAGGGCAAAGGGAGTTCCGTTGCAGTACAGCGAGTTCAATGAGGAGGAGGGTGGTGAATAGTCCGGTGCTTCCAGATAGCAAAGGCCACTTTGGTGCTTACGGCGGTCGGTTTGTGCCCGAGACCCTCTTGCATGCCGCGGAGGAACTCACCCGGCTGTATGAAAAGCTGAGGGAGGAAGAAGAGTTCCAGAGTGAAGTCAAATACTATCTCAAAAACTACGTGGGCCGTCCTACGCCGTTGTATCTTGCGAAAAGACTTTCGGATCGGCTTGGCGGGGCACGGATCTACCTCAAGCGGGAGGATCTCTGCCATACGGGTGCGCATAAGATCAATAACACAATAGGCCAGATGTTGGTTGCCCGTCGAAGCGGGAAAAAAAGGATCATTGCAGAAACGGGGGCCGGTCAGCACGGAGTAGCCACCGCGACGGTCTGCGCCTTGTTCGACCTCTCATGCGTGGTTTATATGGGCGTCGAGGATATGAGACGTCAATCGGTAAATGTCGATCGAATGAAGCTCCTGGGGGCCGAAGTTGTTCCCGTTTCCTCTGGGAACGGCACGCTGAAAGACGCGACCAGTGAAGCGATTCGCGACTGGGTGGCCAATGTTGAAACGACGTTCTATGTGATCGGGTCTGCCGTTGGAATGCATCCCTATCCAATGATGGTGAGAGACTTTCAGAGCGTGATTGGAAACGAGACCAGGGAACAAATCCGCGAGGCAGAGGGGAGGCTTCCGGATGCTATCATCGCTTGTGTGGGTGGGGGAAGCAATGCAATAGGGATGTTTCATCCGTTTCTTCGGGAACCCGGGGTTAAGCTGATAGGAGTGGAAGCGGCCGGGCTGGGGCTGGATTCGGGAAAGCATGCGGCCTCACTCGCAAAAGGTGTCCCCGGGGTTCTGCATGGCGCCATGCAGTATCTGCTTCAGAATGAAAACGGGCAAATCCGGGTTCCGCATTCCATTTCAGCCGGGCTCGATTATCCCGGCGTAGGGCCTGAACATTCGTACCTCAAAGATCAAAAGCTTGCCGAGTACGTTTCGGTGACGGATGAGGAGGCCCTTGAGGCATTTGCCTTTCTCTCTCAAGCGGAAGGGATCATTCCCGCGCTCGAGTCTGCACATGCGCTTGCCTACGCAGCCAAGCTCGCGCCTGCGATGAGGAGCAACGACATCGTCATCATCAATCTTTCCGGAAGAGGGGATAAAGACTTGATGACATTCTTCAACGCGCGTGGAGCCACATAGTCCGCCACAATCGCAGCCTGCCGGCATAACCAACGACGATTTGTAGAGACGGAGAAAAGCAGGTATCTTTCTTCAGCGCAAAAGAAGCGGTGGCAGTGCAACTTTGTCTCTGTGACCGCGAAGAAATATTGTGTCCGGCGGGAAATTCACCGTGGTTAAGAACGGATAAGGATGGAAGAATCCCTTACAAGGAAGGTTGCCCGAAATACCGGATTCAGCGCCGCCGGGTATTTCGTTTCTGTTGCAGCGCTCTTCTTTCTTACGCCGTATGTCATCGGAAAATTGGGCGCTGAGTCTTACGGCATTTGGGTTCTCGTCACGATCCTCGCGGGCTATTGGGGACTGTCCGACTTTGGAATAGGCCTTTCATTTCAAAAGTTTGTTGCAGAATATCACACTCTCCGGGATGTAGAGTCGATCAACAAGGTCGTCAACAGCGGATTGGCTTTTTATTGCCTCCTGGGGATCGCTGTTCTCCTCATCGCTCTTCCGCTTATCGATCCTCTCTTGCATCTTGTTCAGATTCCTGTCTTGTCATTAGACGAGGCCCGGATCGTTTCCTTTATTGCGGTGGTGAACCTCGCGATTGCCAACCCCTTATCGGTTTTCTCCGCAGCGCTTATGGGAATGCAGCATATCGATCTGACGCGAAAGATCGAAATGGGAGTCGTCGTCATTCGTGTTCTGCTCTACGTCTTTGTCCTCATTCAAGGATGGGGGATCATGGGGCTGATTCTCTCCGAAACTGCTCTGGTGTTACTGAACGCCGCGTTAAACTACTCGTTCCTGGGCCGTCGGTTCCCGGAATTACATCTGCAGCCATGGAAACTGGACATACCTGTTTTCCGGAAACTCTTCTCGTACGGAAGTAAACTGCAGGTATCACGCCTGGCGGAAATGGTGGCGTTTCAATTCGACCGCATAATTGTTTCCAACTTCATTGGACTCCAGTTTGTTGTCCAGGCGGACGTTGGCGGAAAACTGTTGAGTCGAATGAGAGCACTACCGTTGAACATGTTATCCACACTCCTCCCGGCCGTATCACAACTTGACGCGCTGAACCAAACGCAGAGAATCCATCTCGCGTTTGAACGGTCGACGAAGTACCTCGCGTGCTTCGCCGTGCCGATGTTCCTGTTTGTTGCTTCGTTTGCACATCTCATTATTTGGGTGTGGCTTGGCGATTCGTTCGTCATGGCAGCATACTCACTGCAAATCCTAACCCTCGGCTATTTGTTGAACGTTCTCACCGGAACGGTGTCATTCGTGTTGCAGGGGATGGGCGATGCTACTACACAAATGAAAGTGACCCTGGCTCAAACAATCATGAATATCGTGTTCAGCATCGGATTTGTCATGGCCTTTGGATATTATGGTGTAATGATTGGTACGTCTCTCTCGTTGACTATCAGCTCAATCTATTTTGGCATTGCATTTAATAAAAGGATCGAAGGCTCGTTTCGACGAATTCTTGCCATTCTGGTGCAACCACTCATCGCGTCGGGGGCAGGCATCCTCCTTGCCATGGTTCCATGGGCCGTCGGCGGATTCTACCCTCACGAACGAATCGCTGATGCGGGGCTCCTCGTCATGTGCGGGATCCTCTTCTTCCCCGTATATTTCGTGGTTCTTCGAATGGGTAAATACTTCGATGCGTGGGACTCAGAATTTCTCCTTCGCATATCGCCCCGGCTCGCCTTGGTGAGCAGACTCATTGTCTCGCAGCGCCCGGCGCCGTCTGGCCACCACATCACTCCGCCGTGAATTGAAGAAAGACTATGGCTGAAACGTCTGTCATTATCGTAAACCTCAATGGGAGAGAGCATCTGGAGGCTTGTCTTAATTCTCTTTTCAGACAGACGTATTCCGATTGTGACGTTGTTCTCGTGGACAACGGATCGACTGATGGATCGATTGAATTCGTGAAAACCCGATTTCCGAAAGTGAATGTGCTTCAACTTGGGAGGAACACGGGCTTTGCTTATGCAACAAATAGGGGTATTGAACAAACCGCGTCCTCTTTCGTCGCATTACTGAACAATGACATCGAAGTTGACCAAAGGTGGCTTGAGAGGCTGGTCAGCACACTCAAAGGTTCCCCCGAGGCGGGCGCCGTTGCCTGCAAGATGTTGAACTTCTCCAACCGATCTGTCATCGATGCAGCGGGAGATGCCCTGACAAGGGCGGCGATGGCAGAAGCGAGGGGGCATGGCCATCCGGATCGGGGGCAGTATGATCAGGCAGAGTACATTTTTGGACCGTGCGCGGGCGCCGCAGTGTACAAGAGAGAGGTGTTTGACCAGAATGGCCTGTTTGATGAGAGCTTCTTTGCCTTTTATGAGGACATCGACCTGGATTTTCGCATGCAGTCCTCGGGTTGGAAGGTGCTCTACGAGCCCTCCGCCGTCTGTTACCACAAACGCGGAGCCACAGTTCGCACGATGCAGCGAATGGCGGTAAAGCTTCATGTTCGCAACAATATTTTCTATGTTGTCAAGAATATCCCCGGAAGGACGATTGTTCGCCGTTTTCCTGCAATTCTTGCTTCGAGGCTGAAGGTCTGGTTGGCCTACGTCCGCAACGGCAACGTAACAGGGGTTCTACGGGGAATAGCTGAAGCGGTTCTGAAGATGCCTGAAATGTTGTCGAAGCGAAAAGCTTTGAAGGC
>Ga0209321_10000546_pt1 | contig 24735 bp, 15 predicted proteins | sample Rifsed16ft4_FD_184012 | JGI IMG/M metagenome (GOLD analysis project Ga0209321, IMG submission 184012) | Soil microbial communities from Rifle, Colorado, USA - sediment 16ft 4 - CSP-I_5_4 (version 2) | ecosystem: Environmental > Terrestrial > Deep subsurface > Rock core/Sediment | place: Rifle...
GGGACGCCGGCGTTCATGTCGCCCGAGCAGTTCTCCGGCGGCGGCATTGACGCGCGCAGCGACATCTTCTCGCTGGGCGCGGTGCTCTATGAGATGTTCACCGGCATGATGCCCTTCGGCGGCCAGACGGTGACCGAAATCATCTTCAAGGTGGTGCAGATGCCGCCGGCGCCGGCCTGCAAGCTCAACCCGCGGCTGCCGGCTTCGGTCGCGTCGACGATTGCGCGGAGAGCGATGGGATCGCAGTGCACGCTGACATCGCTGCCACGGTGCACGCGATCGTTCGCATCGCGGTGGCCGCTCCCGCCCGCCTCATCATCCCCGTCATCGCGCTCGTGTCCACTTCACATCAGCCTCTTGAGGTCCGCCGCCAGCTCGTCGCCCCTGGTCCCCGGTGCGAACACGAAGCGCACTCGCCCGCCACGATCAATCAGGAACACGCCCGCCGGGTGGGTCACGCCGTAGCCCGACATCCCGGGCATCTCCTCTCTCACCACCGCGAACCCCCACGCCGTCTTGATCGTGTCGAGCTGCGCGGCGGTCGGCGCGAGCCCGACAAACGTCGAGTCGAACTGCCACGCGTACGACTCGGTGCCCGCCGGGGTGTCGCGCTCGGGATCCACACTCACGAAGACGAAGCGCAGCCGGTCGCGTTTCGCGCCGAGCAGGCGCCGGGCCTGCGCGAAGTCGGCGAGCGTCGTGGGGCAGACGTCGGGGCAGTGTGTATAACCGAAGTAGACCATCACCGTCCTGCCCCGCTCGGCGGCGAGGTCAAACGCGTTCCCGCGCGAATCGTGCAGGCGGAGCGCGGGCGCCACCTGGTCGCCAGGCACGGCGGTGCCGTGCAACGGGGTGGACTCCCGGCAGGCGGCGAGGGCGCACGCGAAGGCGAGCAGAACCGGACGCGGGGACATTCAATTAATGTAGCGTCCCGGGCGATTCACCCTCGCCCCTCAACTCCCGGCACCATAGCTTCCCACTCGATCCCGTACCGCGCTCGTCTGGCCCACGCACTCCGTCCCTATGATCGTCCCCGCCTCTCTCAAGCGCGCCGCGGTCGTTCTCGGCGCTCTCGCACTCGCCGCTTGCGCCGGACTCCGCCCCACCGGCACTCCCGCTTCCGTTGCTCCTGAAACCCCGCTCGTCGGCCCGCGCACCGGGTCCGTGATGGTCGTGGGCGGCGGTTCGATGGGCCCCGAGCTCTGGTCCAGGTTCATCGAGCTCGCCGGCGGACCCGACGCCCTCATCGTGGACGTTCCCACCGCCGGCGGCGACTCCGTCTACGCGCCTAACTGGCGGGGCGCGAACGCGCTCAGGGCTGCGGGAGCCAGGAATGTCGTCATCCTGCACACGGTCAACCGCCGCGTCGCCGACTCCGACAGTTTCGTCGCGCCACTCACGCGCGCCGGCGGCGTCTGGTTCGAGGGGGGACGCCAGTGGCATCTCGTGGATTCGTACGCCGGCACGAAGACCGAGCAGGAGCTCCACAACGTGCTCGCGCGCGGTGGCATCGTCGGCGGGTCATCGGCTGGCGCATCCATTCTCGCGAGCTTCTTGGTGCGCGGCGCGCGCGAAGGCAACGCGATCATGGTGGCTCCCGCGTACCTGAAGGGCTTCGGTTTCCTGCGCAACACGGCAATTGACCAGCACGTCGTCGCGCGCGAGCGGCTCCGCGACCTCGCCGACTCGGTGATGCCGCGCTTCCCGGAGCTGCTCGGGATGTCGGAGGACGAAGGCACGGCGTGGCTCGTGCGGGGCGACGAGGCGGAGATACTCGGCAAGAACAAGGCGTTCGTCTACGGCGGGAAGGACCGGAACGATCCGGGCCGGCCCTTCCTCACCCTGCGTCCGGGCGACCGATACGACCTCGGCGCGCGACGCGTCATCCGCCGGGCGATCAGCGACTCGCCGCTCACCGAGGCCTTCGTGGATTCGCTCTTCAGGGACTTCGCCCGGGGGAGCTCCCCCGGCGCGTCCGTGCTGGTGGCTCAGGAGGGGCGCGTCCTCGTCAACAAGGCGTACGGGCTCCCCGATCCCGCGGGCCAGAAGTACATGCCTGCGACGACGATACCGAACTTCCCGCTCGGCGCGATCTCGGAGGCGCTGAATGTCGCCGCGACGCGCGCGGCCGACACGGCGGCAGGGCGCGGTGGCAAGGGATACGGCCAGGCACTCGCCCGCCGCGCCTTCACGCCCCTCGGCATGCACCGGACCGTCGCGACAGACGGCGGCGAGGTGTCGTCGAACGTGGACGAGCTCTACCGCTGGGACCTCGGGCTCTCCGCACCCCGGAGCACGCCGGACTCGGCGCGTGACGGCGCGCCGGCCACCGAGGGCACGCCGGCAGCGGTCGCCGCGGCGTGGCGCTCGGACAGCTACCGCGACCTCCCGCGTCAGAGCGCGTACGGCACGAGCGAGGGAAGGCGCCACGCGTTCGTCCGCTTTCCCGGGCTCCGTGTCGCGATCATCATCCTCACCAACCGGGACGATGCCGACGCCAGAGCCATCGCGGAGCGCATCACCGACCGCCTCCTGTTCACCGCGGGCGACGCACGGTGGAAGCCGCAGCGCGTGTCGTCCACGTCGAGCTGCCGCAGCATGAGCGCGGTGAGCGCGCTCGTGGCGTGGGCCGGATGCAGCGGCGGCCGCGTCTTCCGTACCGTGGACGGTGGCGAGACGTGGAGCGCCGAGTCGGTGAGCGGAGCCGGACGCCTCGACTTCCGGGGCATCAAGGCATTCGACGTGAACACCGCCGTGATCGTGAGCGCCGGCCCCGCGGAGCAGGGCGCGGCGCGCATCTACAGGACCACCGATGCGGGCAAGAGCTGGACGCTCACCTGGTCCGATTCCACGAAGGGAATCTTCCTCGATGGCGTCGCGTTCTGGGACGCGCGGCACGGCTTCACCTTCAGCGATCCGGTGGACGGGCGTCTCGTGATCCTCACCACCGACGACGGCGGGGCGCACTGGAGCCGCGTGCCGGGCACCAATGTCCCGCCGGTGATCGCCAACGAGGCCGCGTTCGCGGCGAGCAACACGCAGCTCGCGGTGCAAGGCGCCGCGAACGCCTGGATCGCGACCGGGGGAGGCGCGGAAGCACGCGTCTTCCGCACGACGGACCGCGGCCGGACCTGGAGCGTGTCGTCCACGCGGATGCCCGGCGGCCCGAGCGCGGGGCTGTTCGGCATCGCGTTCGCCGACGCGGCGAACGGGATCGCCGTGGGCGGCGACTACCGGATCGCGCGTGGTGTGACCGACTTCGCGGTTCGCACGACGGATGGCGGCATCACGTGGAAGCGCACCGGCGTGCTCCGCCCCGATGGCGTGACGCAGGGACTCGCCCTCGTCCCGGGCACGAGCCCACCGGTCTTCATCGCGACCGGTGCGCGCGGCACCGCGTTCACGCACGACTTCGGTGCCACGTGGGAGCCGGGTGACACGCTCACGTCGTGGGGTGTGTCCTTCGCCGGGGCCGACGTCGGGTGGGTGGCCGGCCCACGTGGCCGTGTCACGAGGTTCACGGCGAAACCGAAGAAGTGAGCTACGACCTCCAGTCGCTCACGTTTCCGCGGCTCGGCACGACGGCGCTGCGCGTCCTCGCGACGCTCCTCGAGAATCGGGTCACCGGTCCGCCGCTCGCCGAGAAGCTCAAGCGTGACGGCGGGCTCACCGGACTCCGGCGCGCCACGCTCGACGAGCCCCCGACGTTCTTCCCCCTCCTGAGCGCCGACGACCGCCCGCCGCCGTCCCTGGTCCACGTCGCCGAGGGGGGGAGCGCCCGCGCGCCGGGCGGCTTCCACTTCCCCGGCCTCGACGACTTCACCGACGCGTACCGGAGCGGCCGCACCACGCCGGAACAGATCGCCGAGCGATTCCTCGAGCAGCGCGAGCGCAGCGAGCGCGACGCGCCGCCGCTCCGGGCGTTCATCGCCGTCAACCGTGACGACGTGATGAGCCAGGCCCGGGCCTCCGCCGCACGCTGGCGCGCGGGGCGCACGCTGGGCCCGTTCGACGGCATCCCCGTGGCGATCAAGGACGAAATGGACCAGGCCGGCTACCCGACCACCGTCGGAACGAAGTTCCTCGGGTCGTCGCCGGCTCCTGAAGACGCCACGGTCGTCGCGCGCCTCCGGGCCGCCGGCGCAATCCTCGTCGGCAAGACGAACATGCACGAGATCGGCATCAACGTCACCGGGCTCAATTCGCACCACGGCACCACGCGCAATCCGTACGATCACGACTACCACACCGGCGGATCGTCGAGCGGCCCGGCGACGGCGGTGGCGGCAGGGCTCGTCCCCGTGGCCATCGGCGCCGACGGCGGCGGCTCGATCCGCATTCCCTCCGCGTTCTGCGGGCTCGTCGGCCTGAAGGCCACCTTCGGTCGCGTGAGTGAGTCGGGCGCGGCACCGCTCTGCTGGAGCGTCGCGCACATCGGCCCGATCGCCGCCTCGGTGCGCGACTGCGCCCGCGCCTACGCGCTCATCGCCGGCGCCGACCCGCGCGATCCCCACTCGCTCGGCCATCCCGGTGTCGAGCTCGACGACGCCGCGCCGGGCTCGCTCGCCGGTGTCCGGCTCGGCGTCTACTGGCCCTGGTTCCGCCACGCGGCGCCGGAGGTCGTCGAGCGCTCCGAGGCGCTGGTCCGCGCGCTCGCGGAGCGCGGCGCGTCACTCGTCGAGCTGGAGATCCCCGAGCTCGACGCGATGCGCGTGGCGCACGTCGTGACCATCCTGGGGGAAATGGCCGCCGCGATGGCGCGCCACGACGCCGCGCACCGCAGGGATTTCTCCCTCGACGCGCGTGCGAACCTCGCCATCGCGCGCTCCTTCACCGCGGCGGAGTACGCCGCCGCCCAGCGCGTCCGGACCCGCGCGATCGCGGCGTTCCAGCGCCGCTTCGCCGAGGTGGACGCCATCATGACGCCCGCGACGGGGCGCACCGCGCCGCGCATCAACCTCGCCGCGCTCCCCGGCGGCGAGTCCGACCTCTCGACAACCACGGAGATCATGCGCTTCGCCTTCCCGCCGAACTTCACCGGGCATCCGGCGATCTGTTTTCCCGCCGGCTACGACGCCAATGGCCTGCCGGTCGGCGTGCAGGCCATCGGGCGACCGTGGGGCGAGCGCCTGCTGTTCCGCATCGCCGCCCTCGCCGAGACGCTCGTGGCGCGACGCGCGCCGCGCCGCTGGTACCCGCTGCTCGAGCCCTGACGTGCTCGTCCTCGGCTACGTCTTCGCGCTGTTCATCGGCCTCACGCTCGGCATGCTGGGCGCCGGCGGGTCTATTCTCACCGTACCGGTCTTCGTCTACGTGCTCCGTTTCGACCCGAAGCTCGCCGTCACGATGAGCCTGCCGGTCGTCGGTCTGACGAGCCTGGTCGGCGCCATCTCGCATTGGCGCGCGGGAAACGTGAACGTGAGAAGCGTGCTCTCCTTCGGCGTCGTCGCGATGGCGGCGGCATTTGCCGGCGCGAGGGCGTCGGTGTTCCTGGCCGCCGGCACCCAGCTCTTCCTGCTCGGCGTGGCGATGCTCACCGCGGCCGTTCTGATGTTGCGCGACTCGTTCCGGACGCCGCGCCCGATGCCGGCCACGCCGGGCGCGGGGCCGGACGCCGGGCGCGCCTCGGCAGCCGGCGAGCGCCCGCGTTCCGGCTCCCCGCTCGCCCTTCCCCTCGCGGGCCTCTTCGTCGGCGCGCTCACGGGCATCGTCGGCATTGGCGGCGGATTCATCATCGTGCCCGCGCTCGTCCTGCTCGCGCAGCTGCCGATGCGCGAGGCGGTCGGCACGTCGCTCACCGTCATCACGATGAACGCCGCCGCCGGCTTCGCGGGCCAGCATCGTCTCCGCGAACTGCCGCTCGACTTCCTGCTGGTCTTTGGCGGTGTCGCGATGGCCGGCATCATCGCGGGAACCTGGCTCGCGCGCTTTCTCCACCAGCGCACGCTCAAGCGCGCGTTCGCCGCGTTGCTCCTCGTCCTTGCCGTGCTCGTGCTCTGGCAGAACCGCGCCCTGCCGTAGGGCCGCACCACCCAGGGACCCGGGGATGTTCTTTCGACGGTTCTACGACGACTCTCTCGCGCAGGCGAGCTATCTCATCGGCTGCGACGCCACCGGCGAGGCCTTCGTCGTGGACGCGAACCGCGACGCCGAGCAGTACGCGGCGGCGGCTGGGGCCGAAGCGCTCCACATCACGCACGTGACCGAGACGCACATCCACGCCGACTTCGTGTCGGGGAGCCGCGAGCTCGCGCGTCGCGTGGGCGCGAAGCTCCTGCTCTCGGCCGAAGGCGGCCGCGACTGGCAGTACGCGTTCGCGGCGAGCGACAGCGCGTCGCTGCTCAGGGACGGCGACGCATTCCACGTGGGGCGCGTGCGCGTGGACGTGCTGCACACACCCGGCCACACGCCCGAGCACCTCGCCTTTCTCGTCACCGACCTCGCGGCGTCCGACCGTCCCGTCGGGCTCCTCTCGGGCGACTTCGTCTTCGTCGGCGATGTCGGCCGCCCCGACCTGCTCGAGCGGGCCGCGAGAATCGCCGGAACGATGGAGGCCGCGGCGCACGCGCTCTTCCGCTCACTGCAGCGCTTCCGCGAGCTGCCCGACTTCGTCCAGCTCTGGCCCGGCCACGGCGCCGGCTCCGCGTGCGGCAAGGCGCTCGGCGCGATGCCGCAGTCCACCGCGGGCTACGAGCGCGTCGCCAACTGGGGCCTCACGACGCTCGACGAGGACGTTTTCGTGCGCGACGTGCTCGCGGGCCAACCCGATCCCCCGGCGTACTTCGCCGAGATGAAGCGGATCAACCGCGAGGGCCCGCCGATACTAGGACGAATGCCGGAGCCGCCGCGCGTGGATCCGTCGCGCATCGCGAGTCTCGTCGCCGCCGGTGACCTCGTCGTGGACGTGCGCGCCGCCGACGCCTTCGCCGAGGGCCACGTCCCGGGATCGCTCAACATCCCCCTCACCAGAGCCTTCTCGACGTGGGCCGGATGGCTCCTCCCCTATGACCGCGATGCGTACCTCCTCGCCGCCGGCGCCGCCGATGCGGTGCGCGCCGCGCGCGAGATGGCGATGATCGGGCTCGATCGCGTCGCCGGATGGATCGGACCCGACGCACTCGCCGCGTGGACGAGCGGCGGCCAGTCGCTTGCGCGCGTCCCGCAGACCGACGCCTCCGAGCTCGCGCCGCGGCTCCATCGCCGCGAAGTCACCGTCGTGGACGTGCGAGAGCGCTCGGAGTGGGATGCGGGACACGTGCCCGGCGCGCTCCACCTGCCCCTCGGCCACCTCGCCGCGCGCCTCGCCGAACTCCCGCGCGAGCGGCCGATCGTCGTGCAGTGCCAGAGCGGCAGTCGCTCCGCGATCGCCGCGAGTCTCCTCCTGAGGCAAAGCGTGCGCGACGTGATCAATCTCCGTGGGGGATTCGCCGAGTGGGTCCGCGAGGGGAAGCCGGTCGCCACAGACTGAGTAACCCGTCCCTCTGTCGCGACGGCGACAGATCGTGAGCCACATCACACGGGTGGCTGGATTGTGCCACGACCTGTTCCCAAGAGGACCGTTTCACGTTAGTACTCTCCAGTACTCTCCAGACGCAGCGTCCCTCCGCACCGTCGCTGGAGGCGTGATGGAGCCAGGCGTGCCGGCCGGTCCCGCGAGTGGGCCGAAGCGATCGATCGCCCACGTGCGGCGCCACGCGCTGCTCGCGGCCATCGCGCTCGTCGGGATCGGGGTCGTCGAGCTCGCGCTCTACCGCGTGCATCATGAGACACGGCGCTGGGTGCTGCACAGCCGGCAGATCCGCACGGCTGCTCGGGGCGCGAACGTCCTCGCGCTCGAGCGCAACATGGCACTGCGCGGGTATCTCATCAGCCGGGACAGCGCGAACCTCGGCCCTGAGATCGAGGCGCGGGAGGCGCTGGCTCCGTTGCTCGACACGCTCGTCGCGCTCACCGCCGACAATCCCGCTCAGCAAGCTCGCGCGCGCGATATCCGGCGTGATGTGGCCGCGTGGGATACGGCGTTCGCACAGCCCGTGCTGCGCGGCTCAACCGCGCGGTTCCTCGACCGCCTCGTGGGGAAGTCGCTCTTTGACCGTGTGCGCCGCGACTTCAACGAGTTCGTCCTCGTCGAGGACGTTCTCTACACCGAACGGCTCAGGCGCGACGACCTCATCGAGTTCCTCGCGATGGTGGGCGTCATCGTCCCGCTCGGACTGATCGCGGGCGTCTTCGTCACGATGGGCAAGCGCGTCGGTTCGCAGGCGAACACCCTGCTCGATCAGCAGAACCAGCTCGAGGAGCAGGCGATCGAGCTGGAGCAGCAGGTGCAGGAACTCGAGACCACGAACCAGGACCTCGCCGAGGCGGTGGCCACGGCGGACGAGGCCCGTGCGCGCGCGCAGACCGAAACGCAGGACAAGGAGCAGGTGCTCGCGCTGCTCAACGCGTCGCTCCTGAGCGCGCCGGTGGGGTTCTCCTTCCTCGATGCCGACCTGCGATTCGTGCGGGCGAATCCCGTCATGGCGAGGATGGCCGAGTCAACGCCCGAGGCGATGGTCGGGAAGCATCTGCGAGAGGTCGCCTCACCGCGCGCCGTCGAGCAGGCGGAATCCATGATGCGCCGGGTGCTCGAAACCGGCGAGCCCGTCGTGGACCTCCGGATGACCACCGAACGGCCCGTCGGAAGCGGCGTGCTCCGGGAGCTGATCGCCAACTACTATCCCGTCAAGTCCGCCGCCGGCGCTATCGTCGGCGTGGGCACCGTCGTCTTCGACGTCACCGAGCGTGTCCAGCTCGAGGAACAGCTCCGCCAGGCGCAGAAAATGGAGGCCGTCGGCCGGCTCGCCGGCGGCGTCGCGCATGACTTCAACAACCTCCTCACTGTCATCCGCAGCTACTGCGACCTCGTGCTCCTCGAGATGAGTGAGTCTGACCCGAAGCGCGAAGACCTGATCGAGATTCGCAGCGCGGCCGACCGGGCCGCGACACTCGCGCGCCAGCTCCTCGCGTTCAGCCGCAAGCAGGTGCTGCTACCCCGCGTCTTCGACCTCAATGAGATCGTCAAGTCGCTCGAGGCGATGCTCACCCGCACGCTTCCCGCGACGGTCAAGCCGGTCCTGCGCCTCGCCGACGGCCTCGGCGCGATGAAGGCCGATCCAGGACAGATCGAGCAGGTGCTGATGAATCTCGCCCTCAACGCATCGGACGCGATGCCTGACGGGGGATCGCTCAGCATCGAGACCGCCAACGCCGTGCTCGACGCCGATTACGCCAGGCAACATACCGGCGTCGTGCCGGGCGACTACGTGATGGTCTCGGTGAGCGACACGGGCGTCGGGATGGACTCCACGACCCGCCAGCGTGCTTTCGAGCCTTTCTTCACGACGAAGCCCGCCGGCAAGGGCACGGGGCTCGGGCTCTGCACGGTCTACGGCATCGTCAAGCAGAACGGCGGGCACATCTGGCTCTACAGCGAGCAGGGCCACGGCACCACCTTCAAGGTCTACTTCCCGCGCGTGCTCGAGGAGATCTCCGCGCCGGAGCGTCCGCGGGCGGGCGTCCCGGCGGGGAAGCGCGCCAGTGAGACCGTGCTGGTCGTCGAGGACGAGCCGTCGGTGCTCACCACGCTCACCCGCGTCCTCCAGCGCCAGGGCTACACCGTCCTCGGCGCCAGCCACGGTGGCGAGGCGATGCGTCTCGCCGGCGAACACCAAGGCCCCATTGACCTCGTCATCAGCGACCTGATGATGCCCGAGATGAGCGGCCGGGAGTTCATCGAGCGATTCTCCTCGACCCGCCCTGACACGCACGTCCTCTTCATGTCCGGCTATACCGACGACGACGCGCATACACGCGGTCTGACCGACAGTCACACCGCCTTCATCGAGAAGCCGTTCACCGTGGACCAGATCACCCGCAAGGTGCGCGAGGTGCTGCAAGAGGCATGACGACCGGCGTCGAAGATCCCTCCCTTGTCCGCGTGCTGGTCATTGACGATCAGTCGCACGTGCGTCAGTGGGTGCGGACCGTGCTCAAGACCATGAGCATCACCGACGTGACGGACGCGGCGGATGGTCGCGATGCGCTCGCGGCCGTGACGCAACCTGGCGCGTGGTTCGACCTCATCCTCGTGGATTTGCGAATGCCGGAACGCGACGGCGTCGAGACCATCCGCGCCTTCGCCGCGCTGGGCCTCGAGTCCGCGATCGCCATCATGAGCATCGAGGAGGAGCGCGTCATCGAGACCGCGGGGATGCTCGGCGAGGTGCAGGGGCTCCGGATGCTCGGCACGATTCCGAAGCCGCTCACGGCGGAGAAACTCGAGCCGCTCCTCGTGCGAATGCGCGAGGCTCCCCGCGCCGCCGGCGGCGAAACCGTGATGGCGCCCGAGCTCGACCTCGAGAACGCCTTCGTGCGCGGCGAGCTGCTCCTCCTCTACCAGCCCAAGATCCGGATGCGCACCGGAGAGTTCGCCGGCGTCGAGGCGCTCGTGCGGTGGAAGCATCCCGAGCTCGGCCTGTTCCAGCCCGCGTCTTTCGTGCCGCACATCGAGGCGTCCGACCGCTACAGCGCCGGGCTCGTGGACTTCTCTCTCAAGGCGGCGATCGCCTGCGCCGGCCGCTGGAAGGAGGCCGGCCGCGAGCTGCACGTCGCGATCAACCTCTCGGCGCGCGCGTTCGACCACCTCGACCTTCCCGAGCGGATCGAGTCCCTCTGCCGGGAGGCGCACGCGCCGACGAACTTCATCACGCTCGAGGTCACCGAGACGCAGGTGGCCCGCGACGACGTCCGGATGATTGATGTCGCGACCCGGCTCCGTCTCAAGGGCTTCCATCTCTCGATTGACGATTTCGGGACCGGCCAGTCGGGCCTCTCCAAGCTCCAGCGGCTCCCCTTCAACGAGTTGAAGATCGATCGCCAATTCGTGCACGGGTGCGCGGGCTCCGCGTCGCAACGCTCGGTCGTCGAGGCGAGTCTCGCGCTCGCGCGAAGCCTCAAGATGACGTCCGTCGCCGAGGGCATTCAGCAGCGCCCCGACTGGGATCTCCTCGACGAGCTAGGCTGCGACGTGATGCAGGGCTACTTCATCGGCCGGCCGATGACCGAGGAGGGACTCGAGGCGTGGGCGGCGCACTGGACCCTGCGCCAGCGATAGCCGGAACGCCGGCATCACCGTCAGCGCACACACGAACGCCGCGCATCATCACTGATGCACGGCGTTCGTCCTGCCGTCGTCCCAGCGCGCCCGGACGCGTACCGGGCCGACATTCATACGGTACAACCAAAGCGGATGATTATGCAATAGAGGCGCCGGTCGGAATCGAACCGACGAATGGGAGATTTGCAGTCTCCTGCCTTACCACTTGGCTACGGCGCCCTCGCCCCTTGGAAATGGGAAGCTAGTCCGCCCTGACCGGCGACTCAAGGCACGCGTAAATTCGGCGACAATGTCGGTCGTCTTGCGTTGGACAGCCGTGGGCCTCGCGCTGCTGGTCGTTCTCGCCGCGCCGATTCCGGCGGGCATCACGGCGGAGTCGTGGCACCTCCTCGCGATCTTCGCGGCCACGATCGTCGGGTCCATCGTGCGGCCCCTCCCTGCAGGGGCCGTCGTGCTTCTCGGCGTCACCGCCGTCGCCGTCACCCGCACACTCCCGACCGGGCAGGCGCTGGGCGGATACGCCGATCCGATCGTCTGGCTCGTGCTCTGTGCCTTCTTCATGGCGCGCGGCATCCTCAAGACGGGCCTCGGCCGGCGCATCGCGTTCCTCTTCATTCGCGCCCTTGGTCGGAAGTCGCTCGGCCTTGCCTACGCACTGGTCTCGACCGACACGTTGCTCGCGTCGTTCCTGCCCTCCAACGCCGCGCGCGCAGGCGGCGTGATCTTCCCCGTGGCCTGCAGCCTGGCCGAGGCCTACGACTCCAAGCCGGGCCCGACCGCGCGCCGGCTCGGCGCCTATCTCCTGGTCACCATCTACCAGTGCGACGTGATCGCCTGCGCCACGTTCCTCACGGGCCAGGCGTCCAACCCGCTCATCGCGAAGTTCGCGCTCGAAACCGCCTCGCTGGAACTCTCATACGGCCGGTGGGTGCTCGGTGGGTCAGTGCCGGCGTTGATCGCCTTGCTGCTCGTGCCGTGGCTGCTCTTCAAGCTCTTCCCCCCGGAGGTCACGCATACGCCCGAGGCCACCCGGCTCGCGCGCGAGGAGCTGGCGCGCATGGGCCCGATGCACCGCGACGAGAAGCTCATGCTCGCGGTCTTCGTCCTCGTCGCGGGACTGTGGATGACCTCGGCCCTCCACCACCTCGAGCTCACCGTCGTCGCCCTCCTCGGCGTCTGCGCGCTCTTCGTGAGCGGCGTGCTGACCTGGCAGGACATCACCGGCGAGCGCGCCGCGTGGGACGTCTTCCTCTGGTACGGCGGCCTCGTGCGTATGGCGGAGGCGCTCGCCCGCTCGGGCGTCACCGACCGCTTTGCACAATCCGTCGCGGCGATGACTTCGGGGTGGATCTGGTGGCTCGCGCTCGCCGCGCTGCTGCTCATCTACTTCTATTCGCACTACGGCTTCGCGAGCATCACGGCCCACGCCACCGCGATGTTCATCCCCTTCCTCACCGTGCTCATCGCCGCCGGCACGCCACCGCTCCTCGCCGCGCTCTTCCTCGCCGCCTTCTCGAACCTCTCGGCGTCGCTGACGCACTACGGCACGACCCCGGCGCCCATCTACTTCGGCGCGAACTACGTCTCCCAGCGCGACTGGTGGCGTCTCGGATTCGTGGTCTCCGGCGTCACGATCGGAATCTGGAGTGTCGTGGGGCTCGCGTGGTGGAAGGTCCTGGGTTGGTGGTAGCGCGTCGGCGCCCGGCATTCTCCGCCAGATCCTCAACCGGCAGGACACCCTCGAACTGGGCCTGATGAGTCGCTGCAGTCACGGCTCACGCGGATGGCGGACGCCCCGCTCAGGCAGGTCCATACCCTCGCGGTCCCGCTCAAGCGAGGCGCCCGCTGTCACAAATGTGCGGTGTCGTTTGCCTTTCGTGCACAATTCTGGAAGCGATCTGCATTCTCGCGGTTGAATTCCAGAAAATCTTGCGATATGTTTGCAGAATCTGCAGAAATCGCCAGACACGTCGCTCATGCCGGTTTGGCCCATCACGTTCCGCCACGGCCCACTCGTTCCCGCCCACAAGTCGTTCACCCACCACTCATCGCCGACGCCTGATGCCCTCGTCTCTCTCTCCGCGGCTTGCCGCCCTCCGCTCCATCAGCTCCCGCCTCGCCCCTGCCGTGCTCGGCTCGGCGAATGGCACCGCCGCGAACAACGGCCACGGCCCCGGCCCCGCCTCGCACTATTTCGGCAGCAACACCTTCGGCGCGCGGCACATGCGCGACAAGTTGCCGAAGGAGGTCTACGCCAAGCTGGTCGCCTCCATTCGGCTCGGCCGGAAGCTCGATCTCGAGATTGCCCCGACCGTCGCGCAAGTCATCAAGGAGTGGGCGGTCTCGCGGGGCGTGACGCACTTCTGCCACTGGTTCCAGCCGCAAACGGGCCTCACCGCCGAGAAGCACGACGCGTTCCTCGCGTTCGATGAGCACACCCAGCCGGTCGAGCAGTTCACCGGCGACCAGCTCATCCAGAGCGAGCCGGACGCATCGTCGTTCCCCTCGGGCGGCCTGCGTGCGACGTGGGAGGCGCGAGGCTATACCGCGTGGAACCCGGCGTCACCGGTCTTCATCATGGAGTCGCCTGGTGCGAACACACTGTGCATCCCCTCGGCGTTCATCGGGTATCACGGCGAGGCGCTGGACGAGCTCACCCCGCTGCTGCGCTCGACCGAAGTGCTCTCGCGCAAGGCGATCGAGCTCCTCGACCTGATCGGCGACCGGGGAGCGCTGCGCGTCTTCACGACACTCGGGCCCGAGCAGGAGTACTTCCTGATTGACCGCGGACACTTCGCGCTCCGCCCCGATCTCATCATGGGCGGCCGCACGCTCCTGGGCGCCGCGCCGCCGCGCGGCCAGCAGCTCGAAGACCACTACTTCGGCGGAATCCCCGAACGCGCCCTCGCTTGCATCGCGGAGGTCGAACACGAACTCTACAAGCTCGGCGTGCCGATCATGACCCGGCACAACGAGGTCGCGCCCTGCCAGTTCGAGATGGCGCCGGTGTTCGAGGAGACCGACCTCGCGGTGGACCACAACCAGCTCGTGATGGCGATGCTCCGCAAGGTCGCGTTGCGCCACGGGCTGCAGGCGGTGCTGCATGAAAAACCCTTCGCCGGCATCAACGGCTCCGGCAAGCACTGCAACTGGTCCATGGCCATCGCCGCCGACAACGAGCTCGATGGGGTCAACCTCCTCAAGCCCGGGAAGACGCCGCATCAGAACATCCGCTTCCTCCTCTTCCTCGCCGCGGTGCTCAAGGCCGTGCACAAGCACGCGGCGCTGATTCGCGCGGGCATCGCGACGAGTGGCAACGAGCACCGGCTGGGCGCGAACGAAGCGCCGCCCGCCATCATCTCCGTGTTCATGGGCGAGCTGCTCACGAAGGTCATCGAGGACATCGCTGCCGGCCGCACCGGCAAGCAGGGCGCCGCGCAGGCGATGATCCAGCTCGGCGTCGCAAAGCTGCCCGAGATCGCGAAGGACAACACCGACCGCAACCGCACCTCGCCTTTCGCCTTCACCGGCCAGAAGTTCGAGTTCCGCGCCGTGGGTTCGTCGCAGTCCATCGCCTTCCCGACGATGCTCCTCAACGCGACGGTCGCCGAGGCGATCGCCGAACTCACCGCCGCGCTCCGGAAGGAGCTCAGGACCACTGAGTCCAGGGACGACGCGGCGCTCAAGGTCGTGCGGGAGGCATTCCGCGAGACGAAGCACGTCCGCTTCGAAGGCAACAACTACGCCGACGAGTGGGTGGTCGAGGCGAGGAAGCGTGGGCTCCCGAACCTGCGGCGGACACCCGAGGCCCTCGCGCACCTCGTGAGCAAGTCCTCGCGCGAGCTCTGCACGTCGCTCGGCATCCTCTCGAAGGAGGAGCTCGAGTCCCGCTTCCACGTGCGGCTCGAGCGGTACGTGAAGGACATGCTGATCGAGATGCACACACTCTCGGAGATGGTGGACACGATGGTCCTCCCGGGCGCGTACGCGTACCTGGGCTCGCTCGCGGACGCCGCCGCGAAGGCGAAGGCGGCCGGCATCAAGGTCGTGCCCCAGGTGGCGGCGGCAAACGTGGCGGGCAAGCGCGTGGCCGAGTTGCAGAAACACGCCGCCCAGCTGCACGCCGCGATCGCGAAGGCCGAGTCGCTCCACGACGATGCCGAGCGGCAGGCGGCGTTCCTCACCGCCGATGGCGCCGGAGCGATGGCCGCGGTCCGCGAGTCGAGCGATGCACTCGAGCTGACAATCGGCGACGAACACTGGCCGCTACCACGCTACCGCGAAATGCTCTTCCCGGTGTGAGGCGGCGGACGACAACGGAACTCGAGGAAGAGCGGGCGGACCGAGTGAGAACGCCCCGGTGACCGTTGGTCGCCGGGGCGTTCGAACAGCATTCCTTCCCGATGCACCCGCCCTGCCGTCAGTACTTCGCCAGGTAGTTGTCCAGCTCCCACGCCGAAACCTGCGTGATGTACTCCCGCCACTCCTGCCGTTTCGCGGCCAGGAAGTGCGAGGTGATGTGCTCTCCCAGCGCCGTGGTCATCACCTCGTCCTTTTCGAATTCGTCGCACGCCTCGCTCAGGTCGTGCGGCAGGTCGTCAATGCGGAGCCGGCGCTTCTCCCGATGCGACATCTCCCAGATGTTCTCGTTCACCGGCTCTCGCGAACTCGCCTTCGTCTCGATGCCGTTGAGCCCGGCCGCGAGCATCACCGCGAGCGCCAGGTAGGGATTCGCGCTCGGGTCGGGTGAGCGCAGCTCGACCCGCGTCCCGGTGCCGCGCCGCGCCGGCACGCGGATCAGCGGCGAGCGGTTCCGCGTGGACCACGCCACGTCCACGGGCGCCTCGTACCCGGGCACGAGCCGTTTGTAGGAGTTCACCAGCGGGTTCGTGATCGCGCTCATGCCGCGCGCGTGCGTGAGCAGCCCCCCGAGGTAATGGTGCGCGACCTTCGAGAGCTCGAACGCGCCCTTCGGATCGAAAAAGGCGTTCTTCCCCTCGCGAAAGAGCGACTGATGCGTGTGCATCCCGCTTCCGTTCTGGCCGAAGATCGGCTTCGGCATGAACGACGCCACGAGGTCGAAGCGCTGCGCCACCTGCTTCACCACGAAGCGGAACGTCGCGATGTTGTCCGCCGTCCGGAGCGCATCGGCGTAGCGGAAGTCAATCTCGTGCTGGCCGTGCGCCACCTCATGGTGGGACGCCTCCACCTCGAATCCCATCTGCTCCAGCACGTCCACGATCGCCCGGCGCGCCTCCTCCCCCAGGTCCATCGGCGCGAGGTCGAAGTAGCCGCCCACGTCGTGCGTGATCGTCGCCGGTTCGCCACCGGGCGCGGGACGGAAGAGAAAGAACTCCGCCTCCATCCCCGCGTTCATGGTGAAACCCTGTTTCGCCGCGCGCGCGACCTGCCGCTTGAGCGCTCCGCGCGGATCCCCTCCGAACGGCGCGCCCTCCGGCGTCGTGATGTCGCAGATGAGCCGCGCCACGCGACTGGTCGGGTCGCCGCCGGGAAAGACCCGGAATGTCGCGAGGTCGGGCGTCAGCAACATGTCCGACTCCTCGATCCGCACGAATCCCTCGATGGACGAACCGTCGAACATGATGTCGCCGTCCAGGGCCTTCGCGAACTGCGACGAGGGGATCTCGACGTTCTTGTTCACGCCGAGGATGTCCGTGAACGTCAGGCGCAGGAAGCGCACGGAGTGCGCCGCCGCAAGAGCGAGGATGTCCTTCTTCGACGCGCCCGTGAGGTCGGCGGGCAGCGATCGCGATGCTCCGGCCAAGCGTTCCCTCTCTTCAGGAGATTCCACGCCGGCGTGCCGCCGTGGACACCCTCGAAAATGGCGCGGGCCACGCGGCGACGCATCCCCCGTCCCCCGGCGCACCGGCAGCAGAGCACCCGCGTATCTCCGGCGCGACACCCTGCACCATCGCGCCCAGCACGCCCCCCGGGCCCCTCGGGCACCCCCGCGCCCCCCGTGGGCCGATGTAGCTTTCACCCCGTGAACAAGAGTCCCATCTCCTCGAAATGCCCGCACTGCGGCCGTCCCGTGAGCGGCCGATTCTGCGCGAGCTGCGGCGCGGCACTGGACGCCTCGCTCTGCGCGAAGTGCGGCAAACCGCTCTCGAGTGGCGCCCGCTTCTGCCACCACTGCGGCGCGTCCGTCGGCGCCGCGCGCGCCGCCCCGGCCGAGCGCGGCCGGATGCTCGCATGGCTCGTCCCGGGGATCGCGGCCGTGACCTTGGTCGCCTTTCTCATCGGCCAGCGCGTGGCGCGCGGGCCGACCGGCGATGCCTCGCAGTCCGGAACGTCTCTCTCCGGCAGCGGCCGAGCGGTGGACCTCTCGCAGATGACGCCGGACGAGCAGGCCAGCCGTCTCTTCGACCGCGTGATGACCTATGCAGAAGAGGGTGAGCAGGACAGCGCGCGCACCTTCGCTCCCATGGCCATCCAGGCCTACGAGATGCTGGGCACGCTTGACTCCCACACCCGGTTCGACATCGGCATGATCGCCGCGGTGAGCGGTGATTCGGCGCGTGCCCGCGCCGAAGCGGATACGATTCTCGCGAAGGACCGCTCGCACCTGCTCGGCCTCGTGCTCGCCATCAAGGTGGCCGACCTGCGGAGTGACCAGCGCGCGCGCGCCGCGTTCCAGAAACGCCTGGTCGCCGCCGAGCCCGCGGAGCGAGCCAGGACGCTCAAGGGCTACGAGGAGCACCAGCGCAACATCGACACAGCGCTCAAGGACGCCCGCAGCGCCAGGCCGTGATCATCAGGGTCGCTCACAGCCCCGACTCCGACGACGCGTTCATGTTCTACGCGCTCGCCGAAGGCCTCATAGACACGCAGGGACTCACGTACGTGCACGAGCTGCAGGACATCGAGTCGCTCAACCAGCGCGCGCGGCGCGGCGAGCTCGAGGTCACTGCGGTCTCCATTCACGCGTACGCATACCTCACCGACCGCTACGCGTTGCTCACGAGCGGCGCTTCGATGGGCGATGGCTATGGACCCCGCCTCGTCTCACGCGGGCCGGCCACGAGGGCCGACCTGCGTGGCAAGCGCGTCGCCGTTCCCGGACCACTCACGAGCGCGTATCTCGCGCTCCGGCTGTACGAGGCCGACGTCGTGCCCGTCTCCATTCCATTCGATGCGATCGAGGATGCGGTCGTCCGAGGCGATGTCGAGTTCGGCGTCCTGATTCACGAAGGACAACTCACCTTCGGCGACCGGGGTCTCCACCTCGTCGCGGATCTCGGCGACTGGTGGTCACGCGAGACAGGCCTCCCCTTGCCGCTCGGTGGCAACGTCGCTAGAAAAGACCTCGGATACGATGTTCTTGCGAAGATTTCACGACATATCAGAGCCAGTATAGAGTATGCATTAGGCCATCATGACGAAGCGATGTCCCACGCGATGCGCTTCGCCAGGGGTCTCTCCCACGGAGCGGCTGACACGTTCGTCCGCATGTACGTAAACGAATGGACGCTCGATTACGGAGAGCGAGGTCGCCGGGCCATCCGCGAGTTCCTTGACCGCGGGGTGAGCGCCGGGATCATCCCTCGGGCGGTCCCCGTGGAGTTCGTGGATGACTGAGGCTGATGTCCCCCAGCGACGCGCCGCCGAGCGCAGCCCAACGGCTGCCCGCATCGCGAACGTCCTGGCTCCGCCCGCACAGCAGTCGCCGCGGCGCGTTCTCGTGGTGGATGACGAGGAGTCAATCCGGATCGCGCTGACGAAGTTCCTCCGCGCGAAGGGCTTCGATGTGCAGGCGGTCGAGAGCGGCGGGGTCGCGCTCGAGCTGCTCCAGCGGGAGCGCTTCGACGCGCTGCTTTGTGACGTCCGCATGCCCGGCATGAGCGGCACCGAAGTCGTACCGCAGGCGCTCGAGCGTCGGCCCGACCTTGCCGTTCTGATGCTGAGCGCTGTCAACGACGCGTCCACCGCGAGCGAGGCGCTCGCGCGCGGAGCGGTGGACTACTTGATGAAGCCGGTCGAGCTGGCCGACCTCGCGCTTGCCGTCGAGCGCGCGCTCCGCACGAAGGAGCTCGAGATCCAGCAGCGCAGCGTCGAGCGGCTGATTCGCGAGGAGGTCGCGCTCCGCACCGGGGAGCTGCGCGACGAGCTGCACGCGCTCGCGGAGACCTCGATCGGCGTCGTGCGCGAGCTTGTGAACCTGCAGGAGGCGGCGGATGCGTTTCGCGTCGGGCACTCGCGGCGCGTGGCGGCGACGGCCGCAGCCATTGCATCGGCGCTACGGCTCCCCAACACGATGGTCGCGAACGTGCACCTTGCGGGGCAATTGCACGACGTCGGAGAGCTCGGCGTCCCGGCGGCGCTCTTCAGCAAGCCCGGCACGCTCAGCGCGGATGAGTTCACCTGCGTCAAGGAGCACGTGCGGATCGGCATCGAGATCCTCCGGCCGCTCACCTCGCTCGCGCACCTGCTCCCCGCGATCCACGACCATCACGAGCGCTGGGACGGTAATGGCTACCCGCGGCAGCTCGCGGCCGAGCAGATCTCGATGGGCGGGCGCCTCCTCGCGGCGTCGGACGCCTTCGTCGCGCTCACGTCACGCCGCCCCTATCGGGAGCCCCTCGCGCCTCGCGACGCCCTCGCCCACCTGTCCGCTCACGCGGGTACGCAACTCGATCCGGCCGTGTTCGACGCGCTCAGCGAAGTGACGCGCGACTCTAACTCCTTGCCAGGCCTCGACGAAGCCCCATAGTTCGCTCGGCTCGCGGGGCGCCCTCCCGGCCGGGCAGCCGCCAACGAGGTGACTCCGGCATACGTTAAATGGCGATGATCTTCCGCGCCGCGCTCCTCTCGACATTGGCAACCGGGCTGGCATTCCCTGCCGCCCGGGCGCAGCGCGCCGACACGCTTCGGCTCGGCATCGCCGATGCCGTCGCGTATTACCTTCGCAGCTCCGACGAGAACAAGCTCGCCCTGCTCGCCGTGGATGCCGCCGATGCCGCAGTGACGACCGCACGGGCGACCGGGCTTCCGCAGATGCGGCTCACGGGGAGCTACCAGCAGGTGCTGAAGAACGCGCGCGCCGAAATGGTGAGCAACGTGTTCGGCCAGAGCTACACCTATCAGTCGGTGCTCAACACGTCGCAGACGGTTTTCCAGGGATTCCGTATCTTCTCGGCCACCCGAGCCGCCGGCCGCGCAAGCTCGGCCGCGCGATTCGACGCCGGCGAAACGCGCGCGCGTCTCGCGGTGGACGTCCAGCGCACCTACCTGAACGCGCTCTACCTGGCGAAAATCGCCGAGTTGCAGGAGCGCAACCTCGCGCTGTCAACGGCCCGCCTCGAGCAGGTGGAGCAGCTGGCCGCCGCCGGGCGCGCGTCGCGCTACGACATCCTGCGCGCGCGCGTGGATCGCTCGAACATCGAGCCGCTCGCCCTGCAGGCGCGGAGCGACCGCGAGATCGCGCTCTACGACGTGAAGCGCATGCTCGACCTCCCGATGGACCGCCCGATCGCGCTTTCAACCTCGCTCGACACCGGCGTGGTGGCGGCGATCGTCCGGGCCACCGCGTCCGACACGGCTCCCGAGGCAATTCGCGGTTCGGTGCGTGCGGCCGAGCTCTCGCTCCTCGCCAAGCGCGACGGCATCCGCGTGGCGCGTGCCGATTTCTTCCCGCAGCTGTCGGTGTCCTTCAACCAGGGGTATCTGGCGCTTCCCACAGTCAACGGCCTGCCGAACCGGCTTGGCGAGACCTCGCTCTCGTTCTGTCCGCAGCCGGTCGCGGCGGGGACCCGCCCGTGCCACAACAACGGCTTCTTCCCGGACCGGAGCTTCAACGTCCAGATGAGCTGGCCGCTCTTCGACGGACTGCGCGCGAAGGGCAACCTCGAGGCCGCGACCGCACAGGCGAAGATCGCCGAGGTGGTCCTGCACCAGCAGCGCGAGCAGGCGGCCCTCGATCTCGCGCGCGCCCGCGCCGAGTTCGACCGGGCGCGCCTCGCCTTCAGCGCGCGCGCGCAGAACTCCGTCGAGGCCGAGGAGGCGTTCCAGCTCGCGAGCCTGCGGTTCTCGCGCGGGCTCGCCACACAGCTCGAGGTGTCCGACGCACAGGTCGCGCTGCTGACCGCGCGTTCGACGGAGGCGCGCGCCACCTATGATCTCTATCTCGCGGTCGCGGAGCTCGCACGCGTGCGCGGACGCCCGATTCCGCTGCCGACCGGTGGTACGGTGCCCGTCCGCTCAAACACAGGACTGTCTCCCGGTGCGTCGGTTCCTCGCTAGCGGCGTCTGCGCCGCTCTGCTCATCTCGGCGGTCGCCTGCTCGAACGGTGACGCCCGCGCGGTGGCCCTGTCGCAACGCGCCGACGCCAAGCAACCTCCGTCGGCCCGAAACGGCGACACCCAGGGCGGCGGGTCCCGGTCGGGAGGCGGCGGCCGCGCGGGCGGGAGCGGCCGCGCAGCCGGCGGCGCAGAAGCGCGCACCGCCTCGGTCGTCCTTGGTGCATCCGACGTCTACCGCGTCGCCCGCGGCTCCGTCGAGAGTGCCCTGCCGATCAACGGCGACTTGCGGCCCATCGAGACCGTCACCGTGCGCTCCCGCATTGATGGCGTGCTCCAGAGCGTCGCCGTGCGTGAAGGGCAGCGCGTCGTCGCCGGCACGGTCCTGGCCCGGTTCGAGTCCACCGAGCAGGAGAGTTCGCTGCGCTCGGCTGAAGCCGATCACGTGGCCGCACTGGGCGACTTCGAAACGCAGAAATGGAACCTCGAGCAGTCGAAGGAGCTTTTCAGAGTCGGGGCGATCGCCGAGCGCGACCTGCGCGCCGCGCAACAGGCCGTGGAGGCCTCGCAGGCGCGCCTCGCCGCCGCGGAGGCCAAGCTGCGCAGCGCGACCAACGTCGTCCGCGACACCAGGGTCGTCGCCCCGTTCACCGGCACGATCGAGAAGCGCAGGGTGCAGAACGGCGAGAGCACGTCCCGCGGTGCGGAGATGTTCACGCTTGTCCGCAGTGAGGTGCTCGAGCTGACCGCCACGCTCCCCGCGAGGCGCGCCAGCGAGGTGAAGATCGGGCAGCCCGTGCGCTTCTCGGCTGACAACCGCCAGTTCACCGGAACGGTCGCCCGCGTCAGTCCGACGATTGACCCGGCGTCGCGCTCGATCACCGTGTACGTGCAGATTCCCAACTCGAGGGGCGAACTCAAGGGCAATACCTTCGCCACGGGACAGATCGTCGCGAAGACGATCGACGGAGTGCTGGTCGTGCCGCAGACGGCCATTCGCACCAATACCGATGGCAGCGGGTCGTACGTCTATCGCATCGAGGGCGGAACGCTCGCCGTGGCTCCGGTGCGGCTCGGCGTCCTCGACGACGCCCGCGCCATGGTCGAAGTGACTGAAGGGCTTCAGGAGCGCGACGATATCGTCGTCGGCACGCCCGGTACACTCGGTCGCGGAATGAAGGTCCAGATCATCGGCAGCGAAGGCCGGGGCCGGGGCGGACGCGGCCCGAAGTCCACGCCGTAGCACAGGCCGTTTCCGCTCACTTCGTCCTTCGCACCTCTCTCGGCTTTCATGTTCCTCTCCGACATCTCCATCAAGCGCCCGGTCTTCGCCACCATGATGATGGTGGCGCTGGTCGTGCTTGGCATCGTTTCGCGGACGCGCCTCGCCGTGGACGAGTACCCCGACGTCACCTCTCCGGTGATCAGCGTGTCGGTGTCGTACCCGGGCGCCTCTCCCGAAGTCGTCGAGCGCGAGATCGCGCGCCCGATCGAGACGGCGCTGAACACGGTGGACGGACTGTACGAGATCTCGTCCACATCGCAGGAAGGCTCGTCCAACGTGCGCCTGCAGTTCAAGCTGGGCGTGGATCCCGTCAAGATGCAGCCCGAGGTGTCGGCCAAGGTCGGACGCATCCGGCGTCAGCTCCCCCGCGACATCAACGAGCCGACCATCATGCGGTTCGACCCGAACGATTCGCCGATCATGTCCGTGGCGATGTCGAGCAGCGAGCGCTCGCTGCGGGAGCTCACCGACATCGGCGACCAGTTCATTCGCCCGCGTCTCGAGGCGGTGAACGGCGTCGGAGGCGTGAACCTCCAGGGCGCCGCCAGCCGCGAGATCCATGTCGAGGTCGAACCCGCGTCGCTGCGGGCCTACGGACTCACGCCGGACCTGGTCGCCGCCGCGCTGCAGCGTGAGAACCAGGAGGTCCCGGCCGGGCGGATTCGGAAGGGCGACGCCGAGCGCGCCGTCCGCATCACCGGACGCGTGACCGACCCCATGGCGTTCCGCGACGTGGTCGTCGCCGTCCGCGGCGGCTCGCCGATCCGCGTGCGCGACATCGGCAGAGTCGTGGACACGATCGCCGAACGCCGCACCGCGTCGCTGCTGGGTGAGTTGCCGACGATGTCGCTGGAAGTGCTCAAGATCTCGGGCTCGAACACCGTCGAAGTCGCGACCAACGTACGGGGTGTGGTCGCGGACATCGAGCGACAGTTGCCGCAGGATGTGAAGCTGACCATCACCCGCGACGACTCGCGCCGCATCAGAGCCGCGCTGCGCGACGTGCAGGTGACGATCTTCCTCGGCGCGGTGCTCACCGTGATGATCATCTACCTCTTCCTGAATTCCTGGCGCTCGACGGTGATCACGGGACTCACGCTGCCCGTGTCCATCATTTCGGCGTTCTTCGTGATGTGGGTGCTCGACTTCACGCTCAACACGATGACGCTCATGGCGCTGTCGCTGGCCATCGGGCTGCTGATTGACGACGCGATCGTCGTCCGCGAGAACATCGTGCGCCACGTCGGGATGGGGAAAGGGCATCGCGCGGCCGCGAAGGACGGCACCGATGAGATCGGCCTTGCCGTGTTCGCCACGACGCTGGCGGTCGTCGCGGTGTTCGTGCCGGTGGCGTTCATGAGCGGACAGATCGGCAAGATCTTCTTCCAGTTCGGCGTGACGGTGGCGTTCGCCGTCACCGTGTCGCTCTTCGTGTCGTTCACCCTCGACCCGATGCTCTCGAGCGTGTGGCACGACCCCGACGCCGAAGAGCGCAATGAGGAAGCGTGGGCGCACGCCGGGCCGATCCGGAAAGTGGCACTGGCGTTCGACGGCCTCTTCGACCGTGTCGCCAACCGGTACCCCGGCTGGCTGCGGACCGCGCTGCGCCATCGCGTGCTCGTCATGGCCGGCGCGGTCGCGTCGGTCGTGATCGCATTCGCGATCATTCCGCGCCTCGGCTTCACCTGGATGCCGGATTTCGACGGCGGTGAGTTCGGCGTGAGTTATCGTACGCCGCCCGGCTCGAGCCTCACCTATACGCTGAACCACGCGCGCGAGCTCGATCGCCACATCCGGAGCCTGCCGGAGGTGTCGTTCACGTCGCTCGCGGTGGGCGGGATGGGGCGGAGCGGACCGACCGGAGGAAACATCAACATTCGTCTCAAACCCAAGGGCGAGCGCACGCGAACGCAGTTCGAGATCCAGACCGCGCTCCGCCGCGAACTGCCGAGGTTTCCCGGCCTCAGCGCGAGCATCGGACAAACACCGACGATCTTCGGCGGGCGGGGTCCGCCCATCAGCATCAACGTGCAGG
>Ga0209321_10000551_pt1 | contig 24678 bp, 18 predicted proteins | sample Rifsed16ft4_FD_184012 | JGI IMG/M metagenome (GOLD analysis project Ga0209321, IMG submission 184012) | Soil microbial communities from Rifle, Colorado, USA - sediment 16ft 4 - CSP-I_5_4 (version 2) | ecosystem: Environmental > Terrestrial > Deep subsurface > Rock core/Sediment | place: Rifle...
GCGCCATTGAGGCGTGATGTCCATAGTGGCGCGCACGAATCGTTAAGAGTCCTGCGTGACGAAGCGAATCCATCCAGGCAGGTATTAATCCAATGGAAGAATGAACAGGATGCCATCAACACAGAGCGTTATGGCTCGCATCTGTACAGTGGCAAGGCGGTTGCGGTGAAGGAAGTGGAGCCTGTTTATTCGAGTTCATCGCCGACGATGATGGGCTTCGAAGTGATCAACACTGCGTTCGATTCGATTTTAGGGCGTGACCCGCGCGTGATCGCGTTCGGTCAAGATGTCGGCTTCCTTGGCGATGTGAACCAGGGTTTCAAAGGGATGCAGGAAAAATACGGCGCGTTGCGCGTGATGGATACGGGCATTCGGGAAGCGACGATCCTGGGGCAGGCGATTGGGATGGCCATGCGCGGCTTGCGACCCATCTGTGAAATTCAATATCTGGATTACGTGTTGTACGCGTTGCAAATCATGTCCGACGATCTTGCAAACCTGCACTGGCGTACAGCAGGCGGACAGGCCGCGCCGGTCATCATCCGCACGCGCGGACATCGTCTCGAAGGCATCTGGCATTCGGGTTCGCCGATGGCGGGTATTATTCATCTCGTGCGCGGCATGAATGTGCTGGTGCCGCGGGATATGACGCGGGCGGCAGGTTTCTATAATACGCTGTTGAAAGCAGACGAGCCTGCGCTGATCGTTGAAGTGTTGAACGGCTATCGTGTGAAAGAACGAGTGCCTGATAACATCGCCGAGTTCACGGTGCCTCTCGGCGTGCCTGAAGTGATCCGCGAAGGGAGTGATGTCACAGTTGTCACTTACGGCGCGTGCTGCCGGATTGCAATGGACGCGGCGGAGAAATTATCCAAAGTTGGCATTGATCTGGAAGTAATTGACGTGCAGTCATTGTTGCCTTTTGATATTCATGGGAAGATCGTTGAGTCTTTGAAGAAAACCAACCGGATTGTATTTTTGGATGAGGATGTGCCAGGCGGAGCGTCCGCATATATGATGCAGGAGGTCATTGAAAAACAAGGTGGCTATTTCCATCTCGATTCTCCAGCACGGACATTATCGGGCAAAGCACACAGGCCTGCATATGGTTCAGATGGAGACTATTGGTCCAAGCCGAATGCAGAGACGGTGTTTGATGCGGTGTATGAAATGATGAACGAGGTTGATCCGGGTCGGTATCCAGTGATCAAGTAATCAGTGATCAGTGATCAATAATCAGTTATCCAGAAAAAGGAAAAACCATGAGTGGTTTGAAACATGCAGAAAGTTTTCGTGATCTGATTGTATATCAGAAAAGTCGTCAGTTGTCGCGGGAAATCTTACGATTGACAAAAACATTTCCCAAAGAGGAAATGTTTTCACTCACGGATCAAATCCGCCGGTCATCACGTTCCATTGGAGCAAATATTTCCGAGTCATGGGCAAAACGCAGGTATGAAAAGCATTTTATTAGCAAGTTAACCGATGCAGATGGCGAGCAAATGGAAACTCAACATTGGATTGAAACTGCATTAGATTGTGATTACATTGACCAAAAAACAAGCGCGCAACTGGTAGATAAATGCCTTGAAATCGGACGTATGTTAGGCGGAATGATGGACAAAGCCGAAATGTTTTGTGGTACTCCTCCTCACACGATTCGAGAAGACTCCGCTGAATATTTTACGGATTTTGTCAACCTATCCACTGATGACTGATCACTGCTGACTGATAACTGGCAATTGGAGGAAAAATGGCAACAAAAGTACTTGTCCCATTATTAGGCGAAGGCGTTGAAGAAGTAACAGTAATTAAATGGCTCAAAAAGGAAGGCGACTCGGTGAATGAACTCGAGCCGCTTCTCGAAGTGAACACGGACAAAGTGGATACCGAGATCCCTGCGCCCGCATCGGGAACGGTGTTGAAGATCGTCGCGGAAGAGGGTCTCCCTGCAAAGGTGGGGACGATATTGGCATTCATTGGGAAACCTGGGGAAACCGTGGATAGTGGTGTCGAAGGAGTCCGAAGTCTCCCGACTTTGGAGAAAAAGCCTGCGATTCCTCAACGTCAGGAGACGTTGTCTCCCATTCCAGCTAACCGAGAGATTGGCTTCATCTCTCCGGTCGTTGCCAAGATTGCGGCGGAGCATGGCGTGAACTTACAGCAAGTGCAAGGCACAGGTCTGAATGGGCGCATTACTAAAAACGATGTTTTGAACTTCGTCCAAACTGGCAAAACGGCGGCTCCCGTCACTCAGTCCCCGTCACTCGTCACACCTATTCAAGGTGACCAGCTGATCAAGCACACGGTAATAAGAAAGCAGATCGCCGAACACATGGTCATGTCCAAACATACGTCACCGCACGTGTTGACCGTGATGGAAGCGGATATGGGCCGCGTTGCCAAACATCGTTCCGCTAATAAAGAGATTTTCGTGCGTGATGGGGTTAATCTCACCTTTACAGCATATTTCATGATGGCAATCGTCGCGGGGTTGAAGGCGTATCCAAATGTCAATTCTTCATGGACTGATGAAGGTGTACTTGTTCATAAAGCTGTCAACATAGGAATGGCAACTTCGCTAGGCGAGGAAGGATTGATCGTTCCCGTGATCAAGGGCGCAGATAACCTTTCTCTTCTCGCGATGGCGCGTACAGTGAATGATCTGGCCAACCGTGCGCGCTCGAAGAAACTTCAGCCCGACGAAGTCAAAGGCGGGACGTTCACCCTCACCAATCATGGCATCAGCGGATCACTATTTGCGTTCCCTGTGATCAACCAGCCGCAATGTGGAATCCTTGGTGTCGGCGCGATGCAGAAACGCGTTGTCGTCATCCCCGCCGATGGCGGGACACGTGACGATGCAATCGCCATTCGTCCGATGGTATATCTTTCATTTGTGTTCGATCATCGTATTTTGGATGGCGCGTCCGCAGATGCGTTTTTGATGAAGGTTAAAGAGACGCTGGAGAATTGGGCGTAGAAAATCGCGCAGGATGCGTTCTCTAACGCATTCATATGCAATCGCTGACGTTAGAGAACGGCGGTTGCCCAAAAAGAGGAACAAGTGCTTGAAAATAATGATCACGCGAGTGTTAAGATTCATCCACCCATACTGTTATTGATGCATCTGTTCGCGGCATTTCTTCTCAATTGGCTATTCCCGTTGCCCATTGCTTTTCCCAAAATCTTGGTATGGGTGGGTTATCTCCTTATCCTTGCAGGGCTCGGACTGGCGTTCAGCGCGGCGGGTCAATTCATGAAGGTACATACAACGCTCGATCCGCACGGCTCGGTGACCGAAATCGTCACGCGCGGGCCGTATCGCTTTTCGCGTAATCCCATCTACCTTGGCTTCGTCTGCTTGTTCATCGGTTTTCCGTTCATATTCAGAACTTATTGGGGCGTGGTTCTGAGCCCGGTGTTGATGATTTCGCTGTATCAGCTCGTCATTGAACGGGAGGAGGCTTATCTGGAGAAAAAATTCAGGGATCAGTATACGGGCTACAAGTCCCGAGTGAGGCGGTGGCTCTAAAATAGAACACGCGTTCTGGTATAATCCTGCCAAAAGGAGCGTGTGTCATGTCCATTCAAAAATCCGAAATCAGATTAGATGTAAATGGCCGGCCGGTCAACGCGTATCTTGCCTCCCCTGCCGAAAGTGGTGGACCGGGAGTTTTGGTGCTGCATGCGTGGTGGGGACTCAAGCCGTTCTTCAAACAGCTTTGCGATCAACTTGCAGAACATGGATACACGGCGCTCGCGCCTGATCTTTATCAAGGTCGCATTGCCGTAACGATTGACGAAGCCAAAGCACTGCAGGAGAAAAGTGAAAGCGATCTTGAACTCATGGGCGATATGGTCAAAGCGGCGAAAGATCATCTCGCGTCGCTTCGAACGGGCAAGCCTATTGGCGTGTTAGGCTTTTCGATGGGCGCGGCTTGGGCGGTGGTGACTGCGGCAAAGGAGCCGAATGTTGCTGCGACGGTTTTATTTTATGGCTCCTACAGTGTGGATTTCAGCAAGGCGAAATCAAAATTTCTCGGACATTTCAGCGACAATGACGAGTGGGAACCCATGGATGGCGTGCGGGCCATGGAACAGGATATGAAAAATGCCGGGCTGGACGTGACGCTTCATATCTACCCGAAAGTTGGTCATTGGTTCGTGGAGGAGGACCGCCCCGAATACAACGCCGCGGCCGCGCAATTGGCATGGGAACGAACGTTTGAGTTTTTGCGTACGTCATTGCGAGCCGCGCAGCGGCGAAACAATCGCATCTAACCTGCAAACAGGAGTGCTTCGTCGCTTGCGCTTCGACTTCGCGTGCGGCTCCGCTCAGCGCGATGAGAATTGGTTAAGGGTATAATCCCCTTAACCCTTTTTATTATAGGAGAATATTCTCGATGGCAGAAAATTTTGATGTCGTTGTGATCGGTGCAGGCCCCGCGGGATACGTGGCGGCGATCCGTGCCGCGCAACTCAAACAGAAAGTTGCAATTGTTGACAGGCAATGGCTCGGCGGTGTATGCCTGAATGTTGGTTGCATCCCGTCGAAGTCGTTGTTGAAAAATGCCGAAATTGCGCACACCCTCCGTGAACGCGGCAAGGACTTTGGTTTTTCTTTTGATAATTTAAAGCTGGATTATGGAGTCGCAGTCAAGCGCTCGCGCCAGAATTCAGACCGTCTGGTCAAAGGCGTGGGATTCCTGATGCGGAAGAATAGCATAACGGTCTTTATGGGAGAAGCGCGTCTGACGAAGCCGACCACTGTTTCCGTTAAAGATAAGGAAGGCACACCTGCCCTGGCGGGCGGTGCCAGGGAGACGACAGAGTTAACCGCCAAAAACATCATCGTGGCGACGGGCGCCAGCGCGGCCGTCCCCGGTGGGTGGAAAGTGGACGGTGAAAAAGTTGTCACCTATCTTGAAGCCATCCTGCAGGAAAAATTACCAAAGTCTGTCATCGTGATCGGGTCCGGCGCAATCGGTGTGGAATTTTCCACGGTATGGAATTCCTATGGTGTGGATGTCACGATTGTCGAAATGTTGCCGCGGCTTGTTCCGTTGGAAGATGAAGAAGTTTCGAAAGAGTTGAAAAAGGAGTTCGAGAAGCGTGGCATCAAGTGCCTGGTTGGAAATAAGGTTGAATCGGTTGAAGCGACCAAGACAGGCGTAAAAGTGAAAGTATCAGCAGAGGGGAAGGAAACAACTCTCGAAGCCGATCAGGCCTTGGTCGCGATCGGGTTCCGCCCCAACTCCAAAGGCTTCGGGCTCGAAGAGGTCGGTGTCAAGATCAGCGAGCGCGGTTTTGTCGAGATCAATGAGAAGATGCAGACCAATGTTCCAAGCGTTTGGGCAATCGGCGATGTGACAGGCAAATTGATGCTGGCGCACGTCGGTTCGGCGATGGGTATTGTTTGCGCGGAAAATATTGCAGGAGCTGAAACGGTCACGCTTGATTATGAAATGATGCCGCGCGCCACGTATTCTCATCCACAGGTCGCGTCGTTCGGTCTCACTGAAGCCCAGGCAAAGGAACGCGGCTATAACATCAAGGTGGGACGTTTCCCATTCCAGGCGAACGGCAAGGCGCTGGGGCTTGGTGATTACGCGGGCTGGGTCAAGATCGTGATGGATGAAAAATACGGTGAGATTTTGGGCGCGCACATGATCGGTCCCGAAGTGACTGAGCTGCTCCCAGAACTCACTTTAGCACATTTGATGGAACTGACCCCACATGAGATCGCGCGTAACGTCCATGCGCATCCTTCTCTGAGCGAAGTGCTGATGGAAGCGGCACACGCCGCAGAGGGAAGCCCGATACATATCTAGCAATACAAGTGACCGTCAGCTTGCTCCCTTCGCAAAGATGGCGGTCACTTTGGCATTTAAACAGCTTCAATGTCTGTCGTTTATGCCGGTCATGACAGTTTCTTTTCGTTGATCAATCCCTTGTCTTCAAAAAAACAGATCTGGTCGCGCCCTCTTCCTTTTGCCTCATATAAGGCTAAGTCTGCCTGCCGGAGGATCGCCTCTGCTTCGATGTCGGTTCCGTGCAATATGCAAATCCCCATACTCAGCGTGAGTGGACGCCTGAGATCAGACAAACCGGTCATCGCGGCACGGATTTTTTCGGCCACTTTCAGAGCGCCATCGGCCTCAGTTTCAGGAAGGATGAGCGCAAACTCTTCGCCCCCAATGCGGGCCACCACATCCGCGCTGCGTCGTTCCTGCCGGAGGCAGCGTGCCACAAACTGCAAGGCCTTGTCGCCAGCCGGATGGCCAAAGGCATCGTTGTATTCCTTGAAGTGGTCAATATCCAGCATCATAATACCCAGACCGCGTCCAAATCGCCGGCTGCGATCTACCTCATTTTTGAGAAAGAGGTCGAAATAACGACGGTTGTACACGCCGGTGAGCGCATCCGTAAGTGAGAGTTCGAAGACCTGTGCATGCAAACGCGAGGCTTTGAAGGTGGCTGCGAGCTGCCTGGCAATAATCGCGCAAGGTCCTAGATTCCCTGCATCGAAAGCGACATACCCGAGAGACTCATCTTGAAACACTAATGGGACGAGGGCCAGATTCAGCACTTCATTTGATGGGTAGAGCGCTGGCGGTGGAAACTCGCGGGTAGGGAAGCGCTGGCTCGTTGGCTCAGAATGGGAATTGAGCAGGATACTCCAGGCAACGGGATCCTTTCCCTCTGCTTCAAAGAGCAGAACCTGTGAGTGCCGGACGCCCATATCAACCAGGGATGCCTCCAGAACTTCGACTGCCTGTCGTTCGTCCAGCGTGGCACTTAGCCGAGCAGTGAGCTCACTTAAAGTCTGGTCTGTAATTTCCTGCTGGTGTTGATGCCGGTAATCCTGCCGCTGGGCGCTCTCGCTGATCGCAGCCCGCGCCTGATGCAACATGTCTTCGGCGAGACCTCGAGTGCGGGCTTGCCTCCAGGTTGCCGGCAACCGAGTCATCTCACGCCGCAGAGTTGAGATGATATCCTGCCAGGGATCTATATTGTCTTCTCCCAGTTCGAGTTCCTGGAGAAGCTCCATAAGCGTCGCTTGAAAGTGAGTGGAACTGCCTTCGTTCACACTCATATAAAAGGCTTGTACCAGGTTGGTGCAGAGGCGCTGTATCCGCTCCCCATTCGGGAACCGTAATGCAGAGGGCAATGTGGCAAGCATTTCGTCTACTATCTGCTGTTTGACCCTGCTAATAATTGAGGCGTGTGCCCGGGATCGGCCGGGGGTTGCCAGTAATCGCGGCTCTGCATCGGCTGCTGAAGACACAATGTGCGGCATACAACCGCAGGATTGACGAGGCACCAGCCGGGTCGGTATACGGACTGATTCCAGGTGATGTTGCCCGACAAGGTGATCCACCATAAGCACGAGTGCCTGCTGGCCAATCTGGGTTAGAGGAACATGAATGCTCGTAAGTGGCGGTACCTGGGCTATGGCACCTGGCTGGTCGTCAAAGCCGATTATGGCTATGTCACGAGGAATTCGCAGGCCCCTATCCCGAATGGCCTGCATGGCCCCTATAGCGCAATTGTCGTCGCTTGCTACCAGGGCGGTAAGCTTAACTCCCGAGTCGATGATTTTCTGTGCCGCAGCATAGCCTCCCCTGAAAGTGTGCCAGCCCTGCGCGACCAGCCTCGGATCCGCGTCCAGCCCGGAATCGACCACGGCTGAATGATAAGCACGGAGCCGGGATTCACTATCACCTTTATCGTTGGGCTGACCGGCGATGAAGCCGATGTCGCGATGACCGTGATCCACCAGGTGAGCCACTGCCTGGCGAATTCCCGCCTCGTTGTCGACGGAGATCATGGGTTCTCTCTCCCCTGTCGCAATGAAGAGAACAGGATAACCCCGGTCGCTCAACTCCTGAAGGTAAAGTGAGCGGGCCTCATGGCGCAGAGGCGCGAAGACGATCAGGCCGTCTGTGTTCCATGGACCGACCGGAACGAAATCAGAATCTGGGGAACCCTCGGGCCAGGCTGGATAGATGCCATCGGAATCAGTCAGCCGCCCCAAGCCCCACGCCAGCAACAGATGACACTGCCTGATGCGTGCCGCCGACTGCATACCCTCCAGCACAGACGCAAGGTATTGGTCCGGTATCTTGCCCTCAAGGGCTGACCACCCCGGTAAGATGCCAATCGTTGGCCGATCACGCTTGAACTTTGACATTCCGACGGTTCCTGCTGATGGACTTTAGTCGAGGCCGCTGGGTAATAACGTTGTCTGAGTTGTGAGCATTCGTGACCTATGCAGTGTCAGTAACCTTTCTGATTTCGGCGGGATCAACACTGAAGATAGTCTCAAACTTGTCCTGGGTAGTCAAGTGTTGTCGAGTATTGTAATTGTACCCCCTCGTCATAATCCTACAGGCACATTTCAAGCTTTCCAGCGTGTATGCTGCCTTCCATCGTCACTGGCAAACCTGTGTGGCGTTATGGTATCACGCTCGGTTGATGAAAGAGTCAGGTAAATACACAAAACGGGGCATCGGATCCTTTTCCAAACTCAACCTGGGAACTTGTTGCGGGTGAAATCGGTCTTATGGGTATAATATCGCTCCATGTTTCTTTCGATGATAAAATTAGGTGCTTTTTATCACAATTGGGCAGGAGGCAGTATGAATGATCCATCCAAGACCAGTCCAAGGGGACCTTCACCTATGCAATCACGTAATGGAAGAAAAGTATCACAGCGGGGCTTGTTGAGCCTTGCCATGCTGCTGTCGAGCATCGGTGCATTGACCTTTGCCCTGCTCGGCGGCGCGAGGTTGATCCTGGATATTTTCAGCATCGGTTTGGCGAACTCTCTCAATGGCTTGGGCACGAAAGCCTTCGTGATCGGCCTGGCTTACGTGGTCGGCTGGCTGGCGGCAATGGTCGCGATCCGCGTGTATAGCAACCTGATCCTGCCGATCATTATCAACTTTTTTGCGTGGGGCTGCCTTGCGGGGGTATGCGTTCTTTATTTATTGGTTCTGCAAAGATTGTATATGCAAAATTATGATATGCTTCACTATTGGGCGTATCTGCTGATCGTTGCGGCTGGCCTGTTTGCGATGGTTGGGCTTCACTTGATCATCGAGGGCCATGAGCTGAGACCATTTTCGATCCCATTGCTTATTATCAGCCTGATCCAACTGGGTTTGATCGTGTTCCGGTATGTTTTTACCGGAACGGCAAGCCCCGCTTACCTATGGAAAGATCTGTTGTTCTTTGTGGGGATGGCAGTTTTTTCATTTTACATGCTTGCGCATGTGGGCCTTCTTAAGCCTCTGCGCACGCGGCTGACCAACTACTTCGACAGAAACAGCAAGATGATCCGAACAGAAGATTGAGTTCCGAATCAAAACTTCCGAGCCTGGTGATAAAGGCTTCGGAGGTTTTCATTTACGGCATTCTTTGTTTATGGCTCTGGCGGGTCCTCCCACTTCGGGGATGCTGCGCGACAAACCTGCTCTAATTCGCCAGCGGTATGTGCATGATGAACGTACTACCGGGCAGTTTCTCCTCGTCATACCCGGGACTTTCCACCCAGATCCTGCCTTTGTGCGCTTTGACGATGCCTGCTGCGATCGCAAGACCCAGGCCCGGGCCGCCCCCCTTGAATGTAGTGCGGCCTGAGGAATGCAGCTCCACTTTGCCGAGCTGGTAGAGCTTTTCGAAAATAATCCCATGGTTGGCGGGGTCAATCCCTATACCCGTATCATGGACGCGTATCTCGCAATACCCGGCGCGCCCGTCGGCTTCGATGGAACCTGCACTGACAGAGATGGAACCGCCATCGGGTGTGAATTTGAGGGCATTGACAATCACATTATCCAGTGCCTTCTGCAGGAGCTGGGGGTCCGCCATCAGCGGTGGACAGGCGTTGATTTCCGAATCCAGGCTGAGGGTGATCCGACGCGCCTCCAGCTCCTCCGCATAATCTTTTTGAATCAGCCGCAGGATCGGGCCAAGAGTCACCTTCTCGAGATGGGGGGTCAGTATTTGATTCTCGAGGCGGGCGACATCCAGCATGCTGTTGACGATTTGATGTAAACGGTTGGTGCCCTGCAAAACGCCATCAATCGCCTGCATGAGCGGAGGCCTGTCCAGCGCGGCCGCATCCGATTTGATCATGCCCATGTAACCTTTGATGACAGTCAGTGGAGTGCGGAGCTCATGTGCTGCCACCTGAATGAAGTCGCTCTTGTTCTTATCCAGTTTCTCGAGAGTGATATATGCATTGTTGAGTTCGTCGACGCGCTGCTCAACCATGCGCTCCATCATTTGATTGAAGCGATTGACCTCATCGTAGAGTCTCGCGTTCTCGAGCGCGATCCCGGCCTGGATTGCGAACGTGGTGGCAAGCAGAATGTCGTCCTGGTTGAACGCCGCGGGTGTGCTTCGGCTGAGAGTGATCATGCCGGTCACTTTATGTTTGGAATGAAGAGGGATGCCAAGCCACGAGCGATCCTCCGGCAGCCATTCAGGCTGGGACCAGCCCTGCATGTTTCTCACATCAGGGATCACCATTGGCTCTGATTGCAGAGCAATGACGTGATAAATATTTGTGCCTTCCACATTGTATTTCAACTTTGCCAATGGGGCATCTTGCGGCAAGCCCTGATGTGCCAGCAGGCGCGGGACGCCATTGACATCTTCCAGGAACAGGGCACTGCGGTCATTTGGGACCACCTGGGTTAACTGGGCGACGATCTGTTGCGGAACCTCCGCCACAGTCCCCAGCGAGGAAAGCTGACGTGACGACTTTGCCAGCGCTTCCGCCGCCCGGCGACGGGCCTGCTCGCTGGAATATAGTTTTGCATTCTCCGCTGCGGTCCTTTCCGCGAACTCCTTGGCGATTGCCAGTTCTATGGCACGCTCACGCGCCTCAGAAAGCAGGCGCTCCACTTCCTGCTGTGCCTGTTCGCGTTGCTGGACGAGCATGGTGCGCAACAGCGCACTGCTAACCAGATTGCGTATGCGGACATATATTTCCCAGTCGCGTGGACCCATTTCCACCCACATGAAACCGAAGCGATTCCGGGCGAGTGACAGCGGCATCACGACGGCGGTATAACGATGATCCTGAGGCGTTTTACCGCGTGGCACGAGTTGTCCTGTCCCAATGAACGTTTGTTTGCGCGGGATCTCGAATTTTGATCCCTCATACTGAAATAACAGGCGATAACTCTCAGGCGGCGGTGCCGAGATCGATTGCGGCGCGGTCACATCGCTGTAAAACATCACGTACCAGCGCCCGATCCCCATGGCAGGGAAATGTTCAGAAATGGCGCTGCCAATCTCATCCAGGCTCATGGCAGGCGCCATCGAGAAACTGAAACCCTGCAACACGCTTTCCTGTTGTTCGAGCACAAGCCTTCGATAGGCCTGTGAGCGCTGTGAAAGTTCACCTGCCAGCAAGCGCGCCTGCTGGAATAAGTTCTCGGCTCTCAGCATTGCGGTATGGCTGGTGATGCCGCCTAATGCATACCGGCGCATCGTCGAGATCATGTTATGCCACACGGATGTGGTAAGACCGTGTTTTTGCATGAGTTCGATCACGGCATTGATCGTTTTCAGGAAATCATCGCTGGATAGTTTCTCGTGCAACGTCAAAAGGAAGGCATCCCAGGCGCGGCCAAAGGCGTCCTTGAATTGCAGAAGCGCCGGGTCCTGTTCCGTGACGCCTGCCGAGTTCAACAAAGCGCGCAACGCGGCTTCGCGCTTATTTTCCAGCCTGCCTGTTTTTGCAACATCGCGCGGCGCCACAGCCGCCTGGCGGACATTCTCCGGCAGGCATCCACACGACCAGCGGACCAGTAATTGTGTGGGTGTGAGTGTGACCCGCTGAATCTTTTCTCCATTAATGCGTTTGAGCAAAGCCTCCAGCGCGTGCTTTCCTGCGGTGTAAAACGATTGGCGCACAGTGGTCAAGGGTACGCCGGTGGCCTGGGCCTCACGCAGATCGTCGAAACCGGTGACAGCCACATCATCCGGGACGCGAATGTCACGCTGTTGAAGTGCCTCCAACGCGCCGAAAGCCATGCGGTCATTCGCGGCGACAAGCGCCTGAAAACGAATCCCGCGCTCATCCAGCAGTGTACGCACCGCGGCCCTGCCGCTTTCCAGCGTATAGTCGCCATCCACCACCTGTCTTTCTTCATAGCGAATACCGTGCGCCTGGAGTTCATCCTGATATGCCTGAAAACGCTGCTCGGCGTCTATCTGACCCTTGATGCCACGGATAAACGCGATCCGTTTGTATCCATGCGTTTCGATCAGATGGCGCAGCGCGGCGCGCATTCCCTCGATATTATCCGGGATGAACATGGAGGCGCCTTCCATCTCCACCGATTGGGTTACGATGGGCAGATCGCCATATAAATCGGAGAACGCCTTGAGGTCCTCGGCGCTTGTTCCGTAGGCGACATCGGCAGTCAACAACAAGCCATCGAGTTGATCGGGCTTGGCAAGGTCGTACAGTCCATAGGATGGTTTGGTTTGATCCGGCTCCCTCAGAGGCGTGAGTCTTCCCCCAATAAAATGCACAAGGTTTACATTATTTTCCTCGGCGGCCGCGCTGGTGCCTGCGATGAACTCCGCTCCCCATTCACGGCCCACCTGGGATGCGAACACGCCGATGGTTTTACGTTCGGAATATGATTTTATCGGAGACAGCATTACATGCTTCCTCTTGAATGGAATGACGGGATTATATCCTTGATTTCAGCACGATATAAAACAAAAGAATGACAGACTCGCTTCACGCTTCGCGCCAGCCGGGAGTTGATTCCGTTATGAATAAGATTCTCTCTTTGCTCAAGCCACCGCCACAGGCATAGTTAAAGTGCGAGTCTCATCTGCCACTGTGACAACTCTTCGCGCTCAAAACCTGCCCGCTCGAAGACCTTCCCAAACTCTTCGGGAAATAGCGTGGGGACATGCCAGGTCCTGCCCGCATGATGGGCAATGATGCTTTTTAACATATCTTTACCCAGGCTATTTCCGCGTGCGGGTGGCTCAACGAGCAAAGACCAGATCACCGCGTGCTCTGCATCTGGATTCGAGATCACCACATAGGCCTGCCCTTTGCAATACGCGCGTGGGGGTGGCGTCATCTGCGCGATACTTTCACCAGATAACTGCCAGGGCAGGTCTGATAACCCGTATTGCAAAATCAAACGGCCTATATCGCGAAGATCCATTTCCTGCAAATCAGTTGTCTCATGTTCTGATTCATCCTTGTGAACCAGCCCGATTAATCTTCTGACGATTTGAAAACCATATTTCTGATATAACCTGACAGCAGGCTCATTTTGTTCAATCACTTCGAGCACCATTTCATGTTCCTGGCGTCCTCGTGATTCCTGAACAAGCTTATCCATGAACCATGTGCCCGCGCCCCTGCCACGCATTCCTTCTGAAATTCCCATCGCTGCGAGGCGGCTGGCGCGAAGCGTGCCACGGCGCGCGATCAACGCGATCCCTGAAGGTTCTCCACCTGCAAATAGCACGCGGCTGGCGGATAAGTCCACGCTGTCTTTGCGGAGCATCCCCAGAAACGCGGGAACGTTGAACTGAACGGGAACGAAATAGTTCTCGAAGCCGTGATTTAACAATTCAACGAGATCAGGCAGCGGGTAGTCTGAAGCGGGTTTGATGTCGAATTCCATTTGATCTCCTGTCGCCACATTCTACCCGCGTCCATTATATAATCGGCAAATCCAAAAGGACCCTCTCATGACGGATTTTTCCAGATTGGCGCGCAAACTTACCTGGGTGCTCTTTGCAAATCAAAGCCTGGCATCCGCAGGCTTTATCGCATCTGCAACGATCAATTCCATCATCGGGGCAAAACTGGGCGGTAATCCTTCCTTTGCCGGTGTACCTTCTGCTGTTTATCTTTTAGGCGCGGCCTTTGCTGCCTCAGCCTGGGGCTATCTCATGGACCGGATCGGCCGGCGCAATGGGATTGTCTCCGGGCTTGTCATTGGTGTAATTGGTAACGCGCTGGTTTTATATGCCATCGGTATTTCCTCCTTCTCGTTATTTCTTGCTGGCATGGTCCTTATGGGTATCACAAATGCGGCCGTTGTATTGGGGCGCTTTGCCGCCGCAGAAGTGAACCCGCCTGAGAAGCGCGGCGCGGCGATCTCGAACGTGGTTGTGGGAGGCACCTTTGGCGCGATCGTGGGGCCGCTTCTCGTTGGGCCGATGGGGAACTTCGTCAAAACACTGGGAATGGATGAGCTTGCAGGAGCGTATCTTGCTACTTTGATCCTGTTCGCGATTTCATCCATCGTTGTCTTTGCCGGGCTTCGACCCGACCCGCGCGACCTCGGCAAACAGGTCGCCGCGCTATATCCTGGTCCCATATTGACCGGTGAGGCACGGCCCATTTTTGAGATCTTTCGCCAGCCTGCCGCACTGGTTGCAGTCACCGCCATGGTGCTCGGACAGGTTGTGATGGTCGCCATCATGGTCATCACCTCCCTGCATATGCGCGACCACCAGCATAATCTCAGAGATATATCGGCTGTGATTTCCTCACATACGCTGGGCATGTTTGCCTTTTCCGTTCTTTCAGGACGTCTCTCAGACAGGTGGGGGCGCGGGCCTGTAATTCTGGTCGGCGCGTCCACGCTTTTGCTGGCCTGCATCACTGCGCCACTATCGCCAGATGTCTTTCCACTGGCAGTCTCATTATTCCTGCTTGGCCTGGGCTGGAACTTTTGCTTTGTGGGCGGCTCGGCCTTGCTTTCCGATCAACTTTCTCCTGTTGAACGTTCCCGTACTCAAGGGACGAATGACCTGCTGGTGGGACTGGCTTCTGCGACAGGCAGTTTGGGGAGCGGCTTCATTTTTGCCGCATCGAACTATACGGTCATTGCGCTGGTGTCTGGTGTACTGGCGCTCATTCCACTTTTCATGTCACTGCTCTGGATCAGAAAAAGGGCTTTGCCGGTAACGGCTTATACTGATTGATCCCAAAATCAAACTCGCCCCGAAACCATTCTTCGGGGCGAGTCATGTTATATATCACGTGCGTATCATTGTGAGTAACATCTTGAACCGGGAGATTGCTTTCACTGCGTGGGGTTCATCAGCAGGCATGATGATCGCATCACCGGTCTTCAAGTTGAAGGCTTTGCCCGAAATCCTGATCTCGGCCTCGCCATCCAGCACATGGACCAGAGCGTCAAACGGTGCCGTGTGTTCGCTCAGCTCCTGGTCTTTGTCAAAGGCAAAGAGTGTCACGTTCCCGGCATCTGCTTTGGTGATTTGTCGGCTCACCACAGAGCCTTCCTGATAAGCTGCCAGTTCTGCTATATGCAAAACTTCGGATTTTGGTGCTGTTGCCATAATGTCTCCAGATGTCATTGCGAGCCGGAGGCGAAGCAATCTCCAGTTAAACAGAGGGGGTTATTCGTACCAGGATTGCTTTGCTCACTTGGTCTCGATACGCCGCTTGGCGGCACTCGACCAGCGTTCGCTCGCAATGACATTATTTGATCTCGATCTGGTACGCGGCGGGCAATCTCGTAAAGCGCGTGTTCCCTGTCACGATCAAGATGGCCTCCTCACCTGAGTTCAGCGATAGTGGGATTTCCGCCGTCTGATCTTCGCTTAACGGGATCTGGGTCACAGTGGTGGTATCGCCTTTGATAATGAGAGCCAGGCGATAGGTCTGCGGAAGAACGTTTTCGACTCTTGCGAATCCCTTCGGAATCCAGCCTCCGTCATCCGCTTCAAAATCGGACTGGAAGTTGATCGCATCCACCGAAATGTCATCCAGCAAAAAGCCTTCGCCGTTTACTGCCGCGTCGGTAATGTATTCAAAGCGGATTTGTACTTTCTGTCCTGCAAATTGTGAGAGGTCAATTTCTTCAGTTACCCAGTCATTTGTTTGACCGTTGTATCCCCAGCCATACGAATTGCCTGAGGGGTCTTCACCTGTGCCTGAGGGTGTAGTAAGGATTTGCCACGTCTCGCCATCCGTGGACGCCTCCAGGAAAACATAATCGTAATCGGTCTCGAGGTCGTACCACATGGCAAAAGACATGCTGATTGGCGCGCTCACATCCGTGAAATCAAATTCACGTGTGAGGGTCATATCCGATTCATCGCCCTTGTTCGACCAGAACGCGTACCTGCCCGAATTTGCATCCGCGGGCAGAAGCCCAACCACAGTGGAGCCGTCGAAGCGCAGAGTATAATCACCTGCGCAGTTGATGGGGTGATAATCAATGCCGTATTGGTTGACCAGGCCGCCCAGCGATTGTGGGCAACTCGAAATGATTTCAGTTGGAAAATATTGTGGGGCATTGGGGTAATTCCTGTAATCATAACGCCCGTCGCCAACAGATCCATCCATTAGGTATATCGTGGCCGCCCAATCCATGAATACATCATCGGCCGTGATGGGCTGACCCGTTTGCGGGTCTGTGATATTCAATTGAGCAAGTGTGTCGTCCACGCTGGCCAAATCGTTTTCCGGGTTATTTGTGAGAGCCTTCGTGGCTTCTTCTCCGAAGCGATCAAGGAAATATGCCAGATACAGAAAACTCTGGCCGTAGTGCGAACCAAAATCTGGCGACGAATTATCCGCCCAGGCATTCAACTGGAGGTCAGGGTTTTGAACATATGCGAAATCCGCGCTGCCGACATCATAGCCGTTCAAAAACGCGCCGACCTCTGCGAAGCCCTCTGTCATCCAGGTTGCATCGTTGCGGTCGGACGCATTCTGGATCATATGTACAAACTCGTGTGCCAGCGTACTATAAGTGTAGTCAACACCCAGATCCTGATTGGATCCCAGCACATAAGTGTCATGGGCATTGGAGAATTCTTTGACTAATGGATTGAATGTGTCTGACGAGTTGTAGTATCCTGCCACATTGCTTCCAATATCGTTTGCATAAAGCACATAAATATGAGGATCGCCGTCCACACCGGGATTTGCCTCACTTCCAAAGAATTCGCGGTCTGTCGGATAGATCTTGTTTTCGAATGTATCCATCAGGGCTTGCATGTCGCTCTCATTGACATCCACGCCTTCCTCCGCCCAGAAATAGGCATGGGGCGTAATATAAAGCAGGGTAAAGTCACCCTGACGATGTTCCGCTGTATCTGTGTTTGATACCCAGAACTTTTCCCTGTCGCCCACTTGATATTGTTTGGCCTGCACTGTGGTCGAGACATTGCATACTGCCTGCAGGCGGCATGCCAGTTCATTGGGATCATTTTCCGGAACCAGGGTTTGATTCAGTGTCTCAAGCGTTTCTGTCGAAATGGAGTCTGTCGACGGCCGTTCAAGGGTCGGGATGGGAACAGGAGTTGTAAATTCTTCCGTGGGGGAAATAGCCGTGCTAATCTCAGGTGGTACCAGCCTGAACGCCTGGTAGGCGATCACACCTGCTGCGACGATTACAACACACGAACAAATCACAAGAAGGCCAATGACCGCTCCGACGATCTTCAGCACGGTTGAAGATTGATTATTACTTGTTGCCATGGACAAAAGTCTCCTGAAATATTTCTTTCATCTTACACTGAATTGATAAACCTTTGATTAGGGATTTTGCGGAATAAAAAGATGTGGGAGCAGTTCAACCGCTCCCACATCGCTTTACGCTTCCACGTGTTGCTTGCTTTTTTTCTTTACCGGCTCGGATGTTTGAAAGACGATCCTGTTGTTCTTCTCGTCCACATCCACTTGAACCGTTGCGCCATCCTTGAACTTGCCACTGAGCAATTCCACGGATAGCGGACTCTCGACATGTTTCTGGATCGCGCGTCGCAATGGGCGTGCGCCGAAGGCAGGGTCATAACCTTCCGTGGCGAGCCACTTGCGCGCCGCATCGGTCAATTCAACTGTGATGTTATATTCGTTCAGGCGGTCCTGCACTTCCTTCATTTGCAGGATAACGATCTCTTCCATCTGCTCGAGCGTGAGCGGCGAGAACATGATGATCTCGTCGATGCGGTTGAGGAATTCGGGCCGGAACGCGCCTTTGAGCGCCTTCTCGATCTTGTCGTGCGATTCGCGCTCCTCATCAGATGCCTTTGGCTGGAGAAAGCCCAAAGTGCCTCCTTTTCTCACGTACTCGGTGCCCAGGTTCGAGGTCATGATCAGTACCGTATTGCGGAAATCCACGATGTTGCCCTGACCATCCGTCATGCGGCCGTCATCCAGGATCTGCAGTAACGCGTTCCAGACTTCCGGATGCGCCTTCTCGACTTCATCGAACAGCAGGACGCGGTACGGACGGCGACGAACGGCTTCCGTTAATTGACCGCCTTCCTCATACCCGACGTATCCCGGAGGCGCGCCGAAGAGACGTGAGACCGTGTGCTGTTCGTGATACTCGGACATGTCAATGCGCACCAGCGCCTCTTCATCGTCGAACATGAACCAGGCCAGGGCCTTGGCGAGTTCCGTTTTGCCAACGCCCGACGGCCCGATGAAGATGAACGAACCAATGGGGCGTGACGGGTCTTTCAACCCCGATCTTGCGCGGCGGATCGCATCCGAGACGGCATGGATGGCTTCCTCCTGCCCGATGATGCGTTCGTGCAAACGCGCTTCCATTTGAAGCAGTTTATCGGCCTCGGTCTCCATCATCTGGGTCAGAGGGATACCCGTCCACTGATTTACGACCGCCGCGATGTCGTCCACATCCACCACTTCATCGAGCTGGTGTTCGGATTCCCATTTGTCGCGCTTCTCGTGATATTCCTCTTCGAGCCGCAGCCTTTCGGATTTCTTCTGCGCGGCGCGTTCGTAATCGCGTTCCAGGCCAGCCTGCTCTTCTTCGGCCAGCATTTTGTCGATTTCGGTCTTCATGGCTTTGAGATCGGGCGGCATGGAATACAAAGCCACGCGCAATTTTGCGGCGGCTTCATCCATCAGGTCAATGGCCTTATCGGGCAGACGACGATCGGTCACATAGCGGTCAGCCAACCGGGCGGCGGCCACGAGCGCCTCATCCGAATAACGTACTTTGTGATGCGCTTCATAGCGGTCGCGCAATCCCATCAGCATTTTGATCGTGTCGTCCACGCTCGGTTCTTCCACATAGATCGGTGCAAAGCGACGCTCGAGCGCGGCGTCCTTTTCGATGTACTTGTGATATTCATCCAGCGTGGTCGCGCCGATGCACTGCAATTCGCCGCGTGCCAGGGCGGGCTTGAGCATGTTGGACGCATCCATCGCCCCTTGAGCGGCCCCCGCACCGACGACGGTGTGCAACTCGTCGATCATCAGGATGATGTCGCCGCCCGCGCGCTGGATCTCTTCCACAACGGCTTTGAGTCGTTCCTCGAACTCGCCGCGGAAGCGTGAGCCTGCGATCATTGCGCCGAGATCGAGCGCGACCACGCGTTTGCCGGAAAGGATTTCAGGCACATCGTTGTTGGCGATCTGCTGCGCGAGACCTTCCGCAATCGCGGTCTTGCCGACGCCTGCTTCACCAATGAGAACCGGGTTGTTCTTTGTGCGGCGTGAAAGGATTTGAATCAAACGCAGAATTTCGTTGTCGCGTCCGATGACGGGATCGAGCTTGCCTTCACGCGCCAGTTGGGTGAGGTCGCGTGAGTATTTGTCCAGCGTTCGGTAACGGGATTCAGCCTGAGGGTCTGTGACGCGCTGCCCGCCCCGCAGGTCCTGGATGGCGGTGTAGACGCGGTCACGCGTCAGACCGGCGGATTCCAAAATGCGGGCCGCGGGCGTATTCCGCTCGGTGAGAATGGCGAGGAAGATGTGTTCGGTGGAGATGTATTCATCTTTTAGGCGGTTGGCTTCCTCGTTGGCGAGATCGATGATGCGCTTGACGCGCGGCGTAATGAAGATCTGCCCTGCGCCGCCGCCGAAGATATTGGCTTTCGGGCTGGCGCGCAGAGTGGCGTCGAGCCGCTCGGTGAGTGCCTCGGCGCTGACGCTCAGTTTTTCCAGAATTTGGGGGATCACCCCGCCGGGCTGTTCGATCAGCGCCAGCAGGATGTGTTCGGTATCGATCTGGTTATGGCCGTAGCGCTGGATGATCTCCGCGGCGCGTTGGGCGGCCTCCTGGGCTCTTTCTGTAAATCGGTCAAATCGCATCATAGGGTAATATCCTTCTCAAATACCAGACCTGACAGGTTCTATCCGCGCCCTGCCGTTCTGTGATCGAAGCGTGGACAAGGACCGCTGAAAATCAGGTCTCTCGGAAACCTGTCAGGTCTTTACAGGCCTGGTAACAGGGCGATTATAACAAAACCGCGTCGTCGAATTGTCAACGCGGCATAAGAAGAGTGTTAGATTTGAAGTGAAGCGCTTTGTCTATGAAAGTTCTGTGAATATTTTGGGGTTTTGCTCTGCAATTTCCAGCAGGGAGCATTTGTTCCCTGAACCAGGCGCTTGGCATGCAATCGCCGCCGGGGCTGGCGGCAATGGAGTAATGCCCAACTCGCGCAGTTCATAGGGGAAATCAAGAGTTAGAATTTTGTCGTTTGGATAAAGGATAATAATCCGCCCACTTTGTCAGGGTGTGGGGGATGAGGGAAAGGATGAATTCGGAAGGCTTGCATTGAGCGAAGTCGAAATGATGAAGGATGAATGAGGGCGGCTGTGGCTTTGGGCGCGGGTGGTCACGTCCGCTGCGGGGGATGGGGTCAATACCCCTGTTGGCGGGATAAAAAAAGGTAAAATAAGAGCATGAACAGGAAAGTGCCACTGCGTATCAGGAAACTGATGAAAGACCTGAAGGAAGGGCTTGTCCGTATTTATGGGGACAGGCTGAAAGCCGTCTATTTGTACGGGTCATACGCGCGCGGCGATTACCGTCAAGGCTCGGATGTGGATGTGATGATTTTGTTGAATGACTATAAGAATTATTGGGAGGAATTGAGGCGCTCCACAGAACTTGCCAGCGATATTTCCCTTGAATACGATGTAACGGTCAGCCGTTTGATTATGAAGGAAATTCAATGGAAGGAATCGGATATGCCAGTCCTTCGTAACATCCACAAGGAAGGCGTGCCTGCATGAACGATTACACTCGCAAATTGCTGGACAAAGCACTTGACACCATCGAAAGCGCGGAGCTTCTGCTTGACCACGGGAAAATCGATGTTGCATCGGGTCGGGCATATTACGCCCTATTCTATGTGGCGGAGGCTTTGCTGAATGAAAAGGGATTGCAGTTCGGCAGGCATGGCGATGTCATTGGCGCGTATGGAAAAGGGTTTTCCAAAACAAAACTGCTTGATCAGAAATTCCATCGCTGGCTGATCGAGGGGTTTGACACACGTCTGATTGGCGATTATCACGTGGATACAAAAATCGAAATGGATGGTGTCGCGAACATGATTAATCAGGCGCGGGAATTTCATGAAGCCGCGCTAAGATATTTGGAAAAGTAAATCACTTGTCTTGGCAATTACAAATCCGAAGTTGTGGGCTTCAGATTTTCTATTTGGAAATGTCTGCTGCGGCGCGATGGGTAATGGTGAATCACTCCCGTTGTTAGGGTGTGGGGGGTGGGAGGGAAACGCAGCAAGATTTTAGCGAATCACAAAATTGGTAGTTGTAATCTGTTGGGGAAAATGCTACACTAAATGGAACAATCCCAGTCCGAATAAAACAAAGCCACCTCATATGACCAGATCATAAGTTATGCTATTCAAGGAGGAAAGATGAAAGATTTGGATCAATCGCACAAACCCGGAGTCGCCTTGTACCACTGTCTTGACCATCATCGAATGGCAGGCGCTTTACATGCGCATTCACAAAACATCCGTGCTTCCCCAATCTCCTCCATCCACGCATCAGGTCATTCGCTGGATTGCCCAACTCGGCGGTTTCTTGGGACGTAAGTCAGATGGAGAACCAGGTATTGTCGTCATTTGGCGCGGTTGGCAAAGGCTACAGGATATGGCGGCTACTTGGGCGCTGATTGTTAATGAACATACCCAACTTGTGGGTAATAGATAGCCCCTTTATAAGTTCAGCAGGGTCGTGGCGGTACATTGATCTTGGGAATGGCAGGACTGAATTTACAATGACATTCGAATACGAACGCAAGCAGGGAGTCATGAGTCGCTGGCTTGATCGAATTTCTATTGGGCCAGCGATCAGGCGCGGCATCCGCAAGGCATTAGAGAATTTGAAGAACCATTTTGCAGATAAAGGGTCAAGACAATGACCGATGAATTGCATAATCTGCGCGTCAATTCAGATCGGATGCTCGACGCGTTCAACGAGCTGTCCCAGATCGGTGCGACGGGCGCCGCGCTGACTGGCGAAGCCGTGTCGAAGCGTGACGGCGGCGTGAACCGGCCCACTTTCAGTGAGGCGCACCTTGCGGCGCGTCAATGGTTCCGTGAACAGATCGAGAAAGCGGGGTTGGAGTTTCGCACGGACGGCGCGGGAAACCATTCCGCTGTCCTTGCCAGTGCAGGTCGAGTAGGCGGTGGGTTTCGATACGCGGAGAACGCTACTCAACCATCGCCGCCATATCGAGACCAAACACTTCTCCTCGGGTCCCATCTTGATTCTGTTCCAAACGGCGGCCGCTTCGATGGCGCGCTGGGCGTGATGGCCGCACTCGAGGTGTTGAGGACGATCAAGGATGCGGGACTCAGGCCCAGGCTTAATTTGGAAGCGATCGATTTCACCGACGAGGAAGGCACGCTGGTGGGTCTGCTTGGGAGCGCGGCGCTGGCAGGTCATCTTCGGCATGAGATCCTACAGAACCCGCGCGGTGGACGCGAGGCCCTCCTTGAAGGGATGGAACGCGCAAGCTTATCCGATGAAAGCATGCTGAGCGCGGCCCGCTCAAAGGACTCGCTTGCAGGTTATCTTGAACTGCACATCGAACAGGGTAAGCGGCTCGAGCGCGCGGGCATAGACATTGGCATTGTGTCTGCGATCGTTGGCATTTGGTCGTATCGCCTGTCATTCCTTGGTCGCGCCGATCACGCAGGGACAACAACCATGGATGAGAGACGCGACGCGTCGCTGGGTGCAAGCGCGTTCACGCTGTCGGCGCGGGAGATCGTGATGAACGATTTTCCTAATTGTGTCCTCAATATCGGGGACATGGAATTTACACCCGGTGCGTTCAACATCGTTGCCGCGCGCGTGGATGTGTCGCTGGAGTTTCGCTCTCCTGATGAGGAGGAATTCCAACGCCTCGCTGTAAGCTTGCTCGAGCGCGCAAAACAGGAAGCCCGGCGGTTTGGGTTGGAATTAAGAGCGGAATCTTTAGGCAGGCATTCTCCATCGTTGATGAGCGAGAAGATACAGCATGCCTTGGCGGACGCATGCAATAACCTTGGGCTGAGTCATGTCCCACTCATTTCAGGCGCCGGTCACGACGGGCAGTCACTGGCGGATATCTGCCCGGTTGGAATGATCTTCGTTCCGTCGGTAGATGGAGCGAGTCACTCGCCGCGCGAATACACGGAATGGGAAGATTGTGTGAACGGTGCAAATGTTTTGTTGCAAGCCGCATTGATGTTGGGAATGTAGGTCACGTTTCAAACGTGACCCACTAAAGGAGCAGGTGTTCATGAAAAATTTTGACCCGCGTTACAACGATATTCCCAAGATCGAAATCCATTGCCATCTCGAAGGGGCAATCCGCACGCAGACCATACTCGATATTGCCAGGGAATACAATCTGCAACTGCCTTCCTATGATGTCAATGAGCTGGATCGGCACGTCAAGGTGTTGGATCAAATGCGCGACCTGCACGCCGTGCTGGAGGCCTTCGCCATTTTTCAAAACAGCATCACTTCGCCAAAAGTTGTCGAGCGCATCGCCTGGGAGCTGTTTGAAGATTCCGCCAGACAGAATATCAAACTTTTTGAAGTGCGCTTCTCGCCGGACTGGGCCTTTCACGGACACAACCTGGATTGGGATGAGGCTCTGGAGGGAATCCTGCGTGCCAAGGAACGCGCCGAACGCGAATTTGACATGGCGATTGGATTGATCGCCATTACCTCGCGCGGCATGGGACCCGAATCCTGCGTCCGCACCGTGGATTGGGCCATCCGCTGGAAGGAGCACATTCTTGGGATCGATCTGGCGGATAGCGAGGCTGCGCATCCGATCCGCGAGTTCATCCGGCCTGTGATGAAAGCGAAGGAGGCGGGACTCAAAGTGACGATCCACTCCGGGGAAGACACGCCAGCCTCGGCTGTGGTGGAAACGATTCGAGTCGCGGATCCCGATCGAATCGGGCATGGCATCCACATCATCGAAGACCTGTCTGCTGTGGCGTTGGTCAAGGAGCGCGATATCACGCTGGAGATCAACCCGTGGAGCAATTACCTGACCAACTCCGTGCCGACGATTGAGGCGCATCCTTTAAAGAAGTTATTTGATCTGGGCGTAAAGGTCACGATCAATTCGGATGACCCCGAAGTACTCGAGACCAACTTGAATAACGAATATCGCATCGCGCATGAGATCCTGGGTATGAGCATGGATGACATTGCGACTTGCAACCGATATGCATATGAGGCTTCGTTTATCCCTCATGAGGCACGGAAAAGAATCTGGGACAAACACTTCCTGAAGTGAAGCCATGGAAATCACCAAATCTTTTACGCCCTCCAATTTGGCAGACTGGCGAAACTGGCTGACCAAGAATCATGACCGTGAGCGGGAAGTCTGGCTT
>Ga0209321_10000552_pt1 | contig 24676 bp, 27 predicted proteins | sample Rifsed16ft4_FD_184012 | JGI IMG/M metagenome (GOLD analysis project Ga0209321, IMG submission 184012) | Soil microbial communities from Rifle, Colorado, USA - sediment 16ft 4 - CSP-I_5_4 (version 2) | ecosystem: Environmental > Terrestrial > Deep subsurface > Rock core/Sediment | place: Rifle...
ACGCCGCTATGCAGTTTAATTGAGACCAAATTGTCATCGCCGAGTGTCACTTGAGCAACTTGCCCATCGTCCAACGTGTTTTTGATCGTGGCAGAAAAGCTCAGTCTTACTTCGCTCTCGGCACTGCGTGTCGACATATGTTTCTCCTGTTAGGTCCCGTAGTGTCGAGATACAAGCCAGAGGTCGTACGTCACGGCGCCGCCAACCGCACCCAACCGCATCTGATGGCTCGAGGCGTCCACGACAGGCAGGGCCGAGGCCTTAGGCTGCACCAACATGGCCATGCCGCCAGTTTTCAGCGCATTGCCGTCAGCCACCGTAAGTGTCGGCACCCATGTGCAGTAGTTTGTCGGGTTGGTGGGCATTAACTCGAGTCGTCCCGCACCGCCAGTCTTTTCGACAATAAATACAACGACTTGCTTCTGGACCATGAGTTGGCCCAATGCATCACGCCCGTCTCCAGCCCCGATGTTTTCGCCAACCAGATCGTACAAGTCAATGTCCTTGGTGGATCCTGCTCCGATTACCCCATCCTTCAGTCGCCACGCCCGCGTGGCTTTGTTGTCCGCGATGCCCGTCGTCAGTACCAAGTCCAGTATGCGAGCCTTCATGGCCGATACGGTTGCAGATGAACCGTCGTCAATCACGTTCTTAATCGTCGATGACACGAACAACTTGATCGATGCCGAAAGTGTGCGGGTACCAATTGCCTGGTCAGTTCCGCTGCAAGAAGATGAAGACGTCGACGATGAAGACGACGAACTAGAAACAGATGACGAAGACGAAGTCGACAGCGATGACGATGAGGACGTCGACGATGAAGACGTGGATGACGTTGACGAAGATGACGAACTGCTGGCAGAAGAAGATGACGACGAAGTGACTTGCCCGGCCGTCGAAGAGGACGAGCTAGTAGAACTGCTGCTAGAAATTGAAGAGGACGTAGACAAAGTTGAGGACGAACTAGAAGACGAGGACGAGGAAGTTGAAGAAGACGAACTCGAGGACGAGCTGGTAGAGCTGCTGCTCGAGGACGAGGAAGACGTCGTCATCGCCGCCGTGCTGGAAGATGAGAACGAAGTCGTCGAGCTGCTTTCGGTACTGAGAGACGACTCAGACTCAGTTTGCGAGGACGAGCTACGAGCCACGGTACTGGATGTCGAGCGTGCCACTGTGCTGGAACTAGAGCGAGCCACCGTGCTGGACGTGCTCATCTCGCCAGACTGGAATGCCCCAAGGTCCCATACCTCTCCGGCAATCAAGTCATGTTTGATGTCGATGTTTTGTTCGTAGCCGCTGCCCAAGTCCTGGCCGGTTCCGATGGCGTCAGTTCCGAGCTGGAGTGTAAAATCGTCACTACCAGGAGCTGTCCAGATCGCTGTACTGACTTTATTAATGTAGACAGTCGTGCCCGGCGCTGTGGCATCCGATGACATGTTCCGATCTTTTGTGGCGGCCCACGCACCAGCGTAGTCCGTGGAGCCGTTATCCATCGATATGCAGTTGCGAACATCGTGGAAGATATTGTCACTGCCGATGCCGTTGCCAGCGCAATTATACACACAGCAGTTGTGAATCGTCACCGCATCGGCAATTCCAATCCCAAATCCGGTTGTTGGATTTCCGATGTCGAAGACCAGGCACCGCACTGCACGTGTTGTAGCCCCAGCCGAAATACCCTTGATTCCAATGGGCGTTCCTGTTGCTGCACCAAATTGATTAGTATGGACAATGCATCGCTTGACTATTAACTCAATGGAATTGGTGCACGCATTGTGTATCAGGCTAAAGTCGTTTGTCCCGCCAGACGACTGATTGCGGTAAATCTCCAGATCTCGAATTTCTACGTGATAATCTACGGCAGCAGCAAGGTATATCCCATAGTTATCTCCGTTAGTCTGGGTTAGAACTATGCCGCCTGCAACAATGCCATTATTTGCATTTCCAGATGATGGCTCCAGTATCGCCTTGGAGATCGGATTCGTGCCATTGGCTGCAGCAAATGATACATGGCTTCCGCTGGCTGTCGACAAGTCATTTAATACCTGGCCGATAGCGATATCACCAGAGATATAGAAGCCATTCGCATTTGTATTTATGTCATCAGCCCACGCCTGAACACTAGCAAATGTTCCACCAGAACCGATTGTTTTGATCACATTCGACATTTACGCGCTCCAGTCTCCATCAATACAGTGGGCCGTGCGATCGTAAACTGAGTTGTCGCAGCCTTGTGCGCTGTAATGCGCACTTGTTTCATGAAGTCGCCAATTGCCGTTTCTCCAGTCAACAAACCCAACACCATCCATGTTGTAGCCAGAGTCGCCAGGACCGGTTGCAAGATTATAGTTGTTTGGGAATTTTGTCGAATTGTTGAGGCTCGAATCTGCTAGGACCATTACGTTATTCTCAAAGGTCCAGCGATTATCTCCTATGACATATGACAATACAGTTATGTCATTCGCACCACCGTCTCTGCCGAGTAGTCCACATGTGATGTTGTTTTCGTAAATGAACTGGCCGACAAGCCCGAAGCCATCTTCCCAAAGCGCAACAGCATTGGTAGGTGAAAACCAAGGCGTCAGACCGGACAACTCGTCAGTTACCCAACTGTTGCGGCGGAAACAGATGTCCTCTAAACGATCCCATTCTGGCGAGGATGTATTAAACTCGTATTCTCGCTTGCCGAGCTGCGAAAGTTTACCAAAATCCTCGATCAAATTGTGCGATACTGTTAGTCGCTTTGTTGCAAAGCCATCATTCGGTGGCGAGTACAATCCATCGCTTCCTGAAATCCGGAATCCTCCGTCAATCGTGTCGAAGTGGTTGTATCGAATCTGCACGTCGTAAATGCCAGACCAGGAAATGTCAGCACGTGGCGTCAGAATCACGACATAAGAATCTGTGCAATAACCACGTTGGAAATAGTTGTCCTCAATCAGGAACCGCTGGCCATATTTGATTTCAAACATGTTTTTGCGGTTGCGGGATCGCCCGTCGTAGTCGGCCTCCGTCGGAATCCAATATGTAGGCCTGACGATGTGATTGCGGCGATAGCTGTGCAAGTCTGGCAACACGTCAGTTTCTGGATGGCTCGCACCGCCCCAGAACACTGGCATGCTCCCCTCAAGATGGCAGTTGTTTACTGCCCATTCCTTACCGCGCGTCCCACCAATCGATGGCGCATCTTGCGTTTCTGCAGACAGCTCCTTGCAATAAGTGTCTTTGATCACAACGCGATCTGCACCATAACTGTAAAATCCTGAATCGCATTCCGTAAATGTCGTCGCACCGAAAACTGTACCTGGCCTCGGGCTCTCGACCCAGCACCGATGAAACTCGATGTCATACGGATCGTTGTTAACATCTTGGAAAGCTTCGTTAAACACAACGATGTAATTCACGCGGTATTGCGTCGGTTGATCGGCTTCAAAACGAATACCCTCAAAAGAGAGATGGTGACTTCCTGGGCCAACATGCATTGCGCCGGCAACTTGCTGTCGTGTGCGAAACATCGGCATGTTGCCGATATCACTTGGTCCAATCCGCTGGTCAAAACCTGGCAGTAATGCCATGGCAGCGGATCGGATTGTGACGAACTTACCGGATCCAACTCGCCATGGCGGCGCCGTCTTCTCTGTCAGGACTGTTCCCGGCAGAATCTCTATAACGTCGCCAGCCTCTGCGTTGACATAGGCCGTGTTCCAAGATGTGTCGTCCGTGACGGTGAACGTGGGAGCCGCCTGATATGCACTGGTCGTAGGCGTCACCACAGCCGAGTAGTCGGTGTAGCTCCAGTCCGGCCAAGTATTCTCAACTCCTCGCACGCGAAAACTGTATGTCGTGGCCGCATCGAAGCCGGCCATATCCACCCCGTTGTCGTACACGCTCCGCACGTGGTTCCACCGCCCGCCACCGTCCTGCACCTCCACGTCGTACCAGTTCACCCCGGTTGCGTCCCACGAGAGGCTGATCTGGTTGTAGGCCCACACGGTAGCCTGCAGATTCTCAATGGATCCTGTGATTGACGAGCTCGTGGACGTTGTTTCAACGATTGTCGAAGAGGTGGACGAACTGGAGGAGGTCAGTGAAGCAGCCGTGCTAGACGTAGTTTCGCCGATTGTGCTGGAAGTAGATCGCGCCACGGTACTTGATGTCGATCTCGCAACGGTACTTGAGGATGAGCTTTCGGAGCTTGAGCTCGACGACGTCGTCCTGGCGACAGTCGATGATGTCACGCTGGCTACCGTGCTGGAGCTCGAGGTAGTCCGCCCCACGCTGCTCGAGACAGACGTTGTCGACTGGCCGACTGTACTAGACGTAGTTCTCCCAGCCGTGCTGCTGGACGAGGACGTAACACCGGATTCCATCGAGCTCGATGTGGACATCGTTTGGCTCGAACAACTCTTCGATGTTGAAGAACTGGTCCTGGCAATCGTGCTGCAGGATGAATTCAGGCTCGAACTGAAACTGGACCAGCTGGATGAGCTTACGCTTTGCGAGGATGAAGTTATCGTCACAGACGAGATAGACTGCGAGCTCGACGAACTTGACGACACGGATAGACTGCTGCTCGAGGAACTAACGGATAGCGAGCTCGAGGATGAAGACATAGACAGAGAAGAGCACGATGATGAAACTGAGAGGGACGAACTCGAGGACGACACGGAGAGAGAGCTCGAGCTGCTGACAGAGCTACCAGAGACAGATGTCGTCATGGAACTGAGTGAAGATGTCGACAGCGTGCTGCTGGAGGACAACTGGTCGTCATGGCGGCCGATTAGGTAGACACGGTATGTCACGTCGCCGCCGTTGGCACCCAGACGCAAAACGTGACTCGAGCCATCCTCGACATCAAACGCATCTGTGTGCGACTGATGCATGAGCGCCACGCCGTCAGTCTTCAGGGCATTTCCATCCGCGACCGTGAGTGGCGGTACCCATGTCAGATAGTTGGCTGGCTGTGTAGGCATGACCTCCAATTGCCCGCTACCGGAAATCTTCGCGATCCCCAGAGATACGATCTCCTCCATGGCCAGAGCCTGGCCGAGCCCATCACGGCCAGCCCCGCCGCCGGTGTTCAGTCCAGCCATGTCGTAGAGGTCTAAGTCAACCACATTCCCGCTCGCTATCGTACCCTCGTACCCCCAACCTCGATTCGCCTGATCGGATTCCACTCCAGTCAGCAAATGCTGCTTCAACACCCAGCCGCCCACCTTTACGCTCGTCCGCCATCCATCGTCGACAGTGAGCATCATGGTCGACTTGACCAGAAGCTGGATATCGCTCTCCGCCGAACGGTTGGCCATTTGTCACGCCTGCAGATACTCCGCGTCAATCAGTACGTCATACTGCAGCACCCACACCCATTCATCGTCGTCTTCTCTCGCGTGGAAGTCAGGTCCTCGCTTCACGATCACTATCTTGTCGTCTGTCATCTCCCAAGGTGCCGTATTTGGATCAAATGCCTCGGCTACCTCTTTCGCAAGTCTGATGCAGATCGACTTGGCAGACTCGGCCGCAGTACTTTTGGCGTGAATCCGGAACGCCACGAGTATCTGCTGCAACTGGTCTTCCCGCTGCGCCGCAGTGTGGCCGCTCATGTGGGCCATCACGACCGGGATCGACTTTTCGTACACTACGTACGGGCCTGGAGGTGTAGGCCTCGCAAACCCGTCGTTCAACGCCTGGTACTTGTCAATCAATCTGTCCGCTGCAGGCCACTCCAGCTTGATCGTCGTGTCCAGGCCGGCGTCGTCCCACCGCTGGTTGATGGCTCCGTCAAGCGTCCAGCTTCCTCTGGTGTTTGGGATAGCCATGGTCACACAAACTTGTAAAGCCTCAGTTGGTAAATATCCACAATAATTTCGGTGTCTTGACTGGCGTCCCCGTCCAGATCTTGCATGCCGTTATCCCAAGCGGCAAATTGTGGCGAGATGTCAGACCGGATATCGTCCACCGTAAATGAACCGCTGAGCCAACGGCTGTGCGTGTCCCAAAGCGTCAGCCCCGTGATGGCCCCAGACACTGGTGCAATCGAGAAGCTGCCAAGCGAGTTCGTCTGGCGATTCGCCACCGATAAGCTTTCCCGAGATGCACAATATGTCCCTGCGACGGATGTCGTTGCCTTGATTTGAGCAGTGAAAAAATAGCTTCCAGGCGAGCTCAAGGCCACGGCCCAGAACGGTCTCCAGTAGGCTGTGTCTGTCCCACTCGTGGCGTCGAAGCAGCCGCCGGGCCAAGTGATCCGAATCCGCTCCGGGTCGCTCGCCGTCCCGCTCCCAACGATCGTCGCTGTCGGCCTGTCGCCGGGGTCTGTCCAAACCGTGTCCCAGTTCGTGCAACTCGCGTTGCCGAACCCAGCCGGCGGCAGCGTGATGTTCGCGACGTTGACTAGGTATTCGTCGCCGGCCCCGGCTGCACCTACCAAATACAAGTCAGGATCCACGCTCGGGTCTAGGTAGTAGTCCTCGACGAACTCATTCCGCAACCGAGATATTCTGTCGAGCCTCGCCTGATTGTCCCGCCAGCCGCTGTGGCCAGCCATCTTGATCCTCGTGCAGTTGGCCAGTTTAAACTGGGAGAACCTGTAGCCGCTGGCCCCGTGGCTCGTGCCTCGCCCGTTGTTGGCCTCAAACCATGCCCTCCAGTCATTCGGCGCCCCATCGTTCGCGACCTTGACACCTCCGCTCCGCCGGTCGCCGCCGCAGTCACGGGCCAGAAGCCCGTAGCCATTGCAGGATTCGGCCCAGAGGTGAGCACGATTGCCGTTGAACTGCTGCAGTTTGAATCCGGCACCCTCACACAACTGAATCCGGGCATCGACGTCCCCGGCATGCAGCCTGGTGGCCACGATCCCGTGGCCGCTACCCTGCTTGATCTGCAGGTTCTGGATCCGGGCCCCGTCGGCATCCTCCAGCCAGACGCCGTAGCTGCAGGTCTCGGCCTCCACGTCGGTCCAGTCCTCGTGGTCGATTGACCCAGCCCCAGTGAAGTCATCGATCTTGACATCCTCCAGCACGACACCCGATCCCCCGTAGACGAACTTGATCACGGACCCATCGGACTCGAAAGCCAGGCCTCGAATCACAACACGAGGCATCTGCCCCGACCCGCGCGTGATCTGGAAGATCGGCGTTGCCGGCGTGGCCGCATTCACGCCGAAGATCTTCGAGCCACCGAAGAACGTCAGGTGCGACATATTTCCGGCCCCGCCCACCGTGATCGCGATCGCCCCAGCTGACAGGTCCAGGTAGACATTGGCCGGCTGACGTTTGCTGTCGAGATAATCCACAGGTCCGCGGAACCCCAGCTCGACAGGCTCGTTGACACGGGTGGCAAGATATGCGATCAGTGCTGCCCTGTTGGCCACGGCCGCCGCCTGGCTGTCGTATACTCCGCCGATGTCGCCGAAATCCAGCACGTCGTCCTCCTCAGCAATAGGCTCCGTAACACTCGAACAACTTGAGGATGACGACATTGATGTGGTCGACGTCTCGGAGAAGCTGCTGCTCGAACTGAACTCGGCCTCGCCGCCAAAGGCCCCCACTGTCGCGTCCACCAGAATCGAGAACTGCAGCGTCCACGACGCCTCTTGTTCCCCCTCCTGGTCGTGCCAATCCGGGCCCCGCTCCGTCACGACATGCGCAACGCCATCGAATTGGATAGCATTGTGGGGGTCGAAGGCGGCAGCGATCTTCTTCGCCAGCCGTTGAGCAATGCTCTTCGCGCTCTCGCTGCTCGTATCCTGTGCGTGCACCTTGAATCGAAACGTCCACCGTTGCAACTCCCTATCGTCTCCGCTGTTGTCAATCCCTGTCATCCTCGCCAGTATCTCCGGCTCGTCTTTCTCGTACACGCAGTACGGACCTGGCGGCTCCGGTCTGGCCATCCCGTCGTGCAGCGGCTCGTACTCCATCGCAGTCGGATCGAGCCATTCGGCGCGGAAGTCGGTGTCGAGCCCTCTTGATTCCCAGTGTGCCGCGATCGCCTCGTCCAGTCGCCACGTACCTGCCTCCGTAGCCATCAGTCATCACCGAACAAGTCCCTTGCACAGGCGCGGCACAAGATGTTCTGCGTACTCGCTATGCCGATTACCGGCCTGCCACACCGAACACATGTGTTTTTGGCCATAGACTGCTCCTGCTCGTCTTTGCTCGCCTGCTCCATACTATGTTGCCATACTTTGACAACTGGGTGTATCATTTCAAAGTGAAACTGCCTTCACCAGTATCTGCCTGATCTTCGGCTGCATCTCAAGCAGCGTCCGACGTAGGTACGATCTATTCATCTGCGTCTCAAGCAACAAGCCATAACCATACGTTGTCCCTACAACACCCCAGTCGGGACGTGGCGTCTCGCCGAAGATATTCTTCTGCAAATCGCCAGTCTCTTTTCGCGGAAACTCGCCTGGTCTCGAGCGGCTTTCTGGCAATACTCGTATCTTCTTGCTTATAGGCCCCTTATACTTCAACACCGACCTGTTGAGATTCAGCTTTACTTGGTCCTTGACCAGCTGCGTAGCAAGCTTGATCCGCTTAGAGAATTCAAGTTCTAGGATTTTCTCGAGCTTCTCGCCGTTCCAGACGACAGTGGCTTCTGTTTTGCCAGTGCGTATCTTGGACATCCGCGACACAGCCGATTTCACGCTTCGGAATGTGCCTTTAGAAATTCCTCGCTCTGCTCCGAGTGTCACTCCTCCTACCAGGCGTGGCTCCAAATGGATGCCCAACGCTTCGGCCGAGTGCACTCCTCCGGCCTTCACTATCCCCTCGGTAACTGCTCCTCCGACGGTAAAACGCGGCATGGCCATTATCCTGCAAACGTAACTGGTACGTTATTCTCTTCGTTCACCATCACCTTGAATAACTTCCCTAAACCGGCAGATGCATCAGCAAGTGATTCAAAGTTGAAGTCTTTTCCGACATAGCTTGGCCCGGCCGTCACGCGAATCAGGTCTCCAGGACGCAATGTCGGCTGCGTTTTGTAGTACACCTTGTGCGTGATCAACTGGTCCGCCTTCTCATACTGCTGCACCTCCGACTGTCCGACTGTCTGGATCCAGCAACGCACGCTCGTGGCCAACTCCTCTGTGTCCGTCGTGTTGCCGATGTACTGGTCCCTCGCGTATGTCTTGCGCAGGTGGCTTACCGTGTGCGGAAGTTTTTCCAACAGGCTCATAGTCTCGCGAGCCCCCAGTGTCTATATGCCTCGAGTTGCTCCTTGGCCTCATCCGGCAGCGAGACGGCAAGACCTGCTGCCCCAAATGTCCCCCTGTCAACCTGATAGCTATAGTCGCCCAATCGCTCGCCAAGCAGTGCTCCAGGTGTGAAGCCGGCGATATCCTTCTTCTTCAATGCCATATTTTTTAGAAACTGCGAGATCACCGTGATATGGACAGCCCGCGTTATTCCCGATCCGTCCACACCGGCAGTCGTGATCACATCGCCTACCAGTGCATCCTCAGTCGCCGTGCCCAGCAATTCAGCCGGCGAGTAGCCCGCTCGGTACACGACCTTGACTGTTCCGGGCTCGCTCGGCCATGAGCCATATGAGTAAAGCTCACCGCTGTAGCCCACGTTCGTCTGATCCCAATCGCCCCAATAATCTATGCCTTGGGTGCGCACTGTGTCTAAGTCGAAGCTATTGGCAGCATCGCCATGCTTGGCTGCCGTATCAATTCGCACACTAGTGATGCGCCGCAATGGCAGATGTGTCAGCTGCAGCGTGTTGTCGCTATCTCGCGATTCCCATATCGCCAGGCCACTACGTGACGTCCAGCGCCCCTCGTAATCGTATCCTGGCCCGCCGCTCCGCAGGTGCCTCGGAAAGTATTCGGTGTGCGACTTCTGCTCCGGATCGTATTTGAGGTATTGCTTGACGAGTCCTTCAGCCAATGGATGCACCAACGACAGAAACCCCTGCTCCTCATCCGTAATGGACGAGGACAACCCCAGTAGCAACTTGATGTCGTCCTGGTTGGCTATCACTTTGTCAAATATCCTTTCGTTGCCTTACCAGTCCCACGACAGTAAGCACACACTTTTGTCTGCTTTGCACGATTGCTCCTACCGCGATCTCCCCCGGCAATCTTCATTCGTATTCGGCCAACGCCATTGCAGTAAACACAATCGCCACCTTCGCCAATTCGGGATGGTCTCTGTGCCTTGATTCTGCTATTGAGCATTGCTGCCTCCTCTATATCAAAAAGGGCCGGGTGTAGGTCACAACAAACCTGGCACGCCGGCCCCCGTCCGAGCATTTCGCCCAGTTATCCTACGTGCCGCTTCTTGTTCCTCACTCGTTAATTAGCTCCGGTCATCATTCGCAGCGCCCCGCTTTGCCGCATAGCCTCCAGAATCGCAACCCACGGCTCAGCGTCATCTTTGTATTTAGCCTTACGCTTGCTGTCGTTGCCGACGTCATTCAGTTCCCGCCCCGGAAGAGAATCAATCTGCTCCTCACTCGGGAACTGGCCAGACACAACCTCAAAGGTTGGCTGCGGCGAGTGCATGGCACCACGCAGCTCGTACAGCAGGGTCTTGAATCGATCCTCATCCAAGACCGTCGTTGTTGGATTCACGTGTGTTATTTCTCGATCGAATCCGACGATCTTTTGCGAAAGGATATGGCTGATCTGCCTGCATAGCTGAGGATTCTTCTCCAGCGGATCAGTCACGACAACCTTGGACTCCTTCTGGACGACTCGCATGTGCAAGCCAGGGACGTCCGGCATCATGGTCATGACACCACTGAGCGATACTTCATTGCCGTCAAGCTTGTATCTGGACCACTTTCCGCGGAAGCTCAACCCCAGCGTTGTCACTCTGATGGTATTGCTGCTGTCGTCGCCGAACTCAATCTCAAACTCTGGCACATTGACTTTCGTCTTGGTGGGTGCCGCCACCGCTGTTTGCTCGGACATCTTCTGGTCTCCACGATAAAGATTTCATTGCTCGGACAAATTCGCGGCAGGCCGGCCGAAGCGGGCCCGCCGCATAAGCTACGACAGGTGAGAAACTACACTTGCCCGTTGGCCGTATGGGCCACGTACATGCCAGTAGAAGGTGTTCCACCAATAGCAGGCTGTGCCAACTGGCCGCCGTACCTCGCACGTGCACACACGAGCATATGGTTGTTCCGTACGAGCGTCTGGCCCTCGGTAGTCGACTTGATCTGCAGCCCAAGCCTCTTGTACATGCGATAATGCGCAAAGTTGCAGAACACTGCCTGTGCATTACCAAAGTCACCCTGGATCAAAAATGGGTGGCCAAGAAGCGTGTAGGTCTCGACGTCGTTGCCAAACAGGAATCGATCGTCACCAGTGACGCCAGTGGCAATTTGCCGAATCCGGCGGTAAGTAGTCTCATTGGCGGCATAACAAATTCGGTTTCTGTCTCCTGTCCTGTACTCCTTGGGCACGCCAAACATCAGCTCCATCAGCTTGCCTGTCGTCCACGAACCTGCATCGACAGTGACATTCGTCGAGCCGCTGGCGTTGTACACGCCATCAGGCTCCGTCGTGCCGTTGCCAACCGCGATCACGCGGTCAAGGTCGTGCAGCAGCACTTCTCCGTAATTCCGTGTCAGCAAGTCGCCAAATGCGATCGGCGTGTCAGACAGGAAGTCCAATCCAAGCAGGATCGCACTTTGCACGACATGGATGTTGGTGTCGAACGCTCCCACGAACGCAGTCGTCGTCACGAGTGGAACCTGCGTTGCCTCGGTATCCGCCCAAGTGATCGTAGGATTCGCGACGACCCCACCTTCAATCCGGCGTCCCCGAGGAATGTTCACCACCTCGACACGAGGATAAAGTTCTGAGTGGAGCAATGGCTGAGTTAAGATCGAGTCGTCGAATACGATTGGCACGATCTCCAAACCTTGGCTGGCGCCGCTCTCGTCTAGCACCTGCTTAACTTCCCACTCGGTGAGTCGACGGTTGTAGACATCCTTGCCGCCGTAAAGCTCGTCATCGCCGACCTCGCGGATGCAGCCGATCCAATTCATGTTCCTCGCCGCATATTGGATCAACTCTTTGTCGTGATCAGTAATGATTGACTTCGGCATGATGCCTCTGGCAATGAGCGGTCCGAAGATCATCATCTTCCCATAGGCCCCATTCACGGCACGATCCAACTCGCTCGGTTCATCAATGTATCGGCCAATATCCATGACTCGCTGGTTGGCCTTCGGGTGACTTCGTCCGTTGGCTTCCTTGAGCGGAAACGTCAAAGCCGTCTTGGTCGTCGAGTACTGCTTGTCCGCCGTGATGTGGCGGATATTCGGCTCACCGCCAGTGACAGGGTCCGCACTCACGATCATGCTCGTCGTGACATTGCTTGTCGGTCTGGCCTTCTGATCCGCTGGCTTTGACAGCGTCGCAACTTGGTTGGCCATTGCCGCCATGGCATCCTGCATAGACGTCAACGTCTTGGTAAGTACACTGGCCTTGTCGGCGTCCGGGTCCTTGGTTAGCTCAGTGACCTGCTGAGGCGTGATGCTACCGTCGCAAATCCCTTCTGCCACAGCTTTGGTGTAACTAGCATCATCTGCATCCTCAGCTACGCCCTTGTTTTGACGAAGCCAAGACTTCAAATTGTCGGTCAGTTTCAACATATAAACTACTCCTATTGGTTACAAATCAATCGATCTTTCGAAGGCCCGGTACTCTTCCGCAGCGGCGTTGTACGCCGTGAGGTCGACCACCAAGTCCAACGTATGTTTAACGCGGGCCAGATCGTCTTGACTTGCACCAAGGACGAAGTTGACCACATCGGTTAGATCGGGTTGCTTAGCAGCAACCTCTTTCTTGATCACATCGGTAATGAGCGGCTCCATGTCGTCTACTGTCATGTGGACGTGGCCCATACAGACGCTCTTGCCTTCCGGCTCTTCCGCCGGCTTTGCCGATTCAATTACGCTCTGCACTTTGCTCGCGCATCGTTCACACAAAGCCTTGGCAGCTCTCGCCATTTCCATGCCAGAAAGCTCCTCCAAGTCAGCTCGCACTTCACCCAGCAGGTCCATGTTCTTCTGCGATATCACGCGGCCGGCTTTGATCCGCACAACGGCTGATTCGTGTTCCCCTGGGTATCCGAAACCGCACGTCTCATGCAGCCAATTGCAAAAGCCCTCTTTGCTCCCGATCTCCCCCTCGAACTCGCCGAAGTCGAATTCCATGCAGTTGCTGAAAAATCCAGGATCGCTACCAACTGCGTCACATAGCCCGGCAACCATCTCTGCACTCACAGCTTTGTCGAGCTTGACAGACTTGAACCCTTTGGCCCTGGCCCTCTTGGCACAGGCAGGACAAATCTTCTCCAATACTGACACAGCGATGTCCATTTTGGAATAGTCTCGCCGCATTCTTTGCTGCGACGACAGGCCTCTCACCAGACGTCGCTGCTCAGAGACTTTTCCGTAGGCCTTCTCGAGCGCTTCATCGATCTGCATGTCGTCGTCGCGCCTCAGCACGTCCGCGAACGAACAGAGGTCCTTGATGTGGGCGCCGCTGAACCCAGCTGTCCGCTTCACCATGTCCTCAATGAGATTGTTGGATGCAGAGGCAGACCACACACGGAACATGTCCCGTCTGCAATGCTCGTCCGGCAAGTCGAATTGCAGCACGTCGTGGAACCTGCCTGGCCTGTCGATCAAAGTCTCGGGAAGCATGGCTGGATAGTTCGTAGTGAGGAGCGTCAAAACACCGGTGCGTTTGTCGAGTCCATCAAGCTCCGTCTTCAGCAGATCGAAAGCATAATCACTGAAGAACGAATCAATGTCCTCGAAGCAGATAATCGACGGCGCGAGCTCACCTGCAATCTTGAACGCCATGCTGATGCTCGAGGCGCCATACATATCCTTAGCACTGACCCAGATGAATGTAGCATCCGTGTTGTTAAGCAATGCCCTGGCCGAGAGTGTCTTGCCAGTGCCTGGAGGCCCAAGAAAGATCATGCCTCGGCTGGCGAATTGGGTTCCGCTGCTGGCCAACTTGACAGCGCGTTTGAGTGCGATCTTGTTGCCGTCAACCAAAAAGATTTCGTCTAGCGACTGGCCTTTGCGTTCAATAAACCCGCCGCCCAGTCGGAATGCCTCGCCCTTGAGGTAATTGTTCTCGCGCACCCACTCCCAGCAATCCTCAAAGAACTTAACGCCGCGGTCGTCCACGTCGTAGCGTCTGATTTCCAATCCGTCGTGATATCTCTGCAAGTCGAGGCAACACTTATGATTGTCACAAGTCCAGAATTGAAAGCCATTCACAATGAAGGTGTCAGACTTCTTGGAGTTCAACTGCACTGTTTCTCGTTTGATCGGCCAATCGTGGCCGTAGTCATCCAGGTTCCTCGTGTCGCGAAGATTGGCCGAGTCCATCGCTATCTTCATGGCAGACAGGAAGTTTCCCATCGCGAAATATGGCGCGAACGTGCTGGTAATGTACAAGTCCTTGACTTCGCACTCCAACCATTGCGATGCCCAGTCGTGCACTGGTACAGCTGCATATGCTCGCTGGTGCTCAGGGTGAAACTCCGACTGTATCTTCTTCATGTTGAACGGCTGCACATGCTTCGTCCTGATGTCGATACCTCGCACCTGCACAGGCCGCTTGCTCGCGTAATGCTTGGCGTACGAGCGCACGACGTCTGACTCGAACTTGCCGCGGCTCCACAACTCCACCACAGCATCGGTATTGCTCGGCACGCTTACGCCAGAGACTTCAAGGCCCTCGGCTCTCTTGATCCGGAATGAGCCAGTCTCCGCGCCTTTCTCGTCCATCATGGCATCGTAGTCCAGGACGCGGAAACCATGGCTAAACCGCAGTGCGTCTGCCTCAAACAGCACTGCCGCATCATGTGTCAACTCGTTCATGTCCAGTAGTGCCGAGATCACCGTCAGCTTGTGTGCCGTGTGCTCCACCTCTCGCAGCACCTTGCCGATCGGCAGAAACGGCTGGTGCTGCCACAACAGCGGTGCCGCTGGGTCCAACTCGAACCCAGCAGTCTCCAGTACGTCGCCGTCTCGGTCCTGCTTGTCAGTCGTGACTACGTGGCGGAGCAGCATCAGCGTCTTGGGGGGAGGCTCAAGGCCAGAGACGCCGATGCCGTCCAGCCGCCCTAAAAAAAGGTCTTTGGCTGTCGCGATACTCTCTAGGGTCATATGGGGCGTTGAACAACAGAGACGTGATTGAGCCTCCTTGAGAAGTGATTCAACGGAGCAAGTGCGGCCCGTCGAGCAACCAGACTCTTCCATTTGCAGCAAAGCACGGACGTATGGCTCTGCCGTCGTGATACCGTATCCAAAACGAGATATGGAATTGCGACGGCCCTTTATCCTGGCGACAAATGATTCGTGCATTGAAGCTTCAGGCCTTTGCTCCGATTGGTTGCGGTGCTCCCATATCTTCTGGCAAGCAGCCCGAGCTTCGCTTTCGTCCATGCCGTCCTGTTTGGCGACGCATCGATCGATAAACTCAGACTGGCTCTCTCCTTCGTTGACATGCAATTCTTCTTTCCGGCTTGGAACCATGGCAGATCGTTCCTGATGGTGCTGCCACATCGTCTCGCAAGCAGACTGTGCCTCATCCTTGTCTTTGCCTTCGGACTCCATCTCCGATACACATCGCCCCATCCAGTCGGACTCAGATTCGTCGTCACCTGGCCCCATCGCATGAGCCTGCTTGCCGTGCTCTTCATACATTGAATTGCATATAGCCACGGCTTGGTCCTGGTCTTTTGCCGTACCTTCATCAAGCACCATCGGCACACACATGGCCACGAAGTCGTCTTGAGATTGACCTGGTTTTGGCTTCGGCATATCAGCCTCTCTTGCGTTTCAACCAATTAGCATGTCGGTATCGCAACCGCATAGCTGCGTATACTTTCTGCAACGCATCGATCTGATCGGCGTCGGCAGAAGAAATCCAAGCCCCCAAGGCACCTGTGTTGAACGATGGGGAACCGACAACCTCCGGAAGAGCCTTGAGTACACTCTTGTCCGGACGGAATCCCAGTTGCTTGATCCGTGCATTGACAAGTTCCCAATACCCATCGAAGCTGTAGCAATGTTCCGGCTTGTCAACCCACGCTATCCATTGCAGCGCATGCTCAACGTCAATGCTGAAATAGGATTTGCCAGGCGTCTTCTTGGGGATAACGACTGACTTACCGCCGTCAACACTCGGCGCTTTAGGCTTGCGCCTTTGCGGCAGTTTCGTGACTGGCTGTTGTGCTGTTGCCACGTTGTGTTCCTTAGTCGCTCTGAGTGCTTGAAGTCATCTCGGGCTGCGTACTGGACGATGTGCTGCTCGATGTCGTCAGCGATTCAACGGTAGACGAAGTCGATGAAGTAGATGAGGAGCTAGACGAACTCAGGGATTGCGAAGTCGTCTCTCCAGCAGTACTGCTCGTCGTCATACCAGCCGTGCTAGTAGACGATGTCGAGGAAGACGACGACGAACTCGAAGACTGGCTACTCGATGAGGAAGAACTCTGCGAGGAAGAGGACGAAGATGAAGTCGAAGAGGAAGATGAAGAACTCTGCGATGATGAGCTGCTAGTTTCTCCTGCCACCGTGGATGACGTGGAGCTCGAAGATGATGAAGATGAAGACTGCGACGACGAGCTGCTAGTAACGCTGGCCACCGTACTCGAAGAGGAAGTTGAAGACGATGAAGAGGAAGAAGACGACACCGAAGAAGTCGAGGATGAGGAAGAAGACGATTTACTGCTCTGCGAACTGCTGCTCAGAGAACTTGTCGACGATGATGAGGTACTCGAGGACGAACTTTGCGAACTGGCTGAAGGCTCGGTTTCGCAGCTCTCGGAACTTGTCGATACGCTGCTACTCGTGGAAGACGAAGACGTGGAAGATGAAGACGAAGAAGACGGTGTGGATACTGACGTAGACGATGTCGAAGTCGACGACGAACTCGAGAGGCTGCTCGACGAAGAAGATGAAAGCGACGAGCTGCTAGATTGTGATGTCTCGGCTGCGGCTGTCGAAGACGAGGATGTAGAACTGGACGCTGTTGAGCTTGTCGTCTCCTCGTCATACCAGAGCACACAGAGCCTGCCGGAGAAGACGTCGATCGCTGGCGCGATGGTGTCAGTATGGCATCTGCTTACATACTGGTTCTGCCCAGCAACATCTGTTAGCGTCACGAGGATAGGAATGTTGTCTGGCAGACGAATTGCAAATTCAGTCGCAGATACACTTATTGCCTGGGACGTGATGAGGTCAAATGGCTCAGTCGTCTTGTTCCAGATGGCGATCGTTCTGGACGTCGTCGCGGCAGGGGCCTGCCTGATGCCGAAAGTCATCAGCGTCGCCATATGATTCTTCGCTCCGCACCAACGAAAAAGCCCCGCCTCAAAAGACGACATGGATATGTCATCTCGAGACGGGGCTATTGGGACAATCGCCTTTTTACCCGCGTTCCTCTACTCTGCCATTCATTCTAGATTGCTTAGCCCGGCTCTGTCAACTGCTGGAACTGGATTCCTCATCGTCATGCCGGCCCAGTACGAAGATATCCCAGTAGACAAAGTCGTCCACGGCCGACACACGCAACCGGTGGCTCACGCCGTCCTCGACGTCCAGAGCATCAGCCGCAGGCTGGTACAGACAGAGGATTCCCCCTGTTTTCAGGGCATTTCCGGCCGACTGTGTCAGGTGGGGGCACCACTCAACAGCCGCGGCCGGCACTGACGACAGCACCTCCAGCAACCCGCCGCCACTGGCATTCCGGATCGCAATCAGCACCACTTGCTCAAAAACGGCCGCCTGGCCCAGCAAGTCCTTCCCGAAGCCCAGACCCACGTTGACCGATTCCCAGTCGTGAAGATCGATCTCGTCCGTGTTGCCCGGGGCGATCTCCCGGTTGAGCGACACCATGGCCCGGTTCGCCTGGCTCGCGTCGATCCCATCAGCTATCAGCTCGCTCAGCAGCAACTTGACAGCCTTTATGGCGGCTGTCTCACCGGTATCCAACTCGTTGTACAGACTGGACTTAAGGCTGAGCTGGAACCAGGATTCTGCAGACCGCGTGCCCATATCGTCAGAACTTCCTCCGCCACTGGAAGTAACTCTCCTTGACCAAGCCGCGCTCGATGCGCAAGTCAAGCACGCAGACGCCAGTCTCCCGATTGACCACCGCTTGTCGGAAGCACTGTTCCAGCTCAAGAATCGCCTCAGCGGCCTTGTCAAGGGTGGCTACCAACAGCACGACACATTCATCCGGAGGCGATTCCTTGATTTCAGGTTTGAAATACTCTGTCAAGCATGACACGATAGCTTCCTGCTGCTGGCTGCTGCTTGGCAACTTGTCTCCGCATGTCGAATTCAAAGGTAGTCGGCTCCTTGTTCCCAATATTCAGCTTGTGCTCTTCGATCAGCCAGTAGGCTAGATCGCGGATGGCACACTGCTCGCTCTCGTCGTGCTGGTAGTGGTCCTGCAGATAACGATGGTGCAATTTTCTGGCAGTCAGCAGCAGTGCCGATTGCCGCTCAGTCAGCATGAGCACGCCGCCAAGCCGCTTGTACCGCTGGTTCATAACCATTGCGATCCGCCGGACGTTCAGCTCGGCTACCATGCCCAGCATATCTTGAGAGCTAGGCACCCGCGCCACTGGCCACCTCCGATAATGCGATCATGGCCACCCCATTTCCTTCAATCGAGTTAAGCCTCTCGCAACTGCCGGAAATGTCACTCGTTTAGCAACCAGTATCTCTTCTTCACCATCGTTTGTCATGGCCCAGACCTGGAGATTCACGTTCTCATGTCCAACATCCTCGCACCACAAAGTCCAGTCGCCGAAGTTTATTCCGCATTCCTCGAGGCAAAGATGCTCGTCGTCTGGTTCGCCGAACCCGTAACCAGCAAAGACAGCAGCCGCCTTCATGATCAACCGATTACGGCCACGTTGACGCGAAAACCTGCGATCAATTTCGGATAGGATGCTCATGGCTCCACTACTGACTCACAATTCTAGCAGGCAAATCCACTACACAAGCAATATGCACCAGTTCTCGTTCCAACTGAGTACGCATTCCACCTTCACTCTTGTGCTTCTTGTACTCTTCCAAGAATGTCGGCACGTGAATCATCACATCAACAAGAGCCTTCCTAGTCATCGCGAGGGTTTTGCCTTCACTGACTATCCGTGCCGTAACACCACAAGATTCTGTCATCAATTCGGCTCCCAAATTGTGGCTGCTATGTACCGCTCAGAATCCCGGCTGTCATTCCAATAGTACGCACTCACGATCTTGCCATCCTGCCGCACAGCCGAGCGCGTGTATCCCATGTCCGCACAGCCAGCACCCTGCCGGATTGGACACGGCTCGCTCCACGTCTTGCCTTCGTCAATGCTCACCTGATAAAGGATTCCGTACTTCAAGTCTCGTCCAGCAGTCTGGCTTCCCCTGATCGCACCACGCCAGCCGTAAACCAATATGAGTGTGCCATCCTGCAACTGCACAAGATCCGGTGGGTTCCCAGACCGCATTAGCCCCTTTACAGGCACGGAAATCATCTGCCACATCCGGCATTCATCATCGGACCGATACACCACGATCCCTGCCTCAAACGGATCGTCCTCGGTGCCATACTTGTGCTCGAAGTCTCGCTCCCGCCAGCGGACGGCACAGATCACTGAGCCATTCGGCAATCGCACAGCCGACGGCATAATCCCAAAGCAATGCTTTGGCACTTCATCGATCCAAGAGACAAAGTTCCAATAGGCGCCATTCGTTGTTTCAATACAACATGGTTGCCCTTCCTGGCCATCCGATACCTTGGATGCCGACATGAAAGCTATGCAGCGATTGCAATTGTCCTCAAATGTCAAGTAACACGTGCGAGCAGCGTATCCACGGCCATCGAATTCATCGATCTCAAATCCATAGGGCCCTGACCAGGAACGGCCTAAATCGTACGACATATTCCAATAAGATGGTCCGCGATTTATATCAAGCATTCTTGCTTTGAATAAACCATCGCGGAACCATCCCGGTGTATTGTATTTGGAAAAGCTATACTCACAATCATTTTCGGCTGCTTCGATGTCTCGCTGGTTTATCCCTCGCCTATCGTCTCGCAATTCAAGCTGGCCTGCCGGTTCCCAGCACTCCCAGATCTCTCCGCCATCTAGCGTCTCAGCCATCATCGGCGTTACTGGCGAGCGTCTGTCGATCGCATGGAATCCGCCCTGTAAATCCATCGCCCCAGTCTCAAACCCAACCAGGATACTGCCGTCCCGCTGCCACAACCCATGGTTGGCTGGCCAGCCAGCAAAAATGCCGGACTCGCAGTAGACTATCACGTGGCAATACTCTGTCATTGCTGCTGTATCCTATTCCATTCCGCCACTGCTTCCAGGACGTTGGCGTCAGCCATCATACACTGCCGACACGCTAGGCAATCGTCCGGTACGGGGGATTCTTTCAGGGACCAGGCAGTCGGCTGCTTATCGGGCACCTTGCTTACCCAGTGCAATGCGAATATCGTTATAGATTCTCCCTGCTTTCCGCCTGGCCACTTCTAGCGATATGTCCTCGTTGAATGCGATCTCTGCCAAGGCACCCAACGCCAGATCAATTGCAGCGGCCTGTTTGCTGTTTTGCCTCTCGAGTTCCTTGATCTCAAGATCCTGCTCAGCTAAATCGTCTGTCAACCCGTACATACTTCACCCCTTCTCCATGTGCTCCAGCAAGCCAGTCAGCAGCCTTCGCTCCTCTGACTTATCAGTCAATGTAATCCAGCCAGAGGCCACCTGCTTTGCCAATTTTAGCGAATGCTTGTCGAATGGCTTCGGCTCCGGCGGCTTGTCCAATTCAGCAAGCTTCTGCCGGACCTGGTCAATCGATACGTTCGGTTCACCCCTCGGTGCCAGCACTGGCATCTTGCACCTCCTCAATCGTTATCCTGTATCTCTTACCCCATTCCAAAAACCTATCGAGACTCTCGAAGTTGTTGTTTGAGAAGTCTAGCAACGTGTCGGCCATTACAGTCGGTTTCCTTCGTGTGTCGTGTTCATCAATCAGAATGAACATTCGCTGGAATGTGACGTAGGACGAGTCGGCCATGCTCAGTTCCTTTCGCTCGATACAGCGCACCTCGGGCAGAAGTCGCCTGCCATCGTCTCTACCCAACCCTCAAGCTTCGGCGGCGCCGGTATCTGGCCAGCACATGTGATCACTACCGTTGTGCCGCAACCGTCGCAGATCGCACCGGCGATGCCTTCCAGAACGTCGACGTCTGGCATCTGCTTGCGTAGCTTTGAGAAACGATCGCTGAATCCCATGGCTCACCAACCCCTCTCAATCAGCCACAGACAGAACTTGATGAACTGAACCCAGAGCCAAAGAATCGGCACAGCAAATATTCCAGTCGCAACCAACTCCAGCATCACAAGCATCGACTGTTTGGCTTTGCCTCGACAGTTTCCATATAGGAAGTGCCCCATCGGCTCACCTCACAGAATGCTGCTTATTACGGTACATAAACAATTTATCCGGTTTTCTGCTGGCAGGTCTGGGTGACTTGGATACGGGATCAAAACGCCGTCCAAATCAAACATCCCGTCGTCGTTTGCCAAAGTGCCATGGAGAGCGGCATGCGATAACCTCGTAGTTGACCCGAGGGCCGACAACCACTCCTTGCGAATCTCGATCCCCGTATCTTCTGCCAACTCTTCAATTCCAGCCGAGTGCCCACTATTGAGCATGGATCCAAGCTCGGTACGAGCCACTGCTGTTGCTCTTGCCTGGGTATACCGCCGCCCATGCTGCTCCACCAGCCGATTGGCTATGTCGCGGCTATTCAGTCCTTCTTCGATCGCGGCCTTCAGCGTTCGTTCGACGTCACGGCGAGTGCTCGGGGCAATGCCTTCACGCCAGTAATCCCGCTTGAATGTTTCGTCCAACGTCTCGAAGGCCTGCTCCACCATCCAATCCGGCATCCGCAGGCTAATGTGAAACTCATCCACGATGTCTGATAGCTCCGGCACGTCGAGATCATACTTGCCTACAAACTGCTCGGCCGTCGTCGGCTTTCGCCGAGTCTTTTTAGTCCGGTGTGGTTTGGTCCGCTTGATGTTCTTCGTCTCTTCTCGTTGTTGTGCCACTGCCTTGCCGAATGCAGCCAGCAGAGGCGCGGCCGCGGCCTCCATCAACTTGGTCGACTCTAGGTCCGCATCAAAGTTCTCGTCCAGTAACTTGGCGGCCTGTGCCTCGACGTGCTCTGGATCAGGAGTCCAATCCGAACCAAGGCCAGACACGATCCGCTCAACCGATCCCGCGAAGTAGTCGTCCAGAACGCCCTCCAAACTCTCAGCTATCTCCTCGTACTGCTTGATGCGGGATTCCTCGATCGCCTTACGAATCGCGCTTCGCACCTCGATTGACTTCTCTCCTTCCTCATCCTCCTCTTCCTCATCCGGCTCAGCTCTTATCCACTCCTCGCCTTCCTTCAATTCCGGCCCAGCATTCATGTCATGATCGGCACTCGCCTTCTCGTATACGATCCCGTTGTCGCCTTTGTAGGGGTTCAGGTGCAACTCGTCACCGTAGCTGATCTCCGCCGGTATGCCGTTCGGGAAAGCGCGGCATATCGGCTTCTCGCTGGATTCATCGCCGTCTGGCTGCGCAACTCCAGCAAACTGCCGGCATCGCCTCTCGTAGCACTTTGGCGTTTGTAGCATCAGATCACCAACTCTTTCTTCTTTGGCTTCAAGACGCCTTCGTAAAAATCATGCAGTGGCTTTGGAAGTTGCCCTCTATATGACGGGTGCGTATACACCGCAAAGCCCTCTGCGAACAGTTCCTCTTTGCTCGTAGAGGCATAGGAACTGGGGAAGTTCTTCTTGTTCTTCATGTCTCGGAATATCTTGACCATGTCGTTCTTGGCTTTCTCAGTCGTATGCCCATACCATACGTGGTGCCCAGCCTCATGAAGGTAGGTGCCAGTCATTCCGCTCGTCGCGCGAAAGCTTCCGAGCGTGACAGCGTCCTTCTCATTCATTGATGCTTCGTCGGCAGCCAGTGTTATCTTGCCTTTACTCCGCTCGTATGCCCCCGCGACGCCGCTCTTCTCCGTGACGAATTCGGCCTTAACACTGGATAGATTCTGCATCTCGACTTCCGGAATCTCCATATTCTTGAGTTTGCTATAGCGGCTCTTGAGATTCTCAGTAGCTCCCGATAGTGTATTCACTACTGCGTCAGCTTTTTCTCTCTCGGCCGGCTTCGCATAACTGTCATGACCGCTGAGCTTCGCAACCCCGGAAGGAGCTGACCATCCTCCTCCACTTCCACTCCCACCACCGCCTTCCGCGAATTGTCCGCCTTCTGGTGAGCCTGCTGGCTCATGGCTCGGGTTGCCTGGATGCTGCTTTTTGTACTGCCATTCAAAGCTTGCCTCAACTGGCGACGGCAGCGACAATTGCCCTTGTGGCGGCTGCTGAAAGCGAATCACTGGTTTGCCAATGATCGCCACGGCGTCCTCTTCCGATATCCGCAAGTACCGCGTCAGCAACGCGATAGCCTGGTCGATGCCAATCAATCCATAGTTCACTTGCTGCAGCAAACTCAACACCCCGGTGAAGCCACCGACAAGCTGCGTGATGTTGCTCTGGTCGTCACGTTGATCAAGAGGAGCGAGCCCTAGCACAGCGGATCGTATCTCGTCCTGCGTCACATCGCCGTTGCGACGTAGCGTGGCCCATGTCCGCAACAGTTGATCTGGGTCCTCTGTTATCGCTTGCTCGAGGTACACCAGCAGCCGCTTCGGTGTCTCATATCGCGGCCCGAGGAAGTCCGTCGCCATCTCGCTTACCGATCCTCCGATCGGGTTCACGACTTGCGTGTTGAACGTCTGCTCGGCAACGACGGCCTGGGCTTTGTTCACGCCGGTGACCTCGCCAACCACGTATGGATTGACACGATATGTCTGAAAGATTCGCTTCTTGACAATCTCGCCAGACGCCGGCCAGTCCATCTCTTGGGGCGTCAGGTGCAACTTGTGGACAGACTCGATTAAGGAATCCAGGATCACTGGATCGCCTATGTTGACTGTCTGGCTCAGGACCTCCCGAATGGCACGGATGAACTGCCGCCTCTGAGCACCAGTCAATTGTGGCCGTTTTCCAGTGCCAGGATCAGCACCCACTGTCACGATCAGATTCGGGTGGATCCCTCGCTGAAAAGTCTGGTCCTGCGAACCCTGGATATACCGATCAATTCGCACGGCAGAGAAGCAAGCCACAAGTGGGCTGTACCAACTGCCAGGGTCGGACGGATTAGGAAAGTACGCCTGCGTGACGAACTCAGCCGGCACGTCCACGCCTTCGACATCCGACCGCGGCTTGAACTTGTACAGCTTCTGGTCCGACTTGTACTCCATCCAATGTACCGGAACGGCATAGATGGCCTCCTCGTCGCTGTCGTCGTCTTTGCCGACGATCCAGTAAACTTTGCCGGCGATCTCAAGGTTAGCCACAGTAAAGTACAGGAATTCGTACTTGTGTTGCAGACTGTTCGGCCGAGCCAGCAGATCTAATACCGGGTGCGAAGCAATCGACTTGATCTCCTGCGAGGAGTTCGCCTTCTGCTGAACACGCGCAGGGATCTTCTGAAGTCGACGATTGAATGATCGCTCAGGATTCTCTCCGGCGTT
>Ga0209321_10000555_pt1 | contig 24613 bp, 19 predicted proteins | sample Rifsed16ft4_FD_184012 | JGI IMG/M metagenome (GOLD analysis project Ga0209321, IMG submission 184012) | Soil microbial communities from Rifle, Colorado, USA - sediment 16ft 4 - CSP-I_5_4 (version 2) | ecosystem: Environmental > Terrestrial > Deep subsurface > Rock core/Sediment | place: Rifle...
GCGGGCCCGCCGTGCAGGGCCACCTCCTCCTCCACGATGAACTGCTCGATGACGGGCCGGGATGCGAAAGCCAGCCGGGATCCGGTGGCGCCCATCGAGACGTGGACATCGTCATTTCGCCCGACCGAACCAACGGCCTTCAGGTGCCGCTTCTGGTCATTGAGCTCGACGGCAACCGCCTCGAGAACGCCCGCCTCGTTGGCGTGCATGGTCAGGACGATCATCGGCCGTTCGATCTCGCCCGCGGCGGTCCAGACGAGGCACCCGTCACCGACAGCCAGGCCGATCGCCTCGGCGAGGGCGGGCGCCACCTGCTCGCGTCCGAAGCCGGGCGCATTCAGGAAGATCCGGTCGTCCGGCTGGAGGTCCTTCACGGCGACATCGCCGCGCGTGGTGGCGACCTTGTGGTCGGCGGTGATCCGTACGCGATAGCCCGACTTCGTCCTGAGCTCGAAGACCGGCTTCGTGCCCGTCGGGAAGATCCGATCGACCGGATGCGGCTGCCCATCGGCGCCGATGACGTTGACGCGTTCCCCCACGAGCGACTCGATCGAGCGCCAGCCCTCGTCGGTGGCAACAAGCGTGTCACCCGTCACGCACGGGTTCGTGGCGTACTGGCGGTCCGAATTCGAGACCGGGTTCCAGTCGTTGATCGTGGTGTCGTACTGGATGCCCGGGTCCCCGCACAGGTGGGCGGCGTCCGCCATCCGGCGGAAGATGTCCCGGGCCCGGTATGTACCCATCGGCGCGCCATCGACGACCGCGTGGGTTGTCCACTCACCGTCGTCCACGACCGCGTTCATGAACTCGTCCGTGACGCGGACGGAGTGATTGGCGTTCTGGAAGTAGACGCTGGCGTAGGCCTCGCCCGTGAAGCTCGGGTCGTAGCCCTGCTCGATGAGCGCCCAGGCCTTCTGCTCCTCGAGCATCTTGGAATCGATGAAATCGAGGACGTCGGGATGGTCGGCGTCCAGGATCACCATCTTCGCGGCTCTCCGGGTCTTGCCGCCGGATTTGATAACGCCGGCAAAGCTGTCGTAGCCCTTCATGAAAGAGACGGGGCCGGACGCGACACCACCGCCGGTCATGCGCTCCTTGCTCGAGCGGATCGGAGACAGGTTGCTGCCGGCGCCGCTGCCGAACTTGAACAGCATCGCCTCCGTCTTGGCGAGATCCATGATCGAGGACATTGAGTCCTGGACGGAATTGATAAAGCAATTGTGGACCGCGACGTTGTTGGAGAGGTATTCGCCGGACTCCGTCTGGATGTCGTAGACCTCCTCGACGCCGAGCTCCTCGATCGCGACGATCTCCTCCTCGCGTACATGCGGAACCGTCTTGAGCCCGGCGAGGCCGAGGGACTGGCGCAGGCGAGACTGCTTCTCCCGGCCGACGAACCCCACGAGTTCGGCGAAGCGCGCCCGCTCGCTGCCGACCGAGATGGCAACCTCGTGGAGGTCATGCCGGTTGCTGCGCGTGTCGTGCTTGTGGATCCGCCGGGAGTAGATGCCGATCACGTTCAGCAGGAGCTGGACGTCCTCCGTCCAGCGTTCGCCGATGACCGCGAAACCGATCCGGGCTGAATTGCGGCCGGTGGCGTCGTCGCGCCGGACGCTGACATAGCCATCTGCCTGAAAGATGCTCCGGAGATAGGCGCAGATCTCGTCCCAGGGAGCGGTCCAGAGGCGAGAGGGCACCCTCATCTCCGTGCCTCGCTCGAGCAGGCCCCAGCGCTCCACGAACTCCCGGACGACCTCGCCGTAGATACGGATGCGCTGGACGCGGGTCACCTTCGTGTCTGCGTCTCTTACCTTGATGTGGACGTGCGGAAGCGCGACGTCGAGGTTCTCCATGACCCACTGGTATTCGTCGTCATTCGCGACCTGGAACTCGATCGTCAGGGACCGATTCGTTCCGGCCTCGTATTGACCGACGAAGCCATCCGCCTGGAGCCACCCCGCGAGGGCCGCCTCGGCGGTCAGGACGGCGGCCTGCCTGTCGATGGGCTCGAAGGCGCTCAGCTCGCCCGCGAGGGCGTCGATGCCGGCAGGCACGAGCGACCTGACGGCCACCTTGGCTCGATGCGGATGGAGGTGCATCCGCATTCCGACCTCGAGCTCCTCGACCGGCAGCCACTCGGCGGCTTTCCGGCGCTGGCTCGCTGCCTTGACGACGTGATCGGGCGTTGCCTCGATAAAGTTCCCGTTCCGGAGCCGGATGCGCCGGACGGGCTTCCGACCGTTGCTCTTCACTGCGACGATGCGGGTCACACCGTTGGCGTCGTACACCTCGCGGCCGACCGCGCCCTCGTCGACCAGCCGGCCAATCGGGACCATGCCGTCGGGAGTGGACACCAGGGCGCGATATGGCTGGCAGGCCGAGCACTGGGGCGTCGGCTCCACGCCCACGTTGAACCAGACCGGCGAGTTGAACGCCATCTTCTGATTGACGAGGAGGTGCGTCAGCTCCGCCTTGAACGCGGCGAGGTCCTCATCCGTGGCGAAGTAGCGCCGGGTCTCTGCCCAGGCCGCGATCGTGTTGACGACTCGATCGATCAGCTGGCGAACACTGGTCTCCCGCTCCGGCGTGCCCACATGCCCGCGGAAGTACTTGGAGACGACGACATTGGTGGCGAGCTGGCTCCAGGACTTCGGGACCTCAACGTCCTTCTGCTCGAAGACGCTCTTGCCGGATTCGTTGGAGATGCCGGCGGTCCGCATCTCCCATTCGATCTCGTCGTAGGGATGGATGCCCGGCGTGGTGTTCCGGCGCGGCCAGCTGAGGCCCTTCGCCCCGGCCCCGTCGAATGACGCCCCCCACTGACCGGTGAGGGTGCGAGCCTGCGCGGCCCCGGCGGCGCGCCTGGTGCGCGACCTGGCGCCGGCTGTCCCCGTGCCCTCCGCCCCGCTGGACATCACGGGAACGGGTGCGCTCTCGGCTCGGGCCATCTTCTCGTCTCCTCCATCCCCGCCGACGGTGCTGCCGCCGGTCGGTTCGCCTTCTCCGCTCGTGGCGCCGTCCTTGCGTGGCGCCGCGGCGGGATCCGCTTCTGCCGGTCCCCTGGCGGGTCCGGTTGGTGCAGTGGACCGTCAGGACCGTGGGCGGGTCCTGGACGGCGATCTGCCGACACTCATCCGGGGATCTGCCCTCGTGCCGTCGGCCTCCCGCTGCGCGGTGCCGCCGGTAGCTGCGATCGAACCCCCTGCGTCCGGTCGTTGTCGTGGGCCTTGGTCCGGTTGGGGCACCCCTTGGGGCCGGGTCTTGCGACCTGGGCGACCCCGTTGGTGGCCGGACTGGGGCTGGACGGCGACGATCGAGCGACCGGGTCACGATACGCCGAGACGAGGTGCCGGTCAAGCCCAAAACCACAAGATGTAGTGGTTGAGATTGGGTACCCGCCGCTATATGTAGTGGCGGGTACCAGCGCCCGCCCTGACCGAATCATCCACTCCGGTCGGTGGATTTCCACGTCGGACCCGGATTCATCCACTCCCCACGGGCCGCTTGTCCACGCCCCGGGCGATGGTTATGCACGCTGGACCGACGTCGATTGCAGGAATCAGTATAGAACAGACGTTCTCTACGTGCCCGACGAGGTATCGGGCGTCAGCCGTTGCGCAGAGCCCGGAGCAGCGTGCGCGGTGTCGGCGCCTGGCCGTAGAGCAGGACGCCGGAGCGGTACAGACGAGCGGCGAACCAGAGCGCGACCGGGATGAAGGCCACGAGCAGCAGGATCGCGGCCGTGACCTCGAGCGGACTCACCACGCCCAGCCCCATCCGCGTGAGCATCAGGTATGGGCTGAAGAACGGGATGAACGACATGACGACGACGAGGGGTGAGTCGATCGGAATCAGGCCGGTGCCGGCGTACGAAGCGACGAGGTACCCACCGACCGAGATGATCGTCAGGGGCGCCACGATCTGGTTGACGTCCTCCTGGCGGCTGACGAGCGAGGCGGCGCCGGCGTAGAGGACTGCGTAAAGCGCGAAGCCCAGGACGAACATCAGGCCGAACACGAGGAGGAGCGGGACGGACAGGCCCTGCGGCAGCTCCGCGGCGGAGGTTCCACCGAGGACGAAGGCAGCGATCCGATCCTGGAGCAGCACTGCGACAACCGATGGCACGAGGACGATCACGTACTGGGCCAGGGCGAGGCCGCCCACGCCGACGACCTTGCCCGACAGGAGCTGGAATGGGGTTGCGGCGGCCAGGACGACCTCCATGACCCGGCTGTTCTTCTCTTCGGCGACGCTGAATGCCACCCACTGGCCGTACAGGATGATCGCCATGAACAACAGGATCGACAGAGCGAAGCTGATGGCGACCGAGCTGGCAAAGGCCTCACCGCTGTCAGGGACCAGGGCAGTCGCGTTGGGGTCCGCGGGCTCCAGCGTGAACGTCGGGGGCGCGAACAGGGAAGCCTGATCGACCGGCGGGATCCCGGCCCGACTGAGGCGGTCCTGGATGGCGATCGAGGACGCCGCCTGACGGATCAGTTGCGTCTGGCGTGAGATCGCCGGATCCTTCGAGTACAGGGTGAATTCCAGGTCTTCGCCCGCGGAGCGAGACATCACCACGAGCGCGCTGCTCGTCCCGTCAACGACGCGAGCACGAGCCCCGACCACGTCATCGGTCGACTCAATGCGGTAGTCCGGCGTCGAATCCGACCCGTCGGGGATGCCCGCCGCCGGAGCGTTCAACAGCAGGCTGAAGGCCAGCGGGACGTCGACTCCGGGTGTCGAGTCCCCGACGGCGACCTCCACGCGGTTGCCGGTGCTATCCCGGTCGATGAACCTGATGATCACGGGGGCGAGGGCGAGTCCCACCCCTGTAAGCACGAGCAGGGCCGTCGTGAGTCGGAAGGTCCGCGTCCGGCCGCGCCACACGAACTCGCGCCGGGCGACTGCCACGATGTTGCGGAGGTTGGTCGCCAGGGTCGGACTCATCGCGGCGCCTCGGCGAGGTGGTGGTCCTCGGACGGCGCCCGCCCGACGTACTCGATGAAGACCTGTTCGATCGACGGATCGGCGATCAGAAACTGGGTGACCCGTTCGCCACGGTCGATTGCCGCCCGGAGGATGTCCTGCGGATCCCGGCCCCGGACGTCGAGTTCGGTGTAGTCCTCTCCCGGCCGGACCACGCTGACCCCCTCGAGGTCAGCCAGCCAGGGGAGCGCGGAGTCGCCCTCGACGCCGAGCCGGACAACGCGCCGTCCGCTCGCGCGCTTGACGTCGCGGATCGAGCCGCCGAGCACGAGCCGGCCACGGTCGATGAGCACGACCGCCTCGCACAGTTCTTCGACCATCTCCATCTGATGGGTCGAGAAGACGAGGGTCGTGCCCCGCCGGCGCATCTCCCCGAACGCCTCCTTGAGCAGCGACACGTTCACCGGATCGAGACCCACGAACGGCTCGTCCATGATCAGGACGTCGGGTTCGTGAAGGATCGCCGCGATCAGCTGGACCTTCTGCTGGTTGCCCTTGGAAAGCTCCTCGGCGCGACGCTTCTCGTATTCAGGGATGCGGAACCGTGCGAGCCACTCGCGAGCGCGATCAGCGGCCACCTTGCGCGGGATCGCGTACAGCGACGCGAAGAAGACGAGCTGCTCGAGAACCTCGAGGCGCGGATACAGCCCGCGTTCCTCGGGCAGGTAGCCCCACGTCCGGCGCGGGACGTCCGTCGTGGGCGTGCCGTCCCAGGTGGCCGTGCCGCTGTCGGGGCGGAGGATGTCCAGGATGATCCGCATTGCGGTCGTCTTGCCCGCGCCGTTGGCGCCGAGGAACCCGAAGACCTGCCCGCGCTCAACGGTGAACGAGATGCCGTCGAGCGCAACGACCGGCCCGAAGCGCTTGGTCAGGTTCTCCAGGACGAGGCTCATGGGAGTTTGACTCTACGCGGCGGCGACAATGCCGTGCACGGGCCGATGGTCACCACGGGAGGGCGCCGGTCGGCCCCGGGACCTACAGGCCGCTGTACGCGTGCAGGCCGCTGAACCAGAGCGAGCCCGAGTACGTCACCAGGACCATCCCAAACCCGACGACCAGCAGCATCGCCGCCGGCCGGCCGGCCCAGGAGCGCTGATTTCGGGCGTGGAGATAGATCGCGTAGATCAGCCACGTGACCAGCGCGGCGGTCTCCTTCGGATCCCAGCCCCAGTAGCGGGACCAGGCAATCGATGCCCACCATGAGCCGAGGATGATCATCGTGGCGAAGATCGGGAAGCCGATGACGACGGCCCGGTAGGCGACCGCGTCGAGCACCTTGTGGGATGGCAGCCACGAGACCCTGTCGTTCCGGCCCTGGATCAGGTAGCCGACGCCGGCCGCAAAGGACGTCGCGAAGATCCCGTAGCTGAGCACCGCCATGCCGACGTGGATCGTGAGGAGGGGAGCGTTCTGGAGCGCCGGGACAAGCGGCTCGATGTCCGACGGCAGTGACGACGCGTACAGGGCGAGCCCAAGCGCGGCGCCCATCGGCACGAAGCCGATCGATCGAATGGGAAACCGGCGTGACAGGACGAGGTAGCCGCCGAGGATCGAGGCCGCGAACGCAACGGAGAACTCGAACAGGTTGCCCCACGGACCTCGGCCCACGACGATCGCGCGCAGCACCAACGACGCCGCAAGCGAGGAGAACGCCAGCAGGGCCAGTCCCGCCGCCGCACCCGACAGGGCGCTGCCTGCGGCGAACGGAGGCGGCCCCGCCTGCTCGGCGGCGGCCCGAGCTTCCACGAACGAGCCCGTCGCTACGCCGGCCCAGGCCGGCGCTGGCGGGCGCGGCGCAAGCGCGGTCACGGCGCCGGTGAGGCGCCGGCCATTGGCAAGCAGGACCGCATGGCCGATATGCGCAGCGAAGCCCGCGGCAAGGATGACCGTGCCGATCGTGAACAGGAGCTGTGCGAGGGATTCCATCGATGTCTCCGGGACGCGGGGGACGCTCGCCGGCTGGCGGGAGCGCCCGAATCAGGCGGCGGCGGCGCCTCCGGGCGGCGGTCCGGCCGGGCTGAGGGCATGAGCGCGATGCTCGATCTTCAGCACGAGACCGCAGTTACCACACGTGCTCAGGGTGGCGCTTCGCCCAGCCGAGCACTTCGGACAGCGCACAAAGAGATCGCGCCGGCACGCGTCACAGCGCGTTGCGCCGACCGGGTAGACGAGCTGATCCGTGGGGCAGTACGGCTCTCCGGCTGGGTAGACCGGCTGGCCGTTCTCGACACGGGCCGCCGTCGGACCTTCGACGATCACCAACCTGGCCCGCGGGGCGCGCAGCAGGTAGACGACCCAGCCGATGACGAGGAGCGAGATGAGGGGCCCCACGACGCCGATGAGCAGGAACACCGGGAGAAGAGCGATGAGCGCGCCCCAGTCCGGAGTGACGATCCCGGAGAGCGCCTCCAGGAGACCGTGCCACGCTTGCTGAAGGGCTTCAATCACCGCGAAATCCTAGCAGTCAGCGCTCATCGCGGTCCGGCGCGTGGGGCGCGCGGGGCGGACGCCGGTGGCCGATGGTCGTGCCGGCCTTCGGGCGTGGTGCGGCCGGTGTCCCTCGGCCGCCGGCCCGGCCCGGAGCGGGGGAGCCGGGCCGTCCCGGTCGGTCCTCCACGACGCGCCCGATCCGGCCGGCGAGCCAGCCCGTGCTCGCGACGCGCGCGCCCTTTGCCCGGACGAGATCACGCAGGCCGCGGTCGTCGGTGACGACGAGGACGCCCCACGTCCCGGCCGGGCCATCCGCGGCGAGCTGAGCCGCGACCCCTTCGTCGATCAGGCTGTCGGCGGTTCGGCGGCCCGAGTAGGAGACCCGAAGGCCGGTCGCAAGGCGGCCGGTGATCCCGCCCCGCGCCGGGCCGTCGAACACCAGGTCCACGATGACCCCCGGCGGAAACGCGGCACGGAGCAGGCCGATGACGGCTCCGGCCGGCGCGGGCACGTCCCCCGTGGCTGCGCCCGGCCGGCCTTCGCCCCCTCCGCGCCCGAGCGCGAACAGGAGGTTCGAGCCATCGATGAAGGCGCGCTCAACACCGGCCAGGATGTCCGCGGTCTTCGCCGGAACCGGCGGGGGAGCGGCACGCCCCGACCGCCCGGAGTGCCGGCTCACGTCCAACTGCCGGAGAGACGGATCTCAACATGGAGCTGTCCGCCCGGAACGGCGACCTGATGCGTGGCTGACGGCATCGATCCATCGTACTCGGCTAGCATCGATGGCCATGCTCCTCCTGGTTGATCTCGACGGCGTCGTCTATCGCGGTTCCGAGCCGGTGCCCGGCATTGCCGCGCTGCTCGCCCAGCGCGCGGCGGCGGGTGACGACGTCGTGTACGTCACGAACAACTCGATGCACTACCGCGCCGACTACGTGACTCTCCTCGCGTCGCTGGGCGCGCCGGTCACGGCAGATCGGGTCATCAGCTCGCCTCGGGCGACCGCGCTGTACATCGCCCAACGTGAACCGGGGTTGCGTCGGGTCCTGTCGGTCGGCGCCTCCGGGCTTGATCGCGAGCTGCGCGACGTGGGGCTCGACGTGGTCGGTGCGGCCTACGCGGCCGAGCGGATGGCAAAGGAGGGCCTCGACGGTTGGGCGGCCGCGGGGCATCCGGATGCGGTGGTCGCCGGCCTTGATCCCCAGCTGACCTACCTGCGGATCGCGGCGGCCGTGGACTGCATCCGTGCCGGCGCACGATTCATCGCCACGAACCGCGACCCGGTCTATCCAACCGAGCGTGGGCTGCGGCCCGGCGCCGGCAGCGTCATTGCCGCGATCGAGGCGGCGAGCGGCGTCGTGCCACTGGTCATCGGCAAGCCGGAACCGCTCCTGATGGAGGAAGCGGCTCGGGCCGTCGGCGCGGATCCGCGCGGCGCCGTCGTCATCGGGGATGGGTTGGTCACGGACATCGCGGCCGCGCATGCGATCGGAGCGCGGAGCGTGCTGCTCCTGACCGGAGTATCGACGCGAGCGCAGGCCGAGGCCCTGCCCCACGATCGCCGACCGACGGCAATCGCCGCGGACGCGGCTGAACTGGCCGAAGTGCTTCGGGAACTCGCCAGGAGCGCGCCGGCGCGCTGACGGCCTGCGGTCAGCCCGCGAGTTCCGGGATCCCCGAGGCCCAGCCGTCGAACGCGCGGCGGAGCGGCGCGAGTGTCCCCTCGTCCGCGAACGCGACGTCGAGCGCGAAGCGGTCGATTGCCCACAGCTCCGGCAGGGTCAGGCCGATCCGCTCGACCGCGTTCCGGTACTCGTCCGAGAGCGTGAGGTCGCTGACGGTCAGATCATCCGTGTTGAGGGTCACGGCATTGCCCGCCCGGAAGAGCCGGGCCAGCGGGTGATCCGCGACGGACGGGACGACCGTTGCCTGGGCGTTGGAAGTCGGGCACAGGTCCAGGCAGATGTCACGCTCGCGGAGCTCGGCCATGAGGGTGGGGTCATCCGCCGCCCTGGGGCCGTGGGCGATCCGCTCGGGGTTCATCACGAGGGCGCGTCGAACCTGCGGGGCACCGCCCCACTCGCCGGCATGCAGCGTGATTCGAAGCCCGCCCGCGCGCGCCGCATCGAAGGCGCGGGCGTTCGTCGTGGGATCGGGAAAGCGCTCCTCAGGGCCGGCGAAGTCCCAGCCGGTCAGTCCGCGATCGATGAACCGGGCCGCCGTCTCGGCCAGCGTCACGTTCGCCTCGGGATCGTGCGAACGGAGCGCCGTGCAGATGAGCCGGACCGTGCTGCCGGTGGCTCGGGCGGCGCGTTCGGCGCCGGCCACGACGGCCTCGATGCCCTCGGCGAGCGACAGCCCGCGGCTCACGTGGAGGAGCGGACCCCAGCGAATCTCCATGTACTGGACGTGGTCGGCCGCCTTGTCCTCGACGAGTTCGGCCGTGATGCGTTCGAGCGCATCGGCGTCCTGCATCAGCGCGATCGGAAGGTCGAACGCCAGCAGGAGGTCCGCCTGGTCCACCGACCGTGGCGGGCCGACGAGGACGCCGCTCATGCCGGCCCACGTCAGCGGAGCGTCGACGCCGCGACTCCGGGCAATGTCGATCGCCGTGTCCACACGCAGGGAGCCGTCCAGGTGCAGGTGCAGCTCCGCCTTCGGCATCCGCTCGATGAGTCGCCCGACCCAGTCCGGCGCCGGCTCACCGGCCGCGTAGGTGCCACGGACCTGCTCGCGCGTCTCAGGCATGCGCGGGCTTGGGGCGACACCGGCGAGGACCAAGGCTCGGACGATGGCTCGGACGAAGGTCACAGTGGTCACGGATCGCGAACTGCATCCCCGGATGCTAGCCGCCCTGGATCATCGCGGCTCGATCCCGGAGCGGCTACGCTCACCCCGTGAGCCGCATCCGCCACCTGCTCCACGCCGCGCGGCCGGTTGCTCTTGCTGCGCTGTTCGGCACCCTCCTGCTCGCGGTCGCGCTCGGCAGCGCCGGCATCGTCGCCCTCTGGTCGCACCCGCCGGGGACGGACTCCCGGGCGGAGTTGACGTGGCGGGCCGACACGGCACTGACGCCGCGGCTGAACGACTCGCGAGAGGATCTGGCAAGCCTCGCGGCGAGCATCGATCACCTTTCGGTCCTGGCTCGCGGCGCGCTTGGAGCCTTGAGCGCAGAAGACCAGGGACTGTTCGTGGCCGCGCTCAGCGAGGGTACGACTGTGAGCCGGTCCATTGCGGTTGACGGGGCTGCCCTGCGCGCTCAGCTGACGTCGCTGCCCGGCGCCGCGCCGACCGACGCGATCCTGTACGGGAGCGCGGTTCTCGCACGAAGGACCGCGATGCTCGCCGCCCTCGACGGTACCGCGGGCCTGGACAGGTCCTGGGCGACGCTCACCGCGGGCAGCCTCCGAGCGTCAACGCTGATCGGCCTCCTCGACCAGCACGATGTGACCGTGGCCACCGCCGCCTCGCAGGGTCGTGCGGGCGAGTACGAGCCGGCGATCGCCACGCTCGCGACGGCCGTCACCCGGCTCGATGACGCCGTGGCGGTCCGCGATCAGCTCGCCAACGTCGCGGACGTTTCCACGCTCGATTCGTGGATCGCGCGGAATCGACGCTACGATCAGGCGCTCATCGGCCTGTACGGGGCGCTCCGGGACTCCGGCGGGAACGTCAACGACGTGGTCCGGGCGGCGTACCAGGAGGAGGGTGCGGCGCGCGCGCTGTTGCCGCCGGACACGCGCGCACTGGTCGTGATCATCGCGGACATCGGCCGGGGCGGCCTGAACCAGGCGGTCATCGCGATCGAGCAGGCCAGGGGTCGCCTGAACCTCGCGCTCGAGGCCCTGGCGGCCACTCTCATCGGCGAGCCCGGCGCGCCCACCACCTGACGTACACTCGGCGCCAGACAACGTACCGGCCCTCCGGTTCGCACGGAGCGGCCCCTCCAGGAGGACAGCATCCGTGCATCTGCGCGTTGAGACCGAAGGGCCCTGGGACGTGCCCGCCGACATCCTCGTCGTCCCGATCGTCGGGGAGCCGGCGTGGGAGGGCCCGCTGGGTGAACTGGACCGCCGCGCGCGCGGCGAGCTCCGGGCGCTGCAGTCGTTCGGCGAGCTCCGGGCGAAGCGATTCACGTCGGCGATCGCCGCGTCCGGGGACGTTCGTGCCGGCCGAATCGTCATGCTCAGCGTCGGCGACGCGGCCGATCTCGACCGGGAGACGGTCGCCCACGCCGGCGCGGCGGCAATGCACCGGCTCGGCGGCCGGAAGGCCGGATCCGTGGCCATCTGGCTGGAGCCGCTCGCCGCGGTGCTCGCCGGCGGCGCGGAGACCGTCGCGGAACTGGTCACGCGGGGCGTGGTCGAGGGCGGCTACGACCCGGCCACGATCTATCGCGAGGACGTGAAGACGGCGCCGCCGGTGCTCGATGAGCTCATCCTCATCGCTCCCGCGGACGCCGACGTGCCGGCCCTGGAGGCCGCCGCGACACGAGGCCAGATCATCGGAGAAGGCGCGAACACCGCGCGGACCTTGTCCAACCGCGCCGCGAACGACGTCAGCCCGGAGGTCCTCGCCGAGGAGGCGTGGGCGCTCGCCGAGAAGCACGGCCTGTGGATCGACGTGATCGGGCCGGAGCGCGCCACCGAATTGGGCATGGGCATGTTCATGGCCATCGGGCGAGGCAGCGACAATCCGCCCCGGATGATCGTGATGCGCTCGGGCAAGCCCGGCGAGCGTGATGCCCTGGACCGCCACCTCGCGATCATCGGCAAGGGCGTCTGCTTCGACTCGGGCGGGATCAGCATCAAGCCGTCCGACCGGATGGAAGAGATGAAGATGGACAAGACCGGTGCCTGCACCGTGATCGCGGCCATCGCCACCGTTGCCCGCCTTGCACCCGGGACGCCGCTCCTTGCGGTCGCTCCGGCCGTCGAGAACATGCCGGGTCCCCACTCGGCACGCCCGGGCGATCTCGTCCGCGCCCTCAACGGCAAATGGGTCGACATCACGAACACGGATGCCGAGGGGCGGCTGATCCTCGGTGACGCGATGACCTACGCGGAACAGCTGGGCGCCACGCACCTGGTGGACGTGGCCACGCTCACTGGGGCCGTCTCACGGGCACTCGGCGACATGGTCACCGGCGCGTTTGGCACGGATCAGGCATGGACGGACGAGGTCCTGAGCGCCGGCATGCGCGCCGGGGAGCGCTACTGGCAGATGCCCATCGTGGACGACTACTGGCCGGAGATGGAGTCGTGGTACGGGGACATGGTCAACAGCGCGAGCTCCGAGGGCGGGCTGGTCAAGAGCGCACTGTTCCTGCGCGAATTCGCGACGAAGCCGTGGGTCCACCTGGATATCGCGGGCACCGCGTACTACCGGAAGACCAAGCCGTTCGCCCCGCGCGGCTCGACCGGGGTTTCGCACGCGACGCTCGTGGAACTCGCCCTCGCCGGGGCGCGGCCGGCCTGACCGGCCCGTCGGGCCTGCGATGACCCCACTCGTCGCCCTGGTCGCGGTCCTCGGGGCCGCCTGGGGATTCGGCTCGGATCGGATCGCGGCCCGCTGGCCGGCGCACGACGACGGGTCCGTCCGGGCGATCGACTGGCGGACGCTCGCCGTCGTGGTCGCCGGCGCGATCGCGCCGGCTCTCCTCGTCCTGCGCTACGAGGACCAGCCGGGTGTCTTCGCCTATCTCCTGATCCTCGTGCTGGCCTTGATCCTCCTGTTTGCCACGGACCTGGACCAGCGCCTGCTGCCGGATGTGATCACGTTCCCGATCGCGGCGTACGCGCTGTTCGGCTTCATCGCGGGCGTCGGTCCATTCGTGCGGACGCCTTCGGACCTGCTGTGGGCCGCCGTTGCGGCGATCGGCATTCCAGCCGGCCTGTACCTCCTGTCCATTCCGTTCGGAGCCGGCGCCATCGGGATCGGTGACCTGAAGCTCCTGCTTGGCATGGGGCTCCTGGTCGGCGCGGTTCGCCTGGGCGCCACCGTGCTCGTCGGCGCGATCGGGGCGGCCATCGGCATCGTGATCCTGCTGGTCCTCCGTCGGATCACCCTGAAGAGCTACGTCCCGTACGGCCCCTTCCTGATCATCGGCGCCATCTGGGCCGTGACGGTCTCGCGCGGCCTGTGAGGTTCGGTCGGGCGACTCCCGGAGGTTGCTCGGCCGGCACGACCGTCAGTCAAGGTTGAACGTGAGACAGGGTGAGGTATCATCCCCGCGTTGCCGGTAGTCGTTCCTGCGTGGTGCCCAACGTGGAGCGGCGCTCTCACCCGGCGAGCGAGCCGAACGCGATTCGACCACGCGACGGAGATCGTTCGCACGATGACGACGCCACCCTATGCGCCGCCGAACGCCTGATCAGCGAGGCTGGTCCCGCCGAACCCGCCGGACTCCCGGCCGGGGCGTCATCCTCTTCCTCGCCCTGACGACGCTGCTGGGCGGCGCGTTCGTCGCTGTGCCGATCCGTCCCGTGGCGGCCGACGATCTGTCCGACGCGATCGCCAAGCGCAAGGCGCTCGACGCCCAGATCGCGAAGCAGAAGGCCCAGGTCGCAGCGCTCACCAAGCAGCAGCGGGCGCTCAGCGTCACGCTCGCGGCCACCAAGGTCTCGCTTGGCCAGGTCAACGCCGACCTCGCCACCGTTCGCGGCCAGGTCGTGCAGGCCACCGTGGATGTGGCCAGTGCCGAGGCCGAGGTGCAGGCTCTCGACACACAGGTCGCGAGGCTGGACCTCCAACTGGTGGATCTCGCGGCCGGCGAGGCCCGCAAGGCCGACGAGCTGGAAGCGCGCAAGGCGCTTCTGGCCGACCGTCTGCGGCAGGCCTATGACACCGACCGGACCTCGCTCCTGGAGACGTTCCTGTCCGGTGACACGTTCACGGATGTGCTCGCCGAGGTCTCCTACCACCTCGATTTCGCGCAGCAGGATCGCGAACTGGCCGAGCAGATCGTGGCCGACCAGAAGGTCCTGATCGTCTTGCATGAGACGGTCGAGTCAACCCGGGAGCAGACTGACGCCCTGCGCGCTGCGGCCGACGCCCAACGCGAGGAACTCAAGGCGCAGTTGGCCTCGCTGAGCGAATCCCAGGCCAGCCTCGCGAAGCTCGAGGCGGAGACGGCGCGATTGCTCGCGCAGCAGCAATCTGTCTACCTTGAGCTCGGGCAGGACAAGACCAAGCTGGCGGCGGCCATTGCAGCGGCCCAGAAGGCGGAGGCCGAGCTTCAAAAGAAGATCGACGCCCTCGTTGCCGAGCGGGCGCGTCTGGGCTCCATCCCGTCCATCTACAACGGCACGCTGGCCTGGCCCATGTCCGGAAGGATCACCCAGGAGTTCGGATGCACCGGCTTCCGATGGGAGCCGCGGAGAGGCAGATGCGCGCACTTTCATAGCGGGGTCGACGTCGCCGCCCCGCTGTACACGCCGATCAAGGCGGCCGGGGCCGGAGTCGTCGTCTTCGCCGGACCCAACCCGTACGATCGAATTCCGAAAGCCTGGATCGTGGTGATCGCCCACTCAGCGGAGCTGCTGACGTGGTACGCCCACGTGGACAACCGCTCGTACAAGCCGATCGTCAAGGCCGGCGATCACGTGGATGCCGGTCAGGTCATTGCCTACGAAGGGTTGACCGGCCGGACGACGGGCCCCCACCTGCACTGGATGGTGGAATTCAAGAACAACTTCGCGAACCCGCGGCTGTTCCTCTAGCGGATGCACGGTTTCCGGCCCTCCTGAGCGGTGCTAGGATCGGCCTCGGTGACCCCGCCCCGAGATACGCCGAGGAGGAGCCCGTGAAGCGAACGTTGGCGATGGTCCTGGCCGGCGGCGAGGGCGAACGGCTGTCGATCCTCTCGTCCGTGCGGGCCAAACCGGCGGTCCCGTTCGGTGGCAAGTACCGGATCATCGACTTCACGCTATCCAACTGCGTCAACTCGGATATCAACGACGTCGTCGTCCTGACGCAGTACAACCCGCGCTCACTGAACGATCACATCGGCCTGGGGCGGCCGTGGGACCTGGACCGGGCGAGGGGTGGTGTCAAGCTCCTCCAGCCATACATCGCGCGCGGTCGCGTGGCCGAGTGGTATCGCGGGACGGCCGACGCCGTCCTCCGGAATCGCAGTCTCCTCGAGCACTCTGACGCGGACACGATCCTCATGCTGGCCGGCGACCACATCTACAAGATGGACTACCAGCCGTTCATCGCCGCGCACCGGCGCAAGCGCGCCGACGTGACCGTCGCCGTTCGGCGCGTGCCGCTCGCCGATGCGACGCGGATGGGAATCCTGGCCATGGATGACACCGACCGCGTCACCGAGTGGCAGGAGAAGCCGAAGCAGCCCAAGAGCGACCTTGCCTCGATGGGCGTGTACGTCTTCTCGCGCCAGGCGCTCCTGCGCTGGCTGGACGAGGAGCGGGTGGACTTCGGGACCCACGTCATCCCGGCCATGCTCGATGGTGGCGCGCGGGTCTATGGCTATCGGTTCAGCGGCTACTGGCAGGACGTCGGGACGATCCAGTCCTTCTGGGAGGCCAACATGGCGCTCCTGGTGGATCACCCGGAACTGGACCTGTACGACAAGGATTGGGTCATCCACACGAAATCAGAGGAACGAGCGCCGGCCAAGCTCGGCCCGACGGCCCAGGTCCATCGAAGCCTGATCAGCCACGGCTGCGTCATCGAAGGCACGGTCGTGAACAGCGTCCTCTCACCGGGCGTTCGGGTCGGGGTCGGCGCGGTTGTCCGGGACTCGATCGTCATGTTCGACTGCGTGATCGGGTCTCGCGCGGTCATCGACCGGGCCATCCTGGACAAGGAAGTCGTCGTCGGCGCGGGCGCCATCGTCGGCGAGGGTCCGGACGACACGCCCAACAAGGCCGAGCCGACCCGCCTCAACACGGGCATCACCGTCGTCGGGAAGCAGAGCGTGATCCCGCGCGGTGCCCGGATCGGCCGGAACGTCCGAATCGGTGGGAACGTGCGCGCGGCAGACTTCGTGAAGCGGGTGATCCCCGCCGGCGGCTCCGTCGACCCGGCACCCCAGGGTCGCGCGACCGCCCGCCGGGGTGCGGCGCGGGAAGCGGAGCGAACGGCGGGCTAGACTTCCGCGGTGCCCGACTCCATCTCCGCCTCGGCGGCGGATCGCCTGGCGTCCTGGCTGGACGACCTTGGCATCCCCGCCGGCCCCCGCACCGACCGCGATGGCATCAGCGCCTGGGACGTCATCCTCGACGGCCGGCGCCGGCTTGACCTGCGAGTGACCCTGATCCTGGACCCGTCGGTCGGGCTCATCGTCTGGACGCATCTCGCTCCGCCGCTCGGTGACAGCCTGCGCAAGACGTTTCGGTCCCTGCTCCGCTGGAACGATGAGTTCCCACTCGCGAAGTTCGCCCTCACCGATGACGGCCGGCCCATCCTGTCCGTGGAGATCCCGTCACGCTGGCTCGATGCGGACGAGCTGGGGCTGGCCCTGGCGCGCGTCGTCGGCATCGCCGATCGGCTGTTCGAGGAGACGCGACCCTGGGTCTGGATCGGCGGGCGGGTGCCGACCGGGTACCACGAGCGGACGGGCAGGACAGGACTGCTGCTGGAGCGCTACGCGGGTCGCCTGCCCGAGTTGTTCGAAGCGTGAGCCGCCTCGCCAGGTTCGGCGCTTCGGTGGGTCTCGGGATCGCGATCGCGCTGACAGCCCTTGGTCCGGTCGCCCGTCCGATGCTCGCTGCGGCAACCACCCTCACGCTCGTCACCACGACCACCTACGACGTGTTGCCTGACGAGAATCGGGTCGCGGTGACGGTAGAGATCACGGCCACGAACCTGCGCCGCGATACCGCGACCCGCCACTACTACGCGGAGAAGGCCTACCTCGCCGTACTTCCGGGCACATCGAACTTCCAGCTCAAGGCACCCTCGGGCAAACCCTCGGTGAAGGTGAATTCGGAGGGCGCGACGAGCACCGTTCTCCTGCTCCAGTTCGGGTCCCAGCTGGGCGCCGGCAAGTCACTCGCGATGACGTTGACCTTCGACATCGAGGACCCCGGCGGGGCGCCTGAGCGGCCGCTCCGGATTTCTCCGTCCCTGGTGGCCTTCCAGGCCTGGGCCTTCGGCTCGGACGGCGTCGCCGGCTCGACCGTCCGCGTCCGTCTTCCGGCCGGCTACGCGCCGGTGATCGGGCGCGGGCCACTCTCCGGCCCCTCGACGGAGCCGGACGGCCATCTGGTCTTCGAGACCGAGGCGCTCCCGACCCCTGAGACGTTTGTCGCGGACGTCTTCGCAGACCGGCCAGGCGTGCATCTCCCCGAGAACCGGTCGACGACCGTGAACGGCCAGACGGTCCTCCTGATGATCCGGTTCTGGCCGGATGATCCGGACTGGCGGATTCGCGTGACGGACCTTCTGCAGCGGGGCCTGCCCGCGCTCGGGGCGGCCATCGGAATCGGTTGGCCGTCGACCCAGCTGGAGGTGCGCGAGACCATCGTTCGGCCGATCGAGGGCAGCGGAGATGATGCTGGGCGGAGCGAAGCGAGCGTCTTCGATCCCGTTGCCGGGCGCCTGGACATTCCGTACCTTGCAGATCCGACGGCGATCCTCCACGGGGCCACTCACGGCTGGTTCAACGCCGAGCTCGTGGCGGATCGCTGGATCGCGGAGGGCTTCGCCGCGCTGTACGCGGAACGGGCCGGCACGACCATCGGGGTGGACGTGGCGTCGCCGAAGATGACCGAGGGCGCTCTCGCGCAGGCGACACCGCTCAACGCCTGGGTCGCCGGAAGTGGCGCGGACGACTACGGATATGCAGCCGCCCTCCTGCTCGCGCGGGCGATCGCGGACCGTGCCGGCGACGATGCCCTGCGTGACGTGTGGCGGGCAGCGGGGAGCGGCATCGGCGCCTACCAAGTCGGTGGGTGGCCCGCGGAATCGGACACGACCCTGCCCGAGACCGGCGCGGCAGCACCCGACTGGCGGTCATTCCTGGACCTCCTTGAGGCTCGGACGGGGCGCTCGTTCGAGGGTCTGTGGCGGGCCTGGGTCGTACGGCCCGCGGACGCGGCGCTGCTCGATGCCCGAAGCACGGCCCGGGCTCTGTACGATCAGATCGTGTCCGACGCGGGCCCGTGGACCCTGCCGCGGTCCATTCGCGATGCGCTCCGGGCCTGGCAATTCGACAGCGCGACCGCCGAGCTCGAAGCGGCCGCCGACGTTCTTGAGCAGCGAGAGGACGTGGCGCGAGCGGCGTCGGCAGCCGGCCTCTTGCCGCCCGACTCCGTGCGCCTCGCGTTCGAGGGCACGGCTGGTTTGCCGTCCGCGGCCGCGGAGGCGCTGACCGAGCTGGCGGTCATCGGCGCCATCCGCGACACGGTCGCGGCTCGGCCGGCGGCTCCGGACCTCATCCTGCAGATCGGGCTGCTGGGTTCGGACGGGGACGCCGACGTCGCGGCTGCCCGGAACGCGTTCGCGGCGGGGGACCTGGACGCCGCCCTCCGGTTCGCGGCTGTCGCCACGAACGTCTGGACCGCAGCGCCTGAGGTCGCTCGCGGACGCATCGTCAGCGGCACGACCTTCGCGATCGCGATCCTGCTGCTGGCCTGGCTCGTGATCGGCCGGCGCCGCCGGAAGGCCCGGTGAGGCGTACGGTACACTCGGCGCCGATCCCAGAAGGGACGCCGGGCGCCCAACCCGCCGGGTCCGCGGATACCAGGAGGTTCGTCCGGCAGTGGTGGTCCCAGACCCGCGTCTGACGCTCGGGTGGACAGCGGCCTGATGCCCAGCCATCGATCGCGTCCCTCGCACAAGATCGTGTCCGGCGACTCGGCCGACATCTATTTCGCGCGGGCGGAGCGGATCCTGGAGCGCGAGGGTCTCGATCCGATTGTCGTCATGGAGGTGTTCGCCCGGCGGGACGCCGTCCTGTGCGGGATCGACGAGGCCAAGAGCCTCCTGGCCACGGTCCTGGCCGAGGTCGATCCTGACGAGACGATCGTCGAGGCGCTCGATGACGGCGACCAGATCGTCTCGAAAGAGGTCGTCCTCCGAATCACCGGCCGCTACCGAGCCTTCGGCCTGTACGAGACGGCGATCCTCGGCATGCTGTCCCAGTCGACCGGTTGGGCCACCGCCGCCCGCGAGGTCGTCCAGGCAGCCGCCCCTGAGCCCGTGATCTCGTTCGGGGCTCGCCACGTGCACCCGGATATCGTGGATGTCCTCGACTACGCGGCGATCGTCGGCGGATCCGTCGGCGCGTCCACCCCCGCCGGAGCTCGCCTGGCCGGACTTGCACCGACCGGCACCATGCCCCATTCGCTGGTCCTCATCATCGGCGACACCGTGGAAGCGGCCCTCGCCTTCGATCGGGAGATGGAATCCGATGTCCCCCGGATTGTCCTTGTTGACACCTTCAACGATGAGGCCGAGGAGGCGCTCAGGGTCGCCGATGCCCTGGGCGAGCGGCTGTACGGCATCCGGCTCGACACGCCCTCGGAGCGCGGCCGGGTCACCGCCGACCTCGTCAAGGAAGTACGTGCCCGCCTGGACCAGGCCGGACATCGGCACGTGAAGATCGTGGTCTCGGGCGGGTTGACGCCGGACCGAATCCGCTACTTCAAGGAGGCCGGCGCGCAGGTCGACTCCTTTGCCGTCGGGTCGTACATCAGCGGCGCGACGCCGATCGATTTCACCGGAGACCTCAAGGAGATCGACGGCCGGCCGATCGCAAAGCGCGGCCGAATCCCGGGTCGCACGCACAGTCCGCGACTGCGTCGGATCAACCTGGCGGATTGGCGCGACTGAGCCAGCGCCGAGATCAGGGCAGTCGGGCGCCGGATCCAGCAGGTGCGACCGGGACGTCGAGGGATCGGGACCAGTGCGGCCACGCCGCCGCAGGCTCAAACCCGGCTCGCCGGTACAGGCCGAGCGCACGGTCATTCGCGGCCTCTACGGCTAGTTCCACGACGCGGGCGCCCCGCTCCCGGACGAACGCAACTCCCCAGCGGAGGAGCATGCGACCCAATCCGCGGCCACGCTCCGCCGGCAGGACCCCGATCTGCCCGATCCAGCCGATCGGGCCGTCACCCTCGTCCGGGCGGACCTCGACCTTCGCGAAGGCGATCGGCCGACCCGGATCGTCGATCTTCGAGACCAGGCAAATGCCGGCGGGATCGAACCCGGGCAGTTCGGCGACGAGTCGCGCCAGTTCGGGCGTCAGGCCGAGCCGGCCGGGATGGCCCTCCCAGGCTGCATTCGCGAATGAGACGAACGCCTCGACGTCGATCCCGTCGGTCCACGGCTGGAGGACGAGATCCGGTGGCACCACCGGCGGGCGCACGGGTCGCTCGGCGGGCAGGCGGAACAGCCACAGGCTGGAGCTGTAGGTCAGCCCGACGGCACGCGCGAAGGCGAGGGACCCCGGGAGGTGTGCCGGGACGTGGAGCGCGAGTTCCGTGTCGCCACCCTCGGCGGCATGGGCCAGCGCGGCCTCGAGAAGCCGGCGCCCATGTCCCCGTCGGCGATGCGCCGGATGCACCCGCAGATCGTCGAACCGCGAACCCCAGTAGCCCACGATGACGCCGCCGTCTTCGGCGACGAGCACGCCGAAGGGGTCGGCCGGGAGACGGCTTATCTCGTGCTCGATGTTGGCCCGGGTCCAGCCCGGCATCCGGTCGACGTCGAACGCCGCGTCCATGATCGCCCGGATCGTGGACTCGTCACCACGCATGAAGCCGCGAACGGTGGACATCGTCGGGAGGATAGTCCGTTCGTGTGGGGGTCCGCGCAGCCGACGAACAGTGGTCTACGGCGCGCCAACACCGCCCGTCGCACCAGGCGGTGGTGCATCCATGAGCCGGGCGAGGCGCAGCAGCCCCACCAGCGACTTCGCATCGGCGACATCGCCCCGCTCGGCCATCGCGACGGCATCCCGCCACGGGACATGTTCGAGCTCAAGCCGCTCGTCCGCGTCGGGACCCAGCCGGACTCCATCGGCAGGGACGAGGTCTCGCGCCAGGTACAAGTGCATCAGCTCGGTCGCGAATCCCGGCGCCGTCCAGAACGCGCCGAGGTGCTCCCACGAGCCGGCCCGGTGGCCGGTCTCCTCCTCCAGCTCTCGCCGCGCCGCGAGGTCAGGGTCCTCGATGCTGCCGTCACCCACCCGATCGAGCGTGCCGGCAGGTATCTCGAGGAGCGTCCGACCGGCCGCCAGACGGAACTGGCGAACCATCAGGACACGGTCCTCCGGGTCGAGGGCCACGATCGCCACGGCGCCCGGATGTTCCACGATGTCCCGCGTTGCCCGCCGGCCATCGGGCGTGACGATGTCGTCGACGCGCACCTCGAGATAGTGCCCCCGGTGCACGGTCCTGGATCCGACGACCGTCTCGCGGAGTCGGTCGTCGGCCGGATGGGCGCCGCCGGCGGCGACGTGTGCGCGGGCCACGAGGGGTCAGGCGCCCGTGGCGATTCCCGCCGTCAGCGCGTCGCCGGAGTCCGCATCGAACAGGTGCAACTTCTCGGCCGGGATCCGGAGATCGAGGATGTCGCCCGACCGGACGTTGTTGGAGGCGTCGACCAACGCGATCACGTCGGTGTCGTGGCCGGTGACCGAGACGTGGAGCAGCTCCTCGTTGCCGAGGTACTCGACGACGTCGGCCTTCGCACGGACCACGAGGCCCTCGTCAACGCCACCGAGTTCGAAGTGCTCCGGGCGGAACCCGGCCACGATCTTCCGCGCTCCGCCGCCGACGGCGGTCTTGAAGCGCGTCGGGACGGGGAAGTCGAAGCCCGAGCCCTTCATCCGGCCGTCGGCGATCTCGAGCGACGCGAAGTTCATCGCCGGGCTCCCGATGAAGCCCGCGACGAAGCGGTTCTTCGGACGGTCGTACAGGTCCTTCGGCGTTCCCACCTGCTGCATCAGGCCGTCTGACATCACCGCGATGCGCGTGCCCATCGTCATCGCCTCGACCTGGTCATGGGTGACGTAGACGAAGGTCGTTCCCATCCGCTGGTGGAGCCGGGCGATCTCGGCGCGGGTCTGGACGCGCAGCTTCGCGTCGAGGTTCGAGAGGGGCTCGTCCATCAGGAAGACGGCCGGCTCACGGACGATCGCCCGGCCGAGGGCAACACGCTGACGCTGGCCGCCCGACAGCTCCTTCGGCTTGCGATCGAGGAGCGTCTGCAGGCTGAGGATGCCGGCGGCGTCATTGACCCGCCGGTCGATGTCCGCCTTGGGGATCTTCCGAAGCTTGAGCCCGAAGGCCATGTTGTCCCGGACGCTCATATGCGGGTACAGGGCGTAGCTCTGGAAGACCATCGCGATGTCGCGATCCTTGGCGGCCACGTCGTTGACGACGCGATCGCCGATGAGGACGGTGCCCTCCGTGATCTCCTCCAGCCCGGCGATCATGCGCAGGCAGGTGGTCTTGCCGCACCCGGACGGGCCGACGAGGACCATGAACTCTCCGTCCAGGATCTCGAGGGAGACGTCGCGGACGGCGAACACCTCACCGTAGCGCTTGCTGACGTTGTCGAACGTTACGGTGGCCATACGGATCCTCCGGCCGGTGCGGCATCGCGGACCCCTGCATCTCGCCGCGCATCGGCGCGGACGTGGACGGGTCCCATACGTGACGTTCCAGGCTCCGCAGATCGTACACCGGTGGCGCGGCCGATTGCCGGGATTGTCAGCCGGTTGCCGCCGCGGCGAAGCTCGCCATGTCGAAGAAGACGGCATCCGGCGTCGCGTCTGCCGGTGGCGTCGCGCCGCCGCCCGGACGCCCATGCCGGCGGTCGATCCAGACGGTGGTCAGGCCGAGGGCCTTCGCGGGGACGTGATCGTGGAACAGGCTCTGGGCCACATGGAGGATCCGTTCCCGAGGGATCTGGAGCCGGTCGAACAGCATTTCGAAATTGGCGACCCGAGGCTTGTAGCTTCCAGCCTGCTGGGCGGTCACGATCCAGTCGAAGGCCACCCCGAGCCGACGATTCGAGCCCGCGAACAGGTCGTCGTCGCAGTTGGTCAGGATCCCCAGGCGGAACCGGGCCGCGAGCGATACGAGGGCTGCCGACGAGTCCGGGAACGCGGGCCAGTCCACGACGGAGCCGCCAAACGCCGCCTGCTCCTGCGCGCTCGGCTCGATCCCGAATGACGCCCCGACCTGGACGAGGCTCTCGGCCAGGACATCTCGGTAACGCCGGTACGGCCCGGCCTCCACGGCAGCCTCCGCCGCGGCAAAGCGCTGGAGCAGCGCTTCGTCCGAGGCCACGATTCCGCGCGGGTCGAGGGTGGCCCGGAGCCCGGCGAGGATGCCGGTCTCCCAGTCGATGAGCGTCCCGTAGCAGTCGAAGGTCAGCGCCTCGAAGGCACCGTAGTCAAGGTCCATCATCAAGGCATCATGCCAGTCCGGGCGGGGAGGTGGGGTGGCCTACGGGGATTGAACCCGTAACCTCTGGAGCCACAATCCAGTGCTCTGCCGATTGAGCTAAGGCCACCATGCGCGGCGCGATCGCCGATCCGGGATCGCGGGCCCGCGCAGTGTACCCGAACGCACGGCAGCTCCCCGCGCCGGTCCTCGCCTACCGCGCCCCGGGGCAGTCCTGTGCGGCGGTGTGCGGTGAGGTGCACGCCCCTGGTACCCACGGGCTGCATCGACCCGGACCATGGACCCTCGGACGACCCAGTGGCCGTGCCCTAGCGTCGGCGGTGACCGGTTGGGAGGTCTTCCAGCCAGCTGAAGCCATGCCAAAGGGATCGGACTTGATGATCGCCGTTATGCCGGGGAGTCGCCTGGTCCGCTCGCGCCCCGTCCGCCGGCTCCAGGGCATTGCCGCGCTGGTCGCCCTCGCGCTGACGCTGGTGACGCCCGGCCTGGTGTTCGCCTGGGACACGAACAGCTACTCGTCGGCCGACGAGGCCCTCCTGGTCCAGCTGACGAACCAGGCGCGTGCCGCGGCCGGCCTGAAGGCGCTCACCGTCGACGCCACACTGACCAGCGTGGCCCGCTGGCGATCCCAGGACATGATCGATCGCAACTACTTCAGCCACTCGATCCCGCCGAGCGGCACGAAGGTCTTCGACGAGCTCAAGAGGCTCGGCTACTGCTATGTGGTGGCCGGGGAGAACATCGGCAAGAACAACTTCCCGGACGACATCGCCACGTCGACGATCCAGGACGGATTCATGGGCTCCACCGGC
>Ga0209321_10000561_pt1 | contig 24559 bp, 36 predicted proteins | sample Rifsed16ft4_FD_184012 | JGI IMG/M metagenome (GOLD analysis project Ga0209321, IMG submission 184012) | Soil microbial communities from Rifle, Colorado, USA - sediment 16ft 4 - CSP-I_5_4 (version 2) | ecosystem: Environmental > Terrestrial > Deep subsurface > Rock core/Sediment | place: Rifle...
CGCCGCCGGGGGCCGACAAGCGACGGGACGGCCGATGCTCCTCGGAATCACCAAAGCGTCGCTCTCGACGGACAGCTTCATCTCCGCCGCTTCGTTCCAGGAGACGACGCGGGTTCTGACGGAAGCTTCCATCAGCGGGCGGGTCGACTACCTCCGCGGTCTCAAGGAGAACGTGATCATGGGGCGGCTCATCCCCGCCGGGACCGGACTCGAGATTCACCGGGCGGTCGGGATTCCCGAGGCCCAGCCCCTCGAGCGGCGGCCGGAGCTTCCCGGAGAGGACCTCGAGCGGGAGATGCAGTTCCTGGTCGAGGGGGGCGCGCCATCGGAGGAAGAGCCACTATAGCGGCTCGCTGTCCCGTCTTCGAGACGGACAGCTGGTGTAAGAAGGGGGACATGGAGACAGGGGAGATATGGAGATGAGAAGGACAAGTCGTAGGGTCCCCGGACCCCCATCCCCTTCTCTCCCCTGTCCCCCCCATCCCCTTTGTATTGAGAACTCTTGACAAAGTGGCATCGTGATTGCTACACTCGGCAGGTTGTCCCGCAGGCCGATCGGCTTCTGGATTTCCTGTTGGATCGAAAGCACTTAGGTGATTTTGACTTCGTTTTTGGGCTAGAAAGAGCGGTTTCGATTTGCCGACGTTCAGCCAGTTGGTTCGAAAAGGTCGCGAGAGGACCGGGTCCAAGACCGACAGCCCGGCCCTCCAGGGCTGTCCCCAGAGGCGGGGAGTCTGCATCCGGGTCTTCATCTCGACTCCGAAGAAGCCGAATTCCGCTCTCAGGAAGGTAGCCCGGGTCCGGCTCACTAACGGAATCGAGGTCACGACCTATATTCCCGGAGTGGGACACAACCTCCAGGAGCACTCGATCGTGCTAATCCGGGGTGGCCGGGTAAAGGATCTGCCCGGGGTGCGTTATCACGTGGTTCGCGGCTCGCTCGACGCCGTCGGCGTCGACGGCCGCAAGAACGGGCGCTCGAAGTACGGGACGAAGCGGCCCAAGGCCTAGCCGTCAAACCAGGGCCAAGTAGGCCAAGTAGGCCAAGTAGGCCAAGTAGGGAAGACACCAGAAATGCCCAGACGACGAGAGGTCCCGCAGCGCGCGCCGCAGCCGGACCCCCTCTACAACAGCAACCTGGTGTCGAGCTTCGTCAACGTGGTGATGAAGCGCGGAAAGAAATCGACGGCGGAAGGCGTCGTCTACCGCGCCTTCGACAAGATTCGAGAGCGCGCGCAGGAAGATCCGCTGAAGGTGTTCAAGAAGGCGATCGACAACATCAAGCCCACGCTCGAGGTGAAGAGCCGGCGCGTGGGTGGAAGCAACTACCAGGTTCCCGTCGAGGTTCGTCCCGAGCGGCGGACGTCGCTTTCGCTTCGGTGGCTGGTCACCTACGCCCGAGAGCGCCCGGAGAAGACGATGGTGGAGAAGCTCGCGAGCGAGATTCTCGACGCCTCGCAGAACCGGGGCGGCGCGGTGAAGAAACGGGAGGACACGCACCGCATGGCGGAGGCGAACAAGGCGTTCGCCCACTACCGCTGGTAGGCCTATTAAGGAAGCCACATCTTCGAGCGCTCCGACGCCCGGCTCCCCCGGGAGCGTGGATCGAGCAGCTCCTCGTATCGGGAACGCTAGTTCCCGGCTAAGGAACGAAAGTTCCGTAGAGTTTTTTGGGAAAGTTTGTCTTTAGAGTCCAAGACCATGGCCCGCAAAGTACCGCTAGAGAGGACGCGCAACATCGGCATCATGGCGCATATCGATGCCGGTAAGACCACGACCACTGAGCGCATTCTTTACTACACCGGCATCACCTACAAGATTGGTGAGGTACACGAGGGTACCGCGACCATGGACTGGATGCAGCAGGAGCAGGAGCGCGGCATCACCATTACCTCCGCCGCCACCACCACGTTCTGGAAGGACTTTCGAATCAACATTATCGACACCCCGGGCCACGTGGACTTCACCGCGGAGGTGGAGCGTTCGCTTCGGGTCCTGGACGGCGCCGTCGCCGTCTTTTGCGCCGTGGGCGGAGTCGAACCCCAGTCCGAGACCGTGTGGCGGCAGGCGGACAAATATCGAGTCCCCCGGATCGCTTTCGTGAACAAGATGGATCGCGCGGGCGCGGATCTGGCGCGGGCGGTCTCGATGATGAAGGAGAGGCTCGGGGCCAACCCGGTGCTCATTCAGCTTCCGGTGGGCGCGGAGGAGGCGTTCATCGGCGTCGTCGATCTGATTCGAGAGAAAGCCATCGTTTACAGGCACGAGACGCTGGGCGCCGAGTTCTCCGTCGAAGAGGTGCCGAAGGAGATGCGCGACGAGGTGAAGGCGACCCGGGAGAGGGTCATCGAGGCCGCCTGCGAGGCCGATGACCGGCTCATGGAGAAGTACCTCGACGGCGTCACTCCGACCGAGGAGGAGATCGTCGCCGGTCTTCGAAAGGGAACCATCGCCCTCAGGATCGTGCCGGTGCTCTGCGGCACCGCGTTCAAGAACAAGGGCGTGCAGCCGCTCCTCGACGCCGTCGTCGACTTCCTCCCCGCGCCCACCGACATTCCTCCGATCGTGGGCACGACCCTCGACGGGTCGACGACGGTGGAGCGCCCGGCGAGCGACGACGCGCCGTTCGCGGCGCTGATCTTCAAGATCATGACCGACTCGTACGTGGGCCAGCTCGCGTTCTTCCGCGTGTACTCCGGATATCTGGAGTCGGGATCGAGCGTTCTCAACTCCGGTCGCGACCGCAGCTATCGCATCGGCAGGCTCTTGAAGATGCACGCCAACAAGCGCGAGGACATCAAGGCGGTCTACGCCGGCGACATCGCCGCCGCGGTGGGGCTGAAGCACGTACAGACCGGGGACACCATCTGCGACGAGGACCACCCGGTGATCCTGGAGTCGATGGACTTTCCCGATCCGGTGATCTCGGTGGTCATCGAGCCCAAGACCAAGAGCGATCAGGAAAAGCTCGGCGTCGCCCTGGGAAAGCTCACCCAGGAAGACCCGACGTTCAAGGTCTTCACCGATCCCGACACCGGGCAGACGATCATCAGCGGGATGGGCGAGCTGCACCTGGAGATCGTCGTCGATCGCTTGCTGCGCGAGTTCAACGTGGCGGCGGGCGTGGGCAAGCCCCAGGTCGCCTACCGCGAGACGATTCGCAGAAACGCGGAGGCCGAAGGCCGCTACATTCGCCAGACCGGCGGGCGAGGCCAGTACGGGCACGTCTGGCTCGAGGTCTCGCCGAAGCCGGGTGCGAAATTCGAGTTCGTCAACGACATCGTGGGGGGCACCATCCCCAGGGAATACATTCCCGCGGTGGAGAAGGGGGTCGAGGAGGCGATGGAGCAGGGCCCCCTCGCGAGCTACCCCATGGTCGACGTCAGCGTTCGCCTCTTCGACGGCTCGTACCACAACGTGGACAGCTCCGAGATGGCTTTCAAGATCGCGGGATCGATGGCCTTCAAGGAAGCGGTGCGAAACGCGGACCCCGTGCTCCTCGAGCCGATCATGCAGGTCGAGGCGGTGGTCCCCGAGGACTACACCGGCGAAGTGATCGCGGACCTGAACTCGAGGCGCGGGCGCATCCAGGGAATGATGGCCCGAGGAAACGCCCAGGTGATTACCGCCCTCGTGCCCCTCGCGGAGATGTTCGGTTACGCGACCGACCTTCGCTCGGCGACGCAGGGCCGCGCGACCTACACCATGCATTTTCATCAATATGAAGAGGCACCAAAGAGCGTCGGCGAAGAAGTTGTCGCCAAGGTGACGGGAAGATGACGCGAGCGATTGCATATGGAGCCAGTCTTGGCGACGGGAGGATTTGCCAATCTTTATTTGACTAGAGTCTTTTGGAGATAAGCAATCATGTCGAAAGAGAAATTTGATCGGACGAAGCCGCACCTGAACGTGGGGACGATAGGCCACGTGGACCACGGGAAGACGACGCTGACGGCGGCGATCACCAAGGTATTGGCGAAGACCGACAAGAACATCAGTTTCCGGAGCTTTGATTCGATCGATAACGCCCCCGAGGAGAGGGAGCGAGGGATCACCATCGCGACGGCGCACGTGGAGTACGCGACGGCGAAGCGGCATTACGCGCACGTGGACTGCCCGGGGCACGCGGACTACGTGAAGAACATGATCACCGGAGCGGCGCAGATGGACGGGGCGATCCTGGTGGTATCGGCGGCGGACGGACCGATGCCGCAGACGCGGGAGCACATCCTGCTGGCGCGGCAGGTGGGGGTGCCGTACGTGGTGGTGTACTTGAATAAAGTGGACATGGTGGACGACCCGGAGCTTCTGGACCTGGTGGAGCTGGAGGTTCGGGAGCTTCTGTCGATGTACGAGTTTCCGGGAGACGACACTCCGATCATCCGAGGCTCGGCGTTGAAGGCGCTCTCGGAGGATACCCCCGAGGCGGAGAAGTCGATCCACGAGCTGATGAAGGCGATCGACGAGTACATCCCGCTACCGAAGAGAGACGTGGACAAGGACTTCCTGATGCCGATCGAGGACGTGTTCTCGATCTCGGGCCGAGGCACGGTGGTGACGGGAAGGATCGAGCGCGGGGTGGTGAAGGTCTCGGAAGAGGTGGAGATCGTGGGATTCCGGGAGACGAGGAAGAAGGTGGTGACCGGAGTCGAGATGTTCAAAAAGCTCTTGGACGAAGGTCTGGCGGGGGACAACGTGGGAGTTCTGCTCCGGGGAACGGAGAGGACGGACGTGGAGCGCGGGATGGTCCTGGCGAAGCCGGGGTCGATCACGCCGCACACCAAGTTCAAGGCGGAAGTGTACGTTCTGTCGAAGGAAGAGGGAGGGCGGCACACGCCGTTTTTCAACGGGTACCGCCCGCAGTTCTACTTCCGAACGACGGACGTGACGGGCTCGGCGAATCTGCCGGAGGGAGTGGAGATGGTGATGCCGGGGGACAACACCAACCTGACGATCACCCTGATCACGCCGATCGCGATGGAGAAGGGTCTGCGCTTCGCCATCCGCGAGGGCGGCCGCACCGTCGGCGCCGGCACCATCAGCGAAGTCCTGGAGTAAGAAAAGCATAGTCGGCGAAAGGCGAGACGAGGAAAGAACATGGCAGTCATCAGCGAAAAAATCCGGATCCGGCTCAAGGCCTACGACTTTCGGATTCTGGATCAATCGACCCACGAGATCGTGGAGACCGCGAAGCGAACCGGCGCCCGGATTGCTGGGCCGATCCCCCTTCCCACGGTCAAGAACAAGTGGACGGTCCTGCGCTCGCCTCACGTGGACAAGAAGTCGCGGGAGCAGTTCGAGATCCGCACCCACAAACGTCTCCTGGACATCTTCGAGCCTACGCCGCAGACGGTCGACGCGCTCATGCGGCTCGATCTTCCGGCGGGGGTGGATGTCGAGATCAAGGCGTTCGGCAAGGAGCATAACAAGTAATCATGACCGGGATCATAGGAAGAAAGCTGGGCATGACCCAGAGGTTCGCGGAGGACGGCTCGGTCGTTCCCGTGACCGTGCTCAAAGCGGGCCCCTGCGTCGTGGTGCAGAGAAAAACCAAGTCGAACGACGGCTACGACGCAATCCAGCTCGGGCTGGTGGAGCCGGGGCGGCGAACCAAGGCAACGAAACCTCGGGAGGGCCACTTCAAGAAGTCCGGCTCGGCCCCTTGCCGCGTGCTGCGCGAGTTCGACGTCGGGGGCGGCCCGAGTGATGACGAGCCGAAGGTCGGTGACTCGGTCAAGGTGAGTGTTTTCAGCAAGTCCGAGAAAGTAAACGTGAGCGGCGTGAGCAAAGGGAAGGGCTTCGCCGGTGTGGTGAAGCGCCACGGTTTCCGCGGAGGGCGGGCGACGCACGGCTCGATGTTCCATCGGGCGCCGGGCTCGATCGGCGCCTCGGCCTTTCCCTCGCGAGTCGTTCCCGGGATGCGCGCCGCTGGCCATATGGGTCAGGACCGGGTGACGGCGAAGAACCTCGAGGTGGTGGAAGTGATCGTGGAGCAGGACCTGCTCCTGGTGAGGGGTGCGGTTCCGGGGGCGAGCGGCACCTACGTCGAGATCGTGAAGTGCCCGTCGCGCGCCAAGAAGTCGAGTAAATGAGAAGGGGGAGTAGAGGATGCCAAGCGTTCCCATGGTAGACGTCGCCGGCGGTTCTCGCGGCGAGAAAACGCTCGCCGAAAGTGTCTTCGGCGTGGCCCCGAACCGGCACCTGCTCTACGAGGCGGTGAAGCACTACCGCGCCCAGCTTCACCGAGGGACCCACGCGACCAAGAATCGGGCGCTGGTCTCGGGCGGTGGAAAGAAGCCCTGGCGCCAGAAAGGCACCGGCCGCGCGCGGGTGGGCTCGTCGCGAAACCCGCTCTGGAGGAAGGGCGGGACGGTCTTCGGCCCTCAACCGCGGGAGTACGGGTACAAGTTGAACGGCAAGGTACAGCGGGGGGCGCTCCGCTCCGCGCTGTCCCTCAGGGTCAAAGAGGACGCCGTGACCGTGGTCCATGGCCTCGGTCCCGAAAAGCCGAGCACCAAGACGCTGAAGGGCAGGCTCGACGAGCTGGGAGTCGCCTCCGGTCGAGTCCTGCTGGTCGAAGTCAAGCCGTCTTCGGCGCTCCACCTTTCGGCACGCAACCTCCCCAAGGTCGAGGTGAAGTCGGTCGCGGGGCTTCATGCCTACGACGTTCTCGCGGCGCGGAAGATCCTGCTGTCGGAAGAAGCCGCGGCCATGCTTACGGAGAGGCTTTCGCGATGAAGATGCACGACGTCATCTACGGACCGCTCGTCACCGAGAAGGCGGCGGCGTCGAAGGACGACCACCGCACGCTGAGCTTCAAGGTCGCCCCGAGCGCCAACAAGACCGAGATCAAGAGGGCGGTCCAAAAGCTCTTCGGCGTCAAGGTGAGCGCGGTCCGGACCGCAAGCGTAGGGGGGAAGCTGAAGCGCTACGGACGGTTCGAGGGTCGAAGGCCCGACTGGAAGAAGGCATTCGTGACCCTGCGTGAAGGCGAGAAGATGATCGAGTTCTTCGAGGGAGTCTGATACAACGATGGCACTCAAGAAGTACAGCCCCACGTCGCCCGGCAGGCGGTTTTTCACCGTTCAGAGCTTCGAGGAGCTCACCGAGACGAGGCCTCTCAAGTCCCTGACCGAGCCCAAGCACGAGCGGGGGGGGAGAAACCACGACGGACGCATCACCGTGCGTTTTCGCGGGGGCGGCCACAAACAGCGGTACCGCATCATCGACTTCAAGCGGCCGAAGATCGACGTGCCGGGGAAGGTGGCGGCGATCGAGTACGACCCCAATCGCTCGGCGCGCATCGCCCGGATTCACTACGCCGACGGAGAGAAGACCTACATCCTCCACCCCGTGGGCTTGAAGGTGGGCGATACGGTTCTCGCCAGCAACTCCGCCGACATTCTTCCGGGAAACTGCCTGGCGCTCGAGTTCATCCCTCTCGGCACCACGGTGCACAACATCGAGCTCAAGCCGGGAAAGGGCGGACAGATGGCGCGAAGCGCCGGCGCGGGCGCCCAGGTCGTCGCCAAGGAAGGACAGTACACGACGCTCAAGCTTCCGTCGGGCGAGGTCCGCATCGTTCACAAGCGGTGCCGGGCGACGGTCGGGCAGGTGGGCAACCTCGAACACGAGAACGTCTCCATCGGAAAGGCGGGGCGCAAGCGGTGGATGGGGCAGAGACCCCATAACCGCGGGGTCTCGATGAACCCCGTCGATCATCCGCACGGCGGAGGGGAGGGTCGCACTTCGGGAGGACGACACCCGGTGAGCCCCTGGGGTGTGCCCACCAAGGGATACAAGACCCGCAACAACAAGCGGACCGACGAGTTCATCGTCCGCCGCCGCGGCAAGAACCGAGGTTAGAGCATGTCCAGATCGGTTAAAAAGGGGCCCTTCGTCGACGTGAGCCTCCTGAAGAAGATCGAGGCGATGAACGAGGGGGGCGACAAGAAAGTGGTGAAGACCTGGTCGCGCCGCTCGACGGTGATTCCGGAGATGGTGGGACACACCCTCGCGGTCCACAACGGAAAGAAGTTCATTCCGGTGTACGTGACCGAGAATATGGTGGGTCACAAGCTCGGCGAGTTCTCGCCCACCCGGACGTTCCGCGGCCATACCACCAAGACCGCAAGAGAAGCGAAGGTCGCGGCGGCCGCCCCACCGGCGAAGTGAGCGAAGCGTACGTAAGGATGCCAGCGGAGGAGAGATGGTAGAAGCAAAGGCGACCGCCAAGTACGTGAGGGGATCGCCTTCGAAGGCGCGCCTGGTCATCGATCTCATTCGAGGAAAACGCGCGGCGGAAGCTCTGGCGATCCTCCAGAACACGAACAAGCGGGCCTGTGGTCCGCTCGAGAAGGTGCTGCGCTCGGCCATCGCCAACGCCCAACAGAAGGCGGTGGAGCAGGCGAAGCGCATCGATGAGGACGATCTGGTGGTGACCGCCGCCTACGCCAACCCCGGTCCCTCGCTGAAGCGAATCCGTCCGGCGCCCATGGGGCGCGCCTATCGCGTGGTGCACCGCACGACGCATTTGACGGTCCAGGTTTCTGAGAAAGAAGAGGATTAGAGATGGGACAGAAAGTCCACCCCTTCGGGTTCCGCCTCGGCTACAACAAGACCTGGCGCTCGCGTTGGTACGCCGAGAAGGACTACGCGAAGCTGCTGCACGAGGATTTGAGGCTGAAAGTGCAGCTAAAGCGGAGATTCTCCCATGCGGGCGTCTCCCGGGTCGAGATCGAGCGGGCGGCGAACAAGCTGAAGATCAACATCCATACCTCGCGCCCCGGGATCATCATCGGACGCAAGGGGACCGAGGTCGACAAGCTCAAGCAGGAGATCCAGGCCAAGACCCAGCGCGAGGTCTACATCAATATCATCGAGGTCGCGAAACCCGAGCTCGATGCGCAGCTGGTGGCGGAGTCGATAGCGCTCCAGCTCGAAAAACGAATCGCCTTCCGCCGCGCGATGCGCAAGGCGGTCGACTCGACTCTTCGGTTCGGCGCCAAGGGCATCCGGGTGCGATGCGCCGGACGGCTGAACGGAGCGGAGATCGCGCGCTCGGAGTGGTACCTCCTGGGACAGCTCCCGCTTCACACCATCAGGGCCGACATCGACTACGGCTTCGCCGAGGCCTTCACCACCTACGGACAGATCGGGGTGAAGTGCTGGATCTACAAAGGGGAGTCGATCCCCATCGGTCCGCAGGCTCGCGGGGAGGCGGCTCCGGCGCCCTCGCGATCGCGCGCGACGCGCAAAGGGGCGTAACCCGTCATGCTGCAACCGAAGAAAGTCAAGTTCCGAAAACAGCAGCGGGGCCGCATGAGAGGCAAGGCCTGGAAAGGCCATACCGTCGCTTTCGGAGACTACGGGCTCAAGGTGCTCGAGCCCGGCTGGATCACCGACCGGCAGATCGAGGCCGCCCGCGTCGCCATCACCCGCTTCGTGAAGCGCAGCGGACGCGTCTGGATCCGGGTGTTCCCCGACAAGCCGGTGACCAAGAAGCCCCAGGAAACTCGAATGGGAAAGGGCAAAGGCGCCCCGGAGTTCTGGGTGGCGGTGGTGAAGCCCGGCCGGGTGCTGTACGAGATGGAGGGGGTCACCGCGGAGGTGGCCAAAGAGGCCATGCGGCTCGCGGGTCACAAGCTCGGAATCAAGACCAAGTTCGTGACCCGGTTCGAGGAGGCGTAGAGCGGTGAAAGTCGAGAAGATCCGAGAGCTCAAGAACGAGGAGCTCGAGAGCCGGGTGGAGGAGCTCGAGGAAGAGATCTTCCGCGCCCGGATTCAGAAGGAGACCGGGCAGCTCGATCGTATGGGTAAGGTCCGGAACCTGCGCCGCGATCTGGCGCGGGTCAAGACCGTTCTGCGCGAGCGGGTCGGTTGAGGCCCGTTGAGGCCCCTTGAGGTTTAGATACGAGAGGTAGGAAATGGCGAAGGTAACGAAGGTGGGCGTCGTCACCAGTCACAAGATGGACAAGACCGCCGTGGTCGCGGTCGAAAGGCTGGTTCGCCACCCGCTCTACAAGCGGGCGTTCAAGAAGACCTCGACGTTCATGTTTCACGACGAGGAGAACCGGTGCAAGATCGGCGATCGCGTGCGTATCGTCGAATGCCGGCCGCTCTCCAAGAACAAACGCTGGCGCCTGGCGGAGGTTCTCCAGTCGTCGCAGGTCGAGCCAGGTATTGAACCATGATTCAGATGCGAACGATTCTCGAGGTGACGGACAACTCCGGCGCCAAGAAGATATCCTGCATCCATCCGCGGGGCGGTGGTGTGGGAAAGATCGGCCACCTGGGGGACGTCATCACCGCGTCGGTGAAAGAGGCGACTCCCGAGAGCACCATCAAGAAGGGCTCGGTAGTGAAGGCGGTGATCGTGCGCACCCGCAAGGAGCACCGCCGCAAGGATGGAACCTACATCCGCTTCGACAACAACGCCGCGGTGCTCATCAACGACCAGAACGAGCCCCTGGGCACGCGCGTCTTCGGACCGGTCGCTCGCGAGCTTCGGGAGAAGAAGTTCATGAAGATCGTGTCCCTGGCGCCTGAGGTGCTGTAGCCGTGTCAACCCGACAGCATATTCGAAAGAACGACCAGGTCGAAGTCCTCTCGGGGAAGGACCGGGGCAAGCGCGGGAGGGTGCTGCGCATCATGCCCGCGCGCTCGCGGGCCATCGTCGAGCGGATCAATATGCTGAAGCGCCACACTCGGCCGAACCCCCAGCGCAACATCAAGGGTGGGGTGGTCGAGCGCGAGGCCTCGCTTCACGTGTCGAAGCTCATGATTATCTGCCCGGAGTGCAGCAAGCCCACCCGGGTCCGTCACAAGACCTTGTCGGACGGGAGAAAGGTGCGCACCTGCGCCGCCTGCGACGGAGTGATCGACAAATGAGCCGTATGGAAAAGCAGTATCACGAGAGCATCCGCCCCCAGCTGATGAAGGATCTGGAGATCCAAAACGTCTGGGCCGTTCCCCGCATGAAGAAGGTCGTGGTGAACGTGGGCGTGGGCGAGGCGTCTCAGAACATCAAGCTCCTCGACGCCGCCATGGAGGAGCTCGCGGCCATCACCGGACAGCGGCCGGTGATGCGTCGGGCGCGGAAGTCCATTGCCGCCTTCAAGCTCCGCGAGGGGCAGCCGGTAGGGGCCACCGTGACCCTGCGGGGCAAGCGCATGTGGGAGTTCATCGATCGTCTGGTGAACGTCGCTCTTCCGCGCGTCCGCGACTTCCGCGGGGCTCCCACGAAGTCCTTCGACGGTCGGGGAAACTACACCATGGGTCTCGAGGATCAGCTCATTTTTCCGGAAATCGATTACTCCCGGGTGAGCCAAAGCCGGGGGATGAACATCACGTTCGTGACCACTTCGCGGAACGATCAGGGGGCCCGAAGGCTCCTCGAGCTTCTGGGCCTGCCGTTCCGCCGCAACTGATTCGACTGGGAGGCAAAACCTTTGGCCAGCAAATCCGCCATCGCCAAGACGCTGCGCAAACCGAAGTTCAAGGTTCGCGTGAAGAGCCGCTGCCAGAGCTGCGGAAGGCCGCGGGCGTTTCTGAGGAAGTTCCGGCTGTGCCGGCTTTGCTTCCGGAAGCTCGCCCTCGCGGGAGACGTTCCCGGCCTGATGAAGTCGAGCTGGTGAGGAAAAGAGTGAGAAAGAACGCAAAGGCGCGAAGGCTCGCAAGGGCGCAAACGGAACGCCTGGTTATTCCAGAATTCCCTTGCGTCTTCGCACTCCCTTGCGTCCTTGCGTTCTTCCGGTGTTTTGAAAGGAACGGAAGATGACTAGCGATCCCATCGCCGACATGCTGACGCGCATCCGCAACAGCCTCATGGCGCGCCACGAGAAAGTGGATATCCCGGCGTCCAAGCTGAAGGCGGAAGTCGCCCGGATCTTGAAGGAAGAGGGCTACATCCAGAGCTACAAGACGATCGAGGAGGGACCTCAGGGCGTTCTCCGACTCTTCCTCCGCAAGTCGACGGACGGAACCCAGGTGATTCTGGGCATCGAACGGGTATCGAAGCCCGGCCGGCGCATCTACGTGAACAAGGATCAGATTCCGCGGGTCCAGGGCGGCCTGGGCATCAATATCCTCTCTACCTCGAGAGGACTCATGACCGGGCGCCAGGCGATCCGCGTAGGCGTCGGCGGCGAGATCCTCGCGAACGTCTGGTAGAGAACGAGGCGGATTTCATGTCGAGAGTAGGTGGAAAAGCGATTGCGGTCCCGAGCGGGGTCAAGGTGAAGCTTGGCGCCGATCGGGTCGAGATCGAAGGGCCCAAAGGGAAGCTCGTGACCCGTCTTCCCCGGGGGATCAAGCTCGAGCAGGCGGACGGATCTTTGAAGGCGGTCCGGGAGCGGGAGTCGAAAGAGCTCAAGCCCTTCTGGGGCCTTGCGAGGAGTCTGGTCGCGAACGCGGTGAAAGGCGTGTCCCAGGGGTTCACCAAAGAGCTCGACATCGTGGGCATCGGCTACCGCGCCGCGGTCGAAGGGCGGAAGGTGACGTTCGCCCTCGGGTACTCGCATCCCATCGAGTTTCCGATCCCCGAGGGAATCGACATCAGGGTGGACAAGAACACCCATGTCGTCGTCTCCGGGGCGGACAAGCAGCTCGTGGGTCAGGTGGCGGCCAACATCCGCGGCCTTCGTGTGCCCGACCCGTACAAGCAGAAGGGCATCCGCTACACCGGCGAGCAGTTGAAGAAGAAGGCGGGGAAGACCGGGGCGACCTAGGATCCGCGGGAGCGAAACGAATGAAGATTCACAACAAAACCGAAGCGAGGGGTCGGATTCACCTTCGCATCCGCAAGAAAGTCGTAGGAACCGAGGTTAGGCCCAGGCTCGCCGTCTTCCGCAGCCTGAAGCACATCTACGCCCAGGTCATCGACGACGGGAACGGCCGCACGATGGCCGCGGCCTCGAGCCGGGAAAAAGGCCAGACGGGCGGAGGAAAGAAGGAGGGCGCCGCCGGAGTGGGGAAGCTCATCGCGAGCCGGTGCCGGGAGAAGGGTATCGAATCGGTGGTCTTCGATCGCGGGGGTTTCAAGTACCACGGTCGAATCAAGGCGCTGGCCGAGGCCGCCCGCGAAGCGGGATTGAAGTTCTAACCGCGAGGAGCGAGAAACTAACGTTATGGTGCGAGCAAAAATCGACGCTTCCCAGCTCGAGCTCAAGGATCAGGTGGTGAGCATCAATCGCGTCACCAAGGTGGTCAAGGGCGGAAAGAACCTTTCGTTCAGCGCTCTCGTGGTCGTGGGCGACGGCCGCGGGACCGTGGGCTACGGACTGGGAAAGGCGAAGGAAGTCCCCTCGGCGATCCGGAAGGCGATCGAGATCGCGAAGAAGGGACTCATCCGTGTCCCGCTCGCCGGGGTCACCATCCCCCATCAGGTCACGGGGGTCTACGGCGCTGGGCGGGTGCTGCTGAAGCCCGCGACCGAGGGCACGGGTGTCATCGCCGGAGGCGCGGTGCGCGCGGTGGTGGAGGCCGCGGGGATCAAGGATATCCTCACCAAGTCGCTCGGAAGCGGCAATCCTCAGAACGTGGTCAAGGCCACGATCGCGGGGCTCATGGAGCTAAGGAGCCCGGAGTCGGTGGCCAAGATGCGGGGCAAGGACCTCGCCGAGGTTTCGGGGTAGCCCATGCCCGACAGGAAAACGAAAAAGAAAGCCGCCAAGAAGGGCGGCCTCAAGATCAAGCTCGTCCGCAGCATCATCGGGACGACTCGCTACCAGCGCGAGGTGGTGCGGGGGCTAGGGCTTCGGCGCATAAACCACACGGTGGAGCGGGAGGATACGCCCGAGATCCGTGGAATGATCGACAAAGTCACTCATATCGTCCAGGTCCTAGAGGCGTGAGGCAATCGTCATCATGAGTCTCGATTCACTGACACCCGCGAAAGGCTCGATCAAGGCCAAGTATCGCGTGGGGCGCGGCCCCGGCTCCGGAAACGGAAAGACGGCGGGCCGCGGCCACAAAGGGGCGAGGTCCCGTTCGGGCTACTCCCGCAGACGGGGCTTCGAGGGCGGGCAAATGCCCCTCATCCGCCGCCTTCCCAAGCGAGGCTTCGCCAACATCTTCTCTCAGGAAGTGGCGACGGTGAACGTCTCCGATCTCGACCGCTTCCCCGAGGGCACGGTGGTGACGCCGGCGCTCCTGGTCCAGCACCGGGTGCTCGGAAAGAAGCACCAAACGGTGAAGATTCTCGGAAACGGCGAGCTCAAGAAGAAGCTCGTGGTCGAGGCCCATGCGTTCAGCGCCGGCGCCAAGGCGAAGATCGAGGCGGCCGGCGGCAAAGCCGAGGAGCTCAAAGGGTGATCGAGAGCCTCAAGAACATCTTCCGAGTTCCCGACCTCAGGAATCGACTGCTGTTCACTCTGGGAATGCTCGCCGTCTATCGGCTGGGAAACCACATTCCCACGCCCGGGGTCGACGCCCGCGCGCTCACCGAGTTTTTCGAGCAGAATCGCGGCACCTGGTTCGGGTTCGTGGACATGTTCTCGGGAGGGAACCTCTCGCGGGTAACGGTGTTCGCCCTCGGGATCATGCCGTACATCTCGGCTTCGATCATCCTGCAGCTGCTCACCGTGGTCTGGCCTTACCTGGAGAAGCTCTCGAAAGAGGGGGAGCTCGGGCGCAAGAAAATCACCCAGTACACCCGCTACGGAACGGTGCTCCTGAGCGTGGTCCAATCCGCGGGGATCGCGGCGTTCCTGCAGAAGACGGAGCTCACCGGAGGATTGACGCTGGTCGCGAACCCCGGGTTCGGCTTCACCTTGATGACGGTTCTGACCCTCACCGCGGGCACGGTCTTCATCATGTGGCTCGGCGAGCAGATCACCGAGCGCGGCGTCGGAAACGGAATGTCGCTTCTCATCTTTGCCGGAATCGTCGTGGGATTCCCCAGGGCGATGGTGGCGACGTTCAAGAACATCTCGACCGGCGAGCAGACGGTCTTCGGAGTGTTGCTACTCCTGCTGTTCATGGTCGTGGTCGTAGGCGTTATCGTCTACGTCGAGCGGGCGCAGCGGAGGATTCCCGTCCAATATGCAAAGCGCGTCGTCGGGCGGCGCACGTACCAGGGGCAGCAGACCCACTTGCCGCTGAAGGTCAATACCAGCGGAGTGATCCCGGTGATCTTCGCGAGCTCGATCATCGCCCTTCCCCAGACCTTCGCTTCCATGTTTCCCGCAAGCCCGTGGATGTCGAACGTGGCCCAACAGCTCGCCTGGGGAATGCCGCTCTACACCCTGCTCTACGTCATCGGGATCATCTTCTTCTGCTATTTCTATACGGCCATCATCTTCAATCCCGACGACGTCGCGGACAACATGCGAAAGTACGGGGGCTACGTCCCGGGCATCCGCCCGGGAAAGCGCACCGCGGAGTACATTGATAGCATTCTGACGCGGCTCACGTTCCTCGGCGCCCTCTACCTTGCGGCGGTGTCGGTGCTTCCGGAGTTCATGATCGCGGGTTTCCGGGTGGCGCCGATTCCCCTCATCGGTCCCTTCCTCGACTCGATCCTCCCGACCTGGATCACCAGTGGGCTGGGAGTGACGTTCTACTTCGGCGGGACCTCGCTCCTGATCGTGGTTGGGGTCGCCATGGACACTGTCCAGCAAATCGAAAGCCAGCTCATCATGCGGCACTACGACGGCTTCATGAAGCGCGGTCGCATCCGGGGAAGGCGAGGATAGAGGCGAGCTCGATGGTGAGACTCATTCTCTTGGGACCGCCGGGGGCGGGAAAGGGCACGCAGGCCCAGAGGCTCGCCGCCGAGCTCAAAGTCCCGCACATCTCGACGGGTGTCATCCTGCGGGAAGCCGCGGAAAAGGGAACGGAGCTGGGCAGGAAGGCCAAGGCGATCATGGATGCCGGGCAACTGGTGAGCGACGACATCATGCTCGGCATCATCCGGGAACGCCTTCAGTCGAAGGATTGCGAAAAGGGCTGCATCCTCGACGGCTTTCCCCGCACCATTCCTCAGGCGGAGGCCCTCGACCTGCTCCTTTCGCAGAGAGCCGAGCCTCCGGTGGTGATCGCCAATCTGGAGCTGGATGAGCAGGAGCTCCGAAGACGCATCGCCGGACGGAGAAGCGAGGCCGCCCGCTCCGATGACGCCGAGGGGACGGTTCTGAGCCGCTTCCAGGTGTATCAGGAGAAGACCCGGCCGCTTCTGGACTATTATGGTGGTCGGGTGCGCCCCATCGACGGCAAGGGCAGCGTCCCGGAAATCTTTCAGCGGCTCACCGATCTGTTGCGGGTAGCCGCGGAGCGGAAACCGGGAGTGGCGTCGTGATCCGCAAGCGCGACGATCGCGAGCTCGAGAAGATGCACCAGGCGAACGCCATCGTGCTTCGGATCCTCGAGGTGCTGACGCGGGCGCTCGAGCCCGGGATGACCACGGCGGAGCTCGACCGCATCGCCGCCGCCGAGATCGGGCGGGAGGGAGCGACGCCGGCCTTCAAGGGGTATCGGGGTTTCCCTGCTAACCTCTGTGTTTCGGTGAACGATGAGGTGGTGCACGGTATCCCGTCGCCGACGCGGCGGCTGGAAGAGGGAGATATCGTCAGCCTGGACCTCGGAGCGGTCGTGGACGGGTACTTTGGAGACAACGCCATCACCGCGGGAGTGGGAAAGATCGAACCCGAGCGGGAAAGGCTTCTCGCGGTGGCGGAGGCAGCGATGTACCGAGGAATCGAAGCTTCGAAGCCGGGGAACCGGATTTCCGACATCGGCTTCGCGGTCTCGACCTACGTCGAGCGGCACGGGTTTTCGGTAGTGCGAGAGTTCGTCGGACACGGCATCGGGAGGGCGCTCCACGAGGATCCGCCGGTTCCGAATTTCGTTCAGGCGGGCCGCGACCCCAAGCTCACCGCGGGGATGTGCCTCGCGATCGAGCCCATGGTCAATTCGGGCGAGCGGCACGTGAAGACCCTTTCCGACCGCTGGACGGTGGTGACGATGGACGGAAGCTCTTCCGCTCATTTCGAGCGGTCGGTGGCGATTACGGACTCCGGCCCCTGGATCCTGGCGGAGCCCCGGGCGGTACTCGAGGGTGTGAAGATTGTCTAAAGAAGATGCGATCGAGGTCACGGCGACGGTGGTCGAGCCCCTTCCCAACGCGATGTTCAAGGTGGAGCTCGACAACAAGCACAAAGTTCTCGCCCACGTGTCGGGAAAGATGCGCAAGCACTTCATCCGCATCCTGCCGGGCGACAAGGTCCTGGTGGAGCTTTCGCCCTACGACCTGACGCGGGGGCGCATCGTCTATCGCTACAAGTGAGGAATCGAGAATGAAAGTTCGAGCATCGGTAAGGAAGATTTGCGCCAAGTGCAAGATCATCCGGCGCGAGGGCGTCGTTCGGGTGATTTGCCCGATCACCAAGCACAAACAGAGACAGGGATAGTCAGGAGAAGCCATGGCACGTATCGCCGGAGTGGATCTACCGCGAGAGAAAAGAATCGAGGTCGGCCTCACCTACATCTACGGGATCGGGCGTAACCGCTCCAACTCGATCCTGCGAAAGGCCGGAGTCGACGCCGACATCCGGGTCAAGGACTTGACCGAGGAGCAGGTCAGCCAGGTCAGCAAGGTCATCGATGCCGAGGGCGGCGTCGAGGGAGATCTGCGCAAGGAGATCTCGATGAACATCAAGCGGCTGATGGATATCGGCTGCTATCGGGGGCTTCGGCATCGCCGCGGGCTTCCGGTCCGCGGCCAGAGGACCCATACCAACTCCCGGACCCGCAAGGGCCCGCGCAAGGGAACGATGAAGAAGTCGAGGTAACGAGCGGATGGCGAAGAAAGAACCCAAGGAAGAAAAGAAGGGCAAGCGCAAGACCTTCAAGAAGAAGGAAAAGCGCACGCTCCTCGCGGGAGTCGCGCACGTCCAGGCGACGTTCAACAACACTACCGTCACCATCACCGACTACGAAGGCAACGTGGTGAGCTGGGCGAGCGCCGGAGGCCAGGGCTTCAAGGGTTCGCGCAAGGGAACTCCGTTCGCCGCCCAGCAGGCGGCGACCCAGGCGGCGCAGGCGGCGAGAGCGCTCGGCTGCAAGAGCCTCGAGGTGAGAGTCAAGGGACCCGGCTCGGGGCGGGAGTCCGCCATCCGGGCGCTCCAGGCGGCGGGAATTCAGGTGAAGTCCATCCGCGACGTGACCCCGATTCCGCACAACGGCTGCCGGCCGCCGAAACGGCGAAGAGTCTGATGCGAGCGTAGTATTTAAGGAGATAAAGAAGTTGGCAAGATATCGCGGTCCAGTTTGCCGGCTCTGCCGGCGCGAAGGGATGAAGCTCTTCCTCAAGGGAGAGCGGTGCTTCGGGCCCAAGTGCGCCATCGAGAAGAGGAACTTCGCCCCCGGCGCGCACGGAAAAACCCGCCGGGCTCGCATCCAGGGCTACGGCCTGCAACTCCGTGAGAAGCAGAAGGTCAAGCGCACCTACGGTCTTCTCGAGAAGCAATTCCGACTCTACTTCGAGCGCGCGGAGCGCACGCGCGGAATCACCGGTGAGATTCTCCTCCAGTCCCTCGAAAGGCGGCTGGACAACGCCGTCTACCGTCTGGGGTTCGCGACCTCGAGGGCCTCGGCGCGCCTTCTCGTGCGCCACGGGCACGTCCGGGTCGGCGACCACCGGGTCAACATCCCCTCCTACTCGGTGCGCGAGGGTGAGGTGATCGCCATCGGCCCAAAGTACGCCGCGAATCCCAAGTTCCAGCACTCGAGCGAGGTCGCGAAAAGTCGAGGCATTCCCAAATGGCTCGAGCTCGGGCCCGAGGGCACCTCGGGCCGCGTGGTCTCGCTCCCGGCGCGCGACGATCTGGAGCTCCAATTCCAGGAGCAGCTCATCGTCGAGCTTTATTCCAAGTAAGTTTCAGGAGGTTTTTCGAAAACATGCTCTGGACAGGATTTCAGAAGCCCAAGCGGCTCGAGGTCGAGCGTTCGACCTTGACCAGCCACTACGGAAGATTCCACGCCCAGCCCTTCGAGCGGGGTTTCGGGACCACCATCGGAAACTCGCTCCGTCGCGTGCTCCTGTCTTCGATCGAGGGCGCGGCCATTACCGCGGTCAAAATCGAAGGAGTGCTCCACGAGTTTTCCCCAATTCCCGGGGCGCTCGAGGACACGACGGAAATCATCCTCAACCTCAAGCGGATCCCCTTCAAGATCCACTCCGGAGGTCCCCAGACGGTGATGCTTCACGCGGAGCGCGAGGGCGCGGTAAAGTCCGGCGACATCGAGCTTCCGGCCGACGTGGAGATTCTCGACAAGGACGTCCACATCGCCACCCTCTCGAGCTCGGGGAAGCTCGACATCGAGATGCGCCTGAAAGAAGCGCGCGGGTACATCTCGGCGGAGAAGAACTTCGACGAGGACCTCACCATCGGCTACATCCCGCTCGACTCGGTTCACTCGCCCATCAAGAAGGTCAACTACGTGGTGGAAGCGGCGCGCGTGGGGCAGGCGACGGACTACGACAAGCTGACCGTCGACGTCTGGACCAACGGCTGCGTCACCCCCCAGGACGCCGTGGGGACGGCGGCGAAGCTCCTCAAGGACCACCTCACTATTTTCGTGAACGTGGAGGATGAGGGAGCCGCCGACGAGGGAGGGGTCGAGATCCACCGCGACGCGCTCGCGGAGCACTTGAACCGCAGCGTCGACGAGCTCGAGCTCTCCGTTCGTTCTTACAACTGCCTGAAGAACGCCGACATCAAGACTATCGGTGAGCTCATTCAGAAGACCGAGGCCGAGATGCTCAAGACCAAGAACTTCGGCCGGAAGTCGCTGAACGAGATCAAGGAGATCCTGGGCAACATGGGGCTTTCGCTGGGGATGAGAGTCGAGCAATGAGGCACCGATCCGCTCATCGCAAGCTGGGGCGGAAGACCGAGCACCGGATATCGCTCCTGCGGAATCTGGCTGCCTCGCTCATCTCCCATGGGCGGGTCCGCACCACGGAAGCCAAGGCGAAGGAGCTCCGGCCGTTCGTGGAGAAGCTGGTGACGCTGGGAAAGCGCGACTCGCTCCACGCGCGAAGGCAAGCGCTCTCGATCCTCCCGCGGAGGGAGGTGGTGACGAAGCTCTTCGGCGACGTGTCGCCGCGTTTCTCCGAACGGCCGGGCGGTTACACCCGGATCTTGAAGCTCGCCCACCGCCAGGGCGACGGCGCCTCCATGGCGTTCATCGAGTTCGTGGACTACAAGTTCGAGGGCGCCGCCGGAGGCGGCGCCCTCGCCAAGCCTGCGAAGGTTGACAAGCCTGACAGGGTCGAGACGAAGAAGCCGGAGAAGGAATCGAAGGCGTCGGCGAAGGAAACCGAGGCCGACGACGACGCCCCGAAGGCCCAAAAGGCCCCGAAGGCAAAGTCAGCGGCGAAGGCCCCGAAAATGAAGAAGGCCGCCGAAACCAAGAAGAAGACCGCGAAGAAGAAGGCGAAGACGCCAAAAGACAAGTAGCACGCCTACTCGGCACAGAGAGCCTCCGCTGGATCGATAGCGGCCGCGCGACGCGCGGGGATGAGCGCGGCGGTAAGCGCGATTCCAACCAAAAGCAGAATCGCGAGGACCGACGTCATCGGGTCGGACGGGCTGGGTGGAGTTCTTACACTCCCCGAGCGACTGACTAGGCTTTCGCTTCCTTCTCCGCCTTCCTATCGGCGACGATCTTCTGGACGAGGTGCGAGGGCACCTCTTCGTAGTGGGAGTACTCCATGTGGAACGAGCCCCGTCCCCCGGTCATGGAGGTGAGAGTGGGCTCGTAGCTGAGCATCTCCGACATCGGAACCTGAGCCTTGATCGAGGTGAGACTCCCCTTGGGCTCCATTCCCTGGGTGCGGCCCCGGCGGGAGTTGAGATCGCCCAGAACGTCGCCGGTGTTCTCCTCGGGGACGACGATCTCGACGTTCATGATCGGCTCGAGGAGCGTCGGCCTGCACTTCTCCATCGCCTCCTTGTAGGCGAGCGAGCCGGCGATCTTGAACGCCATTTCCGACGAGTCGACGGGATGGTACTTCCCGTCGTAGACCGTGGCCTTGAAGTCCACCATGGGGAAGCCCGCGAGGAACCCTTTCACGCGCACTTCCTGGATCCCTTTTTCCACGGCGGGAATGAAATTCTTCGGAATGGCTCCGCCGAAGACCTCGTTCGAGAACTCGAACTGCGCGCCTCGGGGAAGGGGCTCGAAGCGGACCCAGCAGTCCGCGAACTGGCCGTGGCCGCCCGTCTGCTTCTTGTGCCGGCCGTGGGCCTCGAAGGTTCCGGTGATGGTCTCGCGATAGGGCACCTTTGGCGGATGAAGCGTCACCTCGACCCCGAACTTCTGCTTGAGCCGAGAGACCGCGACCTCGATGTGGAGCTGGCCGGTTCCCGACAGCAGAAGCTCCGATTCGCGGTGGAACTTCAGCATGGGATCTTCCTCGGAGAGCCTCTGCATCGCCTGGCTGATTTTTTCCTCGTCGCCTCTGGACTTGGGCTCGATGGCGAAGCTGATGACCGGCTCCGGGAACTCGAACTTGGGATAGATGATGGGGGCGCTCTTTTCCGCGAGAGAGTCGCCCGTCTGGCTCTCCTTCAGCTTCGCGACCGAGGCGATGTCCCCCGCCTGGACTTCCGAGACCGGAACCGGCTCCTTCCCCTGGAGCAGGGACACGGACCCGAACCGCTCGGCCACGTCCTTGGTGGTGTTGTGGTACGTGGAGTCGGACTTCATCACTCCGCTCATCACCCGGAAGAGGCTGATGCGCCCGGCGAAGGGATCGGCGATGGTCTTGAAGATGAACGCGGAGGCGGGAGCGCTCGAGGAGATCTTCCGACTGACGGGGCTTCCGTTCGGATCCTTCCCCTCCACTTCCCCCCGGGCATCGGGCGCGGGCGTCAGGTCCACGAGAGCGTCCATCAGCGGCCTCACGGCCACGTTCCGCGTACCCGAGACCGCGAGCACGGGAAACACCTTTCCCGAGACGACGGAGAGCTTGAGACCGGTGAGGAACTCCTCGGGACTGAGGGCGCCGGTCTCGAGGTATTTCTCCATGAGCGCGTCGTCCACCTCGGCGACCATCTCCACCAGAGCGCTCCTGGCCGCCTCGACCTCGTCCTTCATTTCCGCCGGCACATCCTTCTCCTCGTGCGAGCCCTTTTCGTCGCCCTTGGAAAGATAGGCCTTCATCCGGACCAGGTCGATGACGCCGCGAAAGTCCTTCTCCTCACCCAGGGGAAGCTGGACCGGGACCGCGGTGCGCCCAAAGGCCTTCTGGATCGACTCCAGCGCCCGCGAGAAGCTGGACCGATCGCGGTCGAGGCGGTTGACGACGAGGATGCGGGATTTGCCGCTGTCCTCGGCGAAGCTCCAGACCTTCTCCGTCTGGACTTCCACTCCGGCGACGCCGCAGACGTTGACCAGCGCGGCGTCGGCGACGTGGATGGCGACGCGGGCCTCCTGGATGAAGTTGCCGTATCCGGGCGTGTCGAGGAGGTTGAGCTTGGTCTTGTTCCACTCGCAGTGGGCGAGGGCGGTGGCGAGGCTGATCTGGCGGGCGATCTCATCGGCGTCGAAATCGGTGACGGTATTTCCTTCCTCCACTTTACCCAGCCGGTTCACGGCGCCGGCGTCGAACAGCATCGCCGAAGTGAGCGAGGTCTTGCCCGAGCCCCCGTGGCCGACGATGGCCACGTTTCGGATGCTGGCAGTATCGTAGATCTTCATCCAGTGGTCCTCTCGAAGCCGAAAAACGCGCGGATTATAACATTCGGCGGATCGCGAAATCAAAATTCCGCGAGGAACGCGGAACAAACCAGGATCGAGACTATAATCCTTCGAAGAGAGCGATGAGCGCCCTTTCCGCGAGGCTCACTTGGCCGTGGCGCCGTCCCCGGGTCGGGATCGCCTTTTCGCCCCATATGCTCCTCGCTCTCCGGTCGGAAAACGGGGCTCGGGCCATCCGGAGGGATATTCGGCCAGGACTTCTAGTTCCGAGCGCGGTCGCCCCCAACATTCATTCGGTGCGGGAGGTCGCCCGGCTGGCGTCGGAGATGGTGGACGAGCTCGGCGGCCGCGGGGCGACGGCTTCGGTACTCCTCCCCGACCTCTCGGTGGTGAGCGCGGTCTTCCCCGCCTCGAGGGGAGCCACCGAGCGCGATCTGAGCTCGAAGCTCGCGCCCCGGTTTGGGTTTCCCGCATCGGAAGCGCGGTCCGACTTCTGGAGGGGCGGGAAGGGAGAGGTGCTCGGAGCCGCGGTTCGCGAAGCCGTGGTTCGACAGTACGAGCAGGTGGTCGAGGCGGCGGAGTGCCGCCTGGGATGGGTCGACGGCGCGAGTCTCGTGCGAGTTCCTTCCTGGGCGGAAGCCTCGGCCTCGGACCCGGGAACGACTTTGCTTCGAGCGCAGCTCTACACCTCTCACTACGTGCTCGCGCTTTTCCGGGAAGGTGAGCTCGTCGACGTCCGCACGCGGCTGCGCTCCGGAGACGACGTCGATGCGGTCGCGGGGGAGATCCTGCGGCTCCCCGCGATTTACGACGTCTCCGCCCTGGGAGCGGTGGCGCTTTCCGGCGAGAGCGCATCCGCCTGCGCGCGTTTTCTTTCGGAGTCGCGGGTCGAAGCCCGATTGTCCTTTGAGGACGACGGGGAAGAAAGGCAGCTAGAAGCGGCGCTCGCGGCCCTTCTTCTGCGAAGCTGAAGTCTACCGGCGATGAAGCAAGGCATATGCCTCGGCCGGCCTCCCGCGCGATCGAATCTCCTCCTGGCGGTAATGCTGGTTGCGGCCGGGGCGGGGGCCCTCGTGCTCGCGGTTCTCTACCAGCGAGCCCGAACGGAGGTCGAAGAGCTCGCGAACGAAGTCGCGAGCCTTTCGCGAGCGTTTTCCCGCCCCGTCGAAGGCGCGGAATCTCCGCTCAGCCCTGCGGTTTGACGCGGGTCACGCCGGCCGGCCAGTTTTGCCGGAAGCGCGTATCGGGGATGGGAACGTTGCGCGTGACGTTGGTATAGCGGACCGTGAAATAATCGCCCGAGCCGGTTTCGTGAAATTTCTGCTGCGCGGGAACCCAGGTGGCCTGATCGAGCCACACCTCGATGTGCGAGATTTCCTTGCGCACGTCGTCATCTTTCGGAATGAGCTGCAGCCGCACGGTCTTCTGGCTGCCGAGCGATTCCTCGCCTTCCACGCTCATCAGGTAGCTCTTGCGCAGGTCGTCGGCGGTGGTGCCGAAGCCCAGCAGGATGAACTGGTCGAGCAGGGCGCGGTGCTGGCCCAGGCTGTATTCTTCCACGCGGCGAATCTTGGGATTGTAGATATACAGTTTGTCGCCGATGCGCAGAATCGTACGCGGGTCCGGCAAAGTCAGGTCAATGCGCATCCTGGAGTCGCGCCGGAGGCGTATCTGGCCCGATTCGGTGGAATGGTCGTCGACCACGACGGTCACTTTGGTGCGCTCGATGTCGGCCGTCAGACTCTGAAACTCCTTGGCGCCGCGGTCCACCTGCCGGAGGATTTCATCCATCGTCCAGGAACGGGCCTGCGCGGCCGCCCACGACGGCGCGGCGCCGGATGATACGCCCCCG
>Ga0209321_10000567_pt1 | contig 24518 bp, 30 predicted proteins | sample Rifsed16ft4_FD_184012 | JGI IMG/M metagenome (GOLD analysis project Ga0209321, IMG submission 184012) | Soil microbial communities from Rifle, Colorado, USA - sediment 16ft 4 - CSP-I_5_4 (version 2) | ecosystem: Environmental > Terrestrial > Deep subsurface > Rock core/Sediment | place: Rifle...
AAAACTCAAAAGCAAAGACCTGAAAAGGGTGCATCTTTGACTTTTTATAGAGTCCGGTTTTAATTTTTAAACAGTCCGATTTTAATTTTTAGCTAACATAAAAAAATAACATAAAAAAATGCATTTAAAAATTTGAGTATCAAATAAAGCTACTCATCTTCGCTAAAATTATACCCTCTCTCAGACCATAATCACTTACAATCATACTATCAAACCCAAATATCTCCATAGTCTTTATGACAATCACAGCACCGGGGATAATGAGGTCTTCCCTCCCCTTCTCAAGTGCAGGAATATTTCTCCTCTCCTTGAGAGGCATCTTTTTAAATCTATCAAGTAATTTTTTTACATTTTTCAATTTCAGAATATAACCATTAATCTTTTTTGGGGCATAAGGATACAGATTTAAATCAAGTGCCGCAAGTGTTGTAACTGTCCCGGCAGTCCCTATAAGGAGTGCGGAATGCGGAATGCTGAATGCGGTATTAATTTCATCTTTTACATTTTTAATCTTATCAGCTATCACATTCTCTAATGCCTTTAATTCTTCGTCATTAACGGGGTCTTTTTTTATATATTTCTCTGAGAGATGAACCACTCCTAAATCTGTTCCAACAGAATTAATTAATTTTTCGTTCTCTGTAAAGACATATTCAGTACTCCCTCCGCCAATATCAAAGATAATTGTCCTCCCCTTACTCCCCTCCTTGTTAAGGAGGGAAAGGGGGAGGTTACCAGAAAAGACGCCGAGAAGGGTCATCCTTGCCTCCTCCTCCCACGGTATAACCTCCAGTTGAAGACCGGTTACTCTCTTAATCTTTTCTATAAATGCAGACCTGTTTTTTGCCTCCCTTACAGCACTCGTTGCCACAACCCAGATTGCAGATGGATTATATTTTGAAGCTTCATCTTTAAAGTTAAGAACAATACTGATAGTCCTCTCCATAGCTTTATCTATCAAAACCCCGTTATTGGACAACCCCTCTCCAAGTCGGGTAATTACCTGATTTGAATGGAGTGGTTTAAATCCTTTTTTATTGCTCTCTACAACAAGGAGCCTGACAGTATTTGTCCCTAAATCTATAGATGCAAAAACAGCCATAAAAATAGTTTCAAGATACAATATTCAAATTTCAAATTCTGTATGTCATCCATAATGCTTTAGTAGTCTTCTTATATTGCTCTTCTCCCACTCCCTTGCAATCCCATAATCCTTAAATCGCCTCTCCATCCTCTTAAACTCTGGTGTATGAACCCTTCTCTTCCCGTTCGCTATCCTGGCTCCAACAACCTTATGCAGCATCTCATGATAGACTATACTCTCTATAAAATATGAGGGGATATCTTGTCGGTCAAGGCTTGGGTGGATTCTTATAATATTGTCTTTCTCAGTGTAAGAGCCAAATCTTATATATCTCCTGCCATTACGGACATTTCTTCCCCATGTTATTTTGATTGAAATGGTTCCTCCAAAATACTCATGGTTGAGCCTGTCAAATATATCTTTTAAATTAAAAAATCTACCATTAATATTCATCAACTTTTTACTCCATCATCAACAAAGGCATCTTTTAAGAGTCTGCTCTGCCTCTCATGAGCCTGTCTCGGATTGGCAGAGTCTTTCATCCGATGACTCTTATCAACAGTTATCGGAAGTGTCAGTTTTTGCATAATGGTTTGTCAGGCATTGTCCAATGGTTATCGGTTTTGCAATACCTCGTGCAAATTCCTGCAACCAAGTTCGTTCCCCATATCACAAGCCTTTTTGTAATCAGAAATTGCCCTATCCATATTTCCTTTAACACCATAAGCAACCCCACGATTGTTATAGGCTTCAGCATCATTGGGGTCTAAGGCGATAGCCTTGTCATAATCCTCAATTGCCCTGTCATACTGACCGTTGTTATAATAGGCAAACCCACGATTGGTGTAGGCATAAGCATAATCTGGTTTTAAGGCAATAGCCTTTGTGAATGCCTCAATTGCCTTATCATAATCTTTATCTATATCGTATTTAAGTCCCTTCTCAAACCATTTCTTTGCCATATCTTTGGCACTAATCTCATTTGTCTCTGCAAAAACAGAGACAGGGCAAAACAAAAAAAAGACAATAATAACTGTAAAAATATGTTTCACACACTCCTCCTTATTTTTTTAGATGAATGCATCTAAATTTGTGCTGAATGTAATCCATTCTGTTTGCTCAGGGCTAAAGGTTCACTCGCTCGGAATGACATTTCTGTGTTCACCCCGTAAGACCTTAGGTCTCTTACGGGGTTCATCTTTGCTAAGTTTACCTTTCCTACAATCCCATCTTCTTTAGTGCATCGTCCCCGCGGGTTGCCTGAATCGGGGCGTCTTGGGGGAGATAGAGCATCACACCGCCCTTCACAGGCCTTATAACTATCTTCCCCTCTTCTGCAAGCCTTTTTGTAACCTCAACAGGATTCTCTCCTTCAAAGTATTTTTTGAATGCCTCATTAAAGCCTGAGTATATCGTATGAATCCCCTTATAGCCCTCTTTTCTCAGCGACACAATCGCCTTCTTTACAAACTCCTCATGACTCATCTTCTCTGACATATAAACCTCCTTTCAAATTTAGCCACAGACTTCCACTGACTTAAAATAAAGCTACAAGATTAAGATTTAAGTTTTTACTTGCAACTTGCAACTTTTAAAAGTCTGTGTCTGTCAGTGGCAAATTAAATTAAGTTGTTCTGGCAAAAGGTAGTAGCGAAGAATTCCTTGATGAGTTGGCAGTCTCTCTGCATCTATTCTCGAGACACCACCCATTTCAAACTTAATATTTATATTACAGGATTCGCATAAAAGCCACAGGGCTATGTTATGCAGGGACGGCAAATGACCGGCAATAAAGACTCTCTCTCTATCCTTAAAACCTGCCAGATAATCAATGAAATCTTCAGGTGAGGAATTTGGATTAAGTGTATCTGTAATTTCAATTTCATTCAATGAATAAGATAGGGTATCCGCTACAATCTCAGCTGACTCCCTTGTCCTTGCTTTAGGGCTTGAAATTATGAGGTCAAAAGAGACACTCATTTTTTTCAGTGCTATCGCAGTCCTTTTTATCTGAGCCTTACCTTCGGGACTGAGATGTCTCTGAGGGTCCTCTTCCTCACTCTGTGCCTGTCCATGCTGCATTAGATAAAGTTGCATATAAACAAAAACCTAAAAGTGTAAGTGTGAGTGTGAGAAACAACCCCCCTCAATCCCCCTTTATTAAGAGGGAATTTGTCAGTATTCCTTTACTGACACTGACACTATTCACTGACACTTCTTTTCACAGGGCTGTTATCTCATACTGCTCCTGATGGAGGTCGTAATCGGATTTTACAACTATTTTCACCTTTAAGTCTTTTTCCAGCCTGTCTATATACTGGTTTTCTTCATCAAATAGCATGTCAGCGACTATTGGGTGGGCATTCAGAAGCACCTTTCTCTTTTTTGGGGATGCATTTATAATCCTCTGTATCTCCCTGAATATCTCATAACACACAGTGGTAGGAGACTTTATGCTCCCCCTCCCCTCGCAGTATGTGCATGGCTGGCAGAGTGTTCTGCCCAGAGAATCCCTGACCCTCTTTCTCGTCATCTCCACAAGGCCGAATTCCGATATCTTCATTATCTTTGTCCTTGACCTGTCAGGCTTTAGTGCCTGTTCAAGTGCGTGAAATACCTTCTCCTTGCTCTCATTCTTCTCCATGTCAATAAAATCCAGGATGATTAGTCCCCCTATATTCCTCAGCCTGAGCTGATAGACAATCTCCTTAACTGCTTCCAGATTGGTTTCAAGAATCGTCTCCTCAGGATTTCTCTTCCCGACGAATTTGCCTGTATTTACATCTATTGCGACAAGCGCCTCAGTCTGGTCAATGACTATGTATCCACCGGACTTAAGCCAAATCTTTCTGCCCAATGCCCTCTCTATCTCAATCTCTATTCCATAGGTATCAAATATTGGGTCTTTGCCTGTGTAGAGGTCAATCTTGGATTTCAATGCCGGCATATAAGAATTTACAAACTGGATACATTTCTCATATTCTTCCTGAGAATCAATCACCAGCCTGTCAACATTTTTTGTAAAAATATCCCTTATTGACCTGAATATCAGATTTAAGTCCTGATGTATGAGAACAGGTGCAGAGACCCTCTCACTCTTTTGTTTTATGTCATTCCAGAGTTTGGTCAGAAACTCTATATCGGCTATAAATTCTTCCCTGTCCTTCCCCTCGCTCGCAGTCCTTACAATAAATCCATCACCCGGAGGTTTTAGTTCTAACAGTAGTCTTTTTAGCCTCCTCCTTTCAGATTCATCCTCTATCCTTCTTGAAATTCCTACATGGTCAACTGAGGGCATAAACACCAAATATCTTCCGGGAAGCGAGATATATGATGTAATCCTTGCCCCTTTGCTTCCTATCGGGTCTTTTGAGACCTGCACAAGAATCTCCTGTCCTTCCTGGAGCAATTCTTCAATAGGCAATTTCTGGACAGTCTCCCGCGGCATCTCCTCCTCGGACTCATCTACCATCTCATCATTGAGGGATATATCTTCGCCTGCTAATTTTTCGTATTCCTCTATCGTATCCGGCACATTTATATCTGACACATAAAGAAAACCTGACTTCCCAAGCCCTATATCTATGAATGCCACCTGCATCCCAGGCAGAACCTTTACCACTCTGCCTTTATAGACATTTCCTACAATACCCTCATCCTTCTTTCTTTCAATATAAAGTTCGGAGATGTCGCCGTTCTCCATGATGGCTACCCTCGTCTCCCGCATATTTGTATTTACTATTATTTCAGGTGACATAAAAAAATAAGCAATGAGCAATGAGTAATAAGACTCATTGCTTCATTTCTACTCCTATCTTTTCCGTTAATAATACCGCAGTTTCTATATCAGGTGAAAGTAAATTTTGCAATACCTCAATCGGCTGGAGAAGTGTGCCATTAAGGACATTGAATACCATCTCAATCTTTAACCACTCTCCTTCATGCCCGATTATCTTAATTGATTCTATCAATGGCTTAATATCTGTCTTTTTTACCCCATCCTTTCTAATCCTATCAATTATTACCCTGTCCTGTAAAAAGAAATCTTTAAATTTTTCTTCAGCAGATTGTTGACTGTAGAGTGCAGACTGCAGACTAATTAAAAATGTAATCCTGTTGGTTATATCGGAGATAGACCTTGTTCCAGACGAAATAAACTCTGCAGATATTGCCTTTAACCCTGAAGGGAGTTCAGTATTGAGTTCATTTATTATTTCATCTGTCAAAATATGACCTTTAACATCTGCATCAAAATATTCCCAGCGGCTTTCTATTCCCACAGGTAGTGCAAATCCAAAGGCTATCTTTGGATGGGGGTGGTATCCTTCTGAATATTGAAGATGTACCCCTGCCCTCCTGAATGCCCTGCTGAATGTCCTTCCCACCTCAAGATGCGATAAAAATTTTATATCACCCTTTTTCTCATACCGTATTCTAACACGATTATGGATTTCAGATTTAGGAATGCGGATTTCAGAATTAAGATTTAGAATTGCAGATTTAGATTCTGCATTCCGCATTTCGCACTCCGAAATTATAAGGCATTTTGAAGGATTGAGGCCGCAGCCGATACATCCTTCATAGCGGCAGTCGGAAGACAACATATCTTTAACCGACGCCTCAAATTCTTTATATAAAAATTTCTCACTTATCCCTGTCCTGATATGCCCCCACGGTAGAACTTCATCTTTATTAATACTTCTATTGGCATAAAATTCGGGGTTAATCCCGCATCTGTTAAATGCCTCAGTCCACTTATTAAAATCAAACCTCTCGGTCCACCCGTCAAATTTGCATCCCATCTCATGGGCAGTTTCCAGCACTTTACCCAGCCTTCTGTCACCCCTTGCAAATACACCTTCAAGAAAACTTATCTCCACCTTATGCCATTTCATATTAATTTTTCTATTGGTTTTAAATTTCTTATGCAGATAGCCAAGTTTTCTCTTTAAACTATCCATCCCTTCCTGCCCGACCCACTGAAACGGCGTATGTGCCTTCGGAACTAAGGATGATATGCCCACATTTATATTTTTTATCCTCTTCTCCCTCTTTAAAATCTGGTTGCAGATATTGTATATCCCCTCAATATCATCATCCGTTTCATAGGGAAGCCCTATCATAAAATATAACTTGAGGGAATCCCACCCTGATGAGGCAATTGAATTTACTGCCGAAAATATATCCTCCTCTTTAATCTTTTTATTTATTATATCCCTCATCCTCTGTGTCCCTGCCTCTATTGTAATAGTAAAGCCTGTCTTTCTCACCCTGCTGATCTCTTTTAATAGCTCCTGATTGAGTGTGTCGGGACGGAGAGAAGGAAGGGAGATGGATATTTTGTCTTTTTCGAATTTATTCATAATCGCCTTTGCAAGAGGGGTAATATTGCAATAATCTCCGGAACTCAGACTGCCGAGAGAAATCTCCTCATATCCTGTATTTTTAAGAGTTTCCTGTAATATCTCTTCAACTTTTTGAGCCGTTCTCTCCCTCAATGGGCGGTAAATAATGCCTGCCTGACAGAACCTGCAGCCATGTGTGCAGCCCCTGTCTATCTCTACAGATACCCTGTCATGTATGAGTGATGTATATGGGACAATCTGAGATGTAGGATATGGAGAAGAATTCAGGTCATAGATTGTCCTCTTTTTTACTGAGTTATACCCCTCCTTTAAGCTAACTATCTTATCAATAGTATTATCATCTTTATATGACACAGAGAAAAGGGACGGGACATAGATTCCTTCAATATCGGATAAATTATTTAAAATTTCACTACGGCTGAGATTTTTTTCTTTTAATCTCTGGTATTTTTCAATAAGCTCTGAAATTGCCTCTTCCCCATCCCCAATGACAAAGAGGTCAAAAAAATCTGATAGCGGCTCAGGGTTAAACACACAGGGTCCGCCGCCGATGACAAGAGGGGTGTCATCCTTTCTATCTGCCTGTTTTAAAGGTACCCCCCCCAATTTTAAAATATTCAATATGTTTGTATAGCTGAGTTCATACTGGAGTGTAAATCCCAGCATATCAAACTGCTCTAATGGGATAGAGGACTCAAGACTTGCAAGGGGGAGATTATTTTTGAGCAAGAGTTCTTCATAATCAGTATCAGGTGCAAATACCCTCTCAGCTACAGCATCATCTCTCATGTTAATTATGTGGTAGAGTATTTTTAATCCCAGATGCGACATCCCCATTTCATAAAGGTCGGGGAAGATAAGGGCAATCTTTGTTTTTACCTTTGATAAATCTTTATGAACGGAGTTTATCTCTTTCCCAATATATCGGGACGGCTTTTGAACTTTTTTAATTAAATCTTTGTAGTCCATAACTTATTGAAAATTATATCAGGTGGTGTTAATATGAGTCAAACACTTTGCCTTTAAGACATTGATATTTTAAAAAGCTCTCTTCAGATAGAAAATAAGAAAATTCGCAGCCAATGTTGCACATGAAATAAATAATCTTTGCCATAAATTTATCTGTAATAAGTTATGAGTTATGAGTTAAGAGTTAGATTCCTTCAGATTCTTTTAATCCTCAACATTTTTTTCCTCTCTGACAAAAGCATTGCAGAAAACAATTTGAATTTCCATGAAATAGATATAGATATTGATATAACAGCCCATAGATTAACTGCAACTGACAGGCTTACAATTAAATCCTATCATGCCGACAGTATAAGTCTGTTATTAAATGAATCTGTAAAAATTGCAGAATTAAGACTCAACGGGAATATAACAAAATTTGAAGGAAGAACGAAAGAGAATCCACTTTATAAGAAGGTCTATGAGGTTGATATTAAAGTTCCTGACGATATAAAAAAGAATGGGAGTTTTATATTAGAAATAAAATATACTACTGCCTTTGATAAAAAGCCTGAGAAGCCAAAATTCTCAAGGGAATTTATATCTGATGAGGCAGTTGGATACATAGGTGAAGAGGGGACATTTCTATCACCTTCTGCCCTCTGGTATCCTGTAATGGAAGGGGGCAAAGACTTCGCTTATAAAATAAATATCACATCCGAGAAGGGTTATGAATACATCACTGCTGGTGACAGAATCAGGAGAGAAGAAAAGGGAGATAAAGTTATAAGCACCTTTCAATTCTTAAACCCTTCAGAGGAGATATTCCTTGTAGGGGGTAAGTATAAAATCTCCGAAGGGAGATATAATGCTCTAAAGATTTATACCTACTTTTTCCCTGAAGACGAAGATTTATCAGATGGATATATTGAATCTGTAAAAAATTATCTAACACTCTATGAAGGGCTTCTCGGCAGATACCCATTTGGACAATTCAGTGTGGTATCAAATTTTTTTCCAACAGGCTATGGCTTCCCGACCTTTACACTCCTTGGTCAGGATATACTCCGCCTCCCCTTCATAAAAGATACATCACTGGGGCATGAGGTTCTTCACAACTGGTTTGGGAACTCTGTATATGTGGATTATGAATCAGGAAACTGGTGCGAAGGGCTTACCACATACCTTGCAGACCACTATTATAAGGAATTAAAGGGGGAGGGTATTAATTATAGAAAGGAGATGCTGAGGAGTTACAATAGCTATGTAAATGAAGGGAATGATTTTTCACTTAGTGATTTCAAGAGCCGCACAGAGACATTCACAAGGGCTATTGGATACAATAAATCTGCTTTTGCATTTCATATGTTGAGGATAGAGTTAGGGGATGAAAAATTCTTCACTGCTTTAAGAGAGCTTGTAAAAAGACAGTCCTTTAAAATTACATCTTGGAAAGACCTGCAAAGGGTTTTTGAAAAGATTAATGGAGAATCACTTGGCTGGTTCTTCAAACAGTGGGTAGAAGATACCGGCGCCCCATTTTTAAATCTGAAAAATGTTGCATATAAAAAAAATGGAGAAAGCTATATTACTTCTTTTAGATTAGTTCAGGATGAGAAGCCTTATTTACTCAATATCCCTACAGAAATTACCACAGAAAAAGGAAAGGTAAAAAAATTAATCAGAATAAAAGACAAAGAAGAATCTATAGAGATAAGAACTGCCGACAGACCTTTAAGCCTCTCCATAGACCCTCATGCAGATATTTTCAGACATCTCCATAGAGAGGAGCTCCCACCTACAATAAGCAGGGTAATAGGAAATAAAAATAAAATAATTGTTATGCCTACAGGCGGGGATAAAGAACTCATTGATACCTATAAAGATATTTCAGGTGTATTTTCAGAAGGGAAGCCCCTTATTAAAAATGATGTAGATTTAACACCTGAAGACATTAAAAATAATGCCCTCTATATATTTGGAGGTTTAAATGAAAATAGGGTATTGGAAAAACTAATTGATAAACTGCCAGAAGGTATATCTATAGGCAGGGATAAGGTTACTATTAATAAAAGGAGTTATCAGGGGGAAGGATATTTCACTGTTCTGACCGCCCCAAATAAACTTAATCCAGATAAGGCTATAATGATAATCATAGGCTTTGACCCGAACAGCATAAGGGCAACAGGCGGAAAACTCATCCACTATGGCAAATACAGCTATCTCGCATTCAAGGATGGAAAAAATATTGATAAGGGGATATGGGATACAAAGGATAGCCCTTTGATTGTTAACATGGAAAAAGACTAATGTGTCATTGCGAGCCAAAGGTGAATCTTTGGATATTTTTGTATTATACAGGCGTAGCAGGGAGATGAAAAAATATGTTATTATTAGGTGGGCGTTAGGTGTTACCTATGTCTAAATGAAAATAGGGTCTGGTCTGGTAAAGTCTTGAATTATAGCTCTTTTGTTGGAGAATTGCTCATTCTTGCCGTATGGATATATAAAGGGATTGTGCCTCCACTTTTTAAAGCAAGGTGCAATTAGTGACAGCACCTATTTTAGGATAGAGACAATGAAAAACGATTACCGCGAACGCTCACTAAAAATCCACGGACTCATTTGCGCCAAGTGCGCCCGGGAGTTCACCTACAAAAATCAGCAATTGCTGACCGTGCACCATAAAGACGGTAACCACCTTAATAATCCCCCTGACGGCTCCAACTGGGAAAACCTGTGCGTCTATTGCCACGAGGATGAGCATAGCCGGGGGCTCCTTGCTGACTATTTGAGTGGGAAATAATGATAGTAGGAAGGCTATCATAAGGCAGGAGATTGAAAGATAGGTAACATGAACAAACTCACAGATAAAGTTTCTTTAATTACAGGTGCGGGGAGAGGGATAGGACGGGGGATTGCTGTTGCAATGGCAATGGCAGGCTCATCCGTAGTCCTCGCATCAAGGAATCAATCAGAATTAGAAAATATAGCCAAAATTATAAATGAATCAGGTGGAACAGCACTACCAATAAAAACTGATATTTCAGATGAGAAACAGGTTAATAATACGATTGAAAAAGCTCTTAATAAATTCAAAAAGATAGATATTCTGATAAACAATGCGGGGCAGTTTTTAGAAAAACCTGTTTTGGATACTACTATTGAAGACTGGGAAAAAGTCATGGGTGCAAATTTAAAAGGTATGTTCCTCTGCACAAAAGCAGTGCTGAAAGGGATGATGGAGAGAAAGAACGGGACAATTATAAATTTCTCATCTGTTGGCGGCAGGATTGGGCTAAGAGGGAAGGCTGTTTATTCGGCATCAAAGTTTGGTGTTGCTGGGTTTTCAAAGGCTCTATCAAAGGAGCTTAAACCTTATAATATAAAAGTCCATATTATTTACCCATACATGGTGGACTCCAATAATTCCATTGACCGGACAAAGGAAAATCCCCTCAATATAAACAGTGTAGATGATATTGCAGATTTGGTTGTATATCTCGCCTCATTACCTCTCAGAGTTGATATTGAAGATATCGTGATAGACCCTTATCTAAAGGGATAATTTTCAACCCCTCCATACCCATCTTTTTAATTACCTTTTTTATTGAAATATTTTAAGTTTATGCTATTCTTTTTAGACGCATTTCTTATAGTTAAAATAATACTTTTAATTTTTTATAAGGAGGTCTAACAGGGTGAATATTCACGAGTATCAGGCTAAAGAGTTGCTTTCAAAATATGGTGTTTCTGTGCCGAAGGGGAGGGTTGCATTTACCCCCGATGAGGCAGAGGAGACTGCAAAGGGTATTTTGAAAAACAATAGTGTCTGTGTTGTCAAGGCACAGATACACGCAGGAGGAAGGGGTAAGGCAGGCGGAGTCAAGCTTGCAAAGAGCCATTCAGAGGCAAGACAGTATGCGGAAGGAATGCTCGGCAAAAAACTTGTAACCCATCAGACAGGACCTGAAGGAAAAGAGGTAAAAAAGGTTCTTATAGAAGAGGGTTGTCAGATTAATAGGGAGCTCTATCTTGGAATGGTGGTGGACAGAGCGGCACAGCGTGTTGTGGTAATGGCATCTTCAGAGGGTGGTGTTGAGATAGAAGAGGTCGCCGCAAAAAGCCCTGAGAAGATTTTAAAGGAGTATGTTGACCCTGCAGTCGGCTTAATCCCTTTTCAGGCAAGGAAACTCGCCTTCGGTCTCGGAATTGATAAAGCACTTGTTAATAAGACTGTTAAATTCATGGATGGGCTTTATAAGGTATTCGTAGAAACTGATGCATCAATGGCAGAGATAAACCCTCTGGTTATTACAAAAGGCGGAGATATCCTTGCACTTGATGCAAAGATGGGATTTGATGACAATGGACTTTTCAGGCATAAGGAAGTCCATGATATGAGAGATTTGGATGAAGAGGACCCAAAGGAGATAGAGGCATCGCGTCATAGTTTGAATTATGTTGCCCTTGATGGTAATATTGGCTGTATGGTGAATGGTGCAGGGCTTGCCATGGCAACAATGGATATTATAAAACTATACGGCGGAATGCCTGCAAACTTCCTTGATGTGGGCGGGGGTGCAAATAAAGAACAGGTTACTGCAGCATTTAAGATTTTGATGTCCGATGTAAAAGTTAAGGCAGTCCTGATAAACATATTCGGCGGCATTATGAGATGCGATATTATTGCAGAGGGTGTTATTGCCGCTGTTAAAGAGGTTGGAATAAAAGTCCCTCTTGTTGTCAGGCTTCAGGGGACAAATGTTGAATTGGGAAGAAAGATTTTATCTGAATCGGGGTTAAATATTATTACTGCGGAAAAGATGGACGAGGCTGGAGAGAAGGTAGTAAAGGCAGTAAGATAATTCAGATAAAAGAAAAGGGGGCGAGTTTACAGGCAATAAAGAATAAAGGCTTTAAATGGATATCCAGATAGATCCTCATACATTGGAACGTGCAGAAGAACGAGGCACGAATGAACATGAAATTAAAGATGTAATTCAAACAGGTTCTTCTATTCCTGCAAAGTATGGACACATAGGTAAAGCCAAAGTGTATGACTATAAACAAAAACGCTTTAATATATATTATGAGCAGAAACGGGTTGAGGTGTTTTATACTATTTGAAAGAGATAAAATCATAACCATTACGGTCTATGTATTTTATGGAAGATGGGAGGAATAAATGAACATTATTTACAATGACAAAACAGACCTTCTCTATATTAGATTGGATGATAGGAAGCAGGATGTCATAAACAGACGAGTTACTGAAGATATTGTGCTTGATATAGGTGAAGGTGATAGAATTATTGGAATAGAGATTCTCGATGCTTCAAAACATGTGCTATTAGAGAGACTGTTGCCTGTAAAGTATGAGCTTGCAGGAGCATAAAATTGTTGTAAATCTGTAACTCACAAATGTGTTATGAATTACTTTTGGACTAAAAAATGATATGAGTAATTTGTCTGATGAGGAATATAAGGATTTATGGAAGGAATTGAAAATCGAGATAAAAATGGTTGAGAAAGCAGGCAAGTGTAAACATGAACTTGGAGAAAAATATCTTTATAATTCCCCTTATGAAAAGCCACAAAATGTTTGTAATGCCTTATTGCATGTTCTGGATTTGTATACATGGAGGGTGGCTTTGGATTTCCCCTCTTGGGAATCGGATGATAGAAAAGTTTATAGAATACATTGTCCTTCAAAAAAAGGGACTATTTTGGAGATGAGAAAAGTGGAGGATTCATGAGCATACTCGTTAATAAAAATACTAAGGTTATATGCCAGGGGATTACAGGGGAGCAGGGGACATTTCATACAAAGCAGATGGTTGCATACGGCACAAAGATGGTTGGCGGAGTTACACCCGGCAAGGGGGGAACAAATGTTGATGGCATCCCTGTATTTGATACAGTGGAGGAGGCGGTTAAAAAGGCAGGTGCAAATGCGTCTGTAATATATGTCCCTGCTGCATTTGCGGCAGATGCAATAATGGAGGCAGTTGATGCAGGTATTGAGCTTGTAATCTGTATAACTGAGGGGATACCTGTGCTGGATATGGTTAAGGTCAAGAGATTCATGTCGGGCAAAAAATCAAGACTAATTGGTCCTAACTGCCCCGGTGTAATAACACCTGAAGAATGTAAGATTGGTATTATGCCCGGACATATTCATAAGGCAGGTAAAATCGGTGTTGTATCGAGGAGCGGGACATTGACCTATGAGGCTGTTGACCAATTGACAAGGCTCGGTCTTGGGCAGTCCACCTGTGTCGGTATTGGCGGAGACCCTGTAAATGGGACAAACTTTGTTGATGTCCTTGAGATGTTTGCAAAAGACAAGAAAACAGAGGCAGTGGTGATGATAGGAGAGATAGGCGGGACTGCAGAAGAGGAGGCCGCCGATTTTGTTAAAAAGAAAATGAAAAAGCCAGTAATAGGCTATATTGCAGGAGTTACAGCCCCGAAGGGAAAGAGGATGGGGCATGCAGGTGCTATAATATCAGGAGGGAAGGGGACTGCCGTGGAGAAGATGGAGGCGATGAAGAAGGCAGGCATTAAGGTCTGCAATAGCCCTGCAGATATTGGGAAGACAATGGCAGAAGTTTTAAAGGAAAAAAAGAAGTGAGAGGAGGGATATTAGATTGACTGATACAGAGACAGAAAAAGATTTACCAAGAATTTTAATATATGAAGAGCTTTGTAAAGGATGTGATATATGCGCAGTCTTTTGCCCCACTGAGGTTCTTGAGCTTAAAGGGAATATGATGACAGTAAAAAATCTTGAGGCTTGCACCCGCTGTCAGTTGTGTGATTTGAGATGTCCTGACTTTGCAATACAGGTGTTCTGATTCAGGTTAAGGTTAAGGCTTAGGTTAAGGGACTATTAATTACTTAACCTTGACCTCAACCTTATTTATATTTGGAGGTAATTATGGCTGAGAAAAAGAAAAAATTTATGCAGGGTAATGAGGCATGCAGTGAAGGTGCCTTATATGCAGGCTGCAGGTTCTATGCTGGTTATCCAATAACTCCTTCAACAGAGGTTGCGGAAATCCTTTCCGTAAGGCTTCCAAAAATCGGCGGTGTTTTTATGCAGATGGAGGATGAGATTGCCTCAATCTGTGCTATCATCGGTGCCTCGCTTGGCGGGACAAAGTCATTGACCGCTACAAGCGGTCCTGGTTTCTCCCTGATGCAGGAGGGGCTCGGTTTTGCTTGTATAGCAGAGATTCCATGCGTGATTGTTAATGTAATGAGGAGCGGTCCCTCTACCGGTTTTCCAACAGGACCGAGCCAGTCTGATGTTATGCAGGCAAAGTGGGGGACACATGGCGACCATCCGTCGGTGGTCTTAACGCCTGCAACAGTTCAGGAGATTTTTTACGAGACAGTAAGGGCATTTAATCTTGCTGAAACATACAGGACGCCGGTTATTGTCCTATATGATGAAATCATAGGACACATGAGAGAGGCAATTACACTCCCTGAACCGGGCGAGGTAGAGGTTATAGAGAGGAAGAAGCCGACCTGTAAGCCTGAGGAGTATAAGCCTTATGCACAAAACAATGGGAGTATTGCGCCGCTTGCCGCATACGGAGAGGGTTATAAATTTCATGTAACAGGCTTATACCACGCAGAGGACGGCTTCCCTACAAATAATACAAAGCTCATCGGTGAGGCTAACGAGAGGATTGTAAATAAGATAAATAAAAATGTAGATAAGATATGCGTAAATGAAGAGTTCTACACTGATGATGCAGAGATAGGTGTGGTTGCCTATGGTGTATCCTCAAAGTCTGCTAAATTTGCAGTAAAAGAGATGAGGAAAAAAGGGGTAAAGGCAGGGCTTCTGAGGCCAAAGACTATATGGCCATTTCCCGATAAGGCAGTCAATAAATTAGCAAAACAGGTTAAGGCAATCCTTGTCCCTGAGATGAATCTTGGGCAGGTTTATTATGAGGTTGAGAGGGCATCACGGGGGCAGTGTGAAGTAAAGGGAATCTTCAAGGTGGATACAGAGGCAATACATCCCAATCAGATTATAGAAGAGATTAAAAAGTTTGCATAACTAACCACCCCTTCCCCTCCTTCGCAAGGAGGGGATAAAGGGGCGGTTTCCCACTGGAGGTTAATATGGAAACAGTAACAGCAGCTAAAAAGAAAAAGAAAGAAAAACCGGTGCCCTTTGATTATTCAAATTATATAAGAAAAGGGAAACTTCCTCATATCTGGTGCCCCGGATGCGGACACGGCATAGTCTTAAAATGCATGTTAAGGGCGATTGCTGAAACAGGTCGTCCAAATGACGACTTTGCCCTTGTGTCAGGCATAGGCTGTTCAAGCAGGACTCCCGGCTATGTAAATTTCAATACACTCCACACATTGCATGGAAGGGCGCTTGCCTTTGCAACAGGGCTTAAGATGGCAAAGCCTAACCTAAAAGTTATTGTTACAACAGGGGACGGAGATGCACTTGCAATCGGGGGGAACCACTTCATTCATACCTGCAGGCGAAATCTTGATATAGTCATCATGGTTTATAATAACTTTATATACGGTATGACAAGCGGACAGTTCTCGCCGACCACTTTACCGGGGATGATAGCAACAACGAGCCGTTATGGGAATATTGACCCTCCTTTTGATGTGTGCAAGATGGCTGAGGCTGCAGGTGCTACATTTGTTGCAAGGGGGACTGCATACCATTACGGCGAGCTTGAGAAGATTCTTCACGAGGCGATTATGCATAAGGGGACTGCCGTTATAGACATAATTGACTCATGCCCGACATACTACGGAAGGTTTAATAAATTCAAGTCTCCAGCAGATATGATGGAAAAGATAGAAAAGGAAGGGACAGTATCGGTCAAGCAGGCATCAGGTCTGCCCCCTGAAAAACTTGAGGGCAAATTATTAAGAGGGGTATTGTGCAAGAAAGAGAGATTGGAATATACAGAAGGTTATGCGAAACTTATAGAGAAGGCTGGGGGAAGTAAAAAATGAATACGGGCTGGGAAATAATTATATCGTCAATTATAATTATCATAGGTTGGGCCGTTGGGCACTGGCTTAATGATAAGCAGGAACTCCACAACAAAAAGCGAGAAGTGCGAATAAAGTATCTAATTGACGCCTATCGTAGTATTGCTTCCGCTGCTAATCGTTGTAATCAAGCAAGTAAGGAGCAAAAATTTCAAATTGAATCAGCAGTAGAGGATATTCAACTCCTTGGAAACAAGAGACAAGTAGATGCTCTCAAGAAAATGAAAGAACAGAATAAAAACGATTTCGCAGAAGTGTTAATGGAATTGAGGAATGAATTGAGGCAAGAGCTTGATTTGGAAGAGATAAAAGAACCTTTTACCTTTTATAGAATGTAGTCAATAAATGGATTGAGATAGTTAGGCAAAAAACGAATGCTTTTTCTTTTTTAGTAAAATAAATGGATAAATACGAAAAACTTTTGGTTAGAATCCTTAGCGGGATTTCTGATGCGAATATCCATTTTGCTGATTTATGCAGCTTATTGAAAAAAATTGGGTTTGAAGAAAGAATTAGAGGGAGTCATCATATTTTCAGAAAAGAAGGAGTTATGGAAAAAATTAATCTCCAGCGAGATGGAAATAAAGCAAAACCATATCAGGTTAAACAGGTAAGAAATGTTCTTGTAAAATATAGATTTGGAGGTAAATGATGTATAAATATGAAACCTTAATATACTGGAGCAATGAGGATGAGGCTTTCATAGCAGAAGTGCCAGAACTTCCGGGATGCATGGCACATGGCGGCACTCCTGAAGATGCTCTAAAAAATGCACAAGATGCGATTCGGTTATGGATAGATATAGCAAGGGAATTTGGAGATTCAATTCCTGAACCAAAAGGCAGCAGACTGATATATGCATAAATTATTTATTGTTTAACAAACGGGATATGGAGCAAATCTATTGTTTTATGGGGTAATGAACATGCCGATTAGACATCGGCTGAATAAATTTTCATAATCAGGGGGGAATATGGGTTACAGATATGAGATGAGATTCAGCGGCTCAGGCGGACAGGGGATGATTTTGGCAGGTATTATTATAGCAGAGGCTGCCTCTATCTATGATGGTAAAATGGCTTCCCAGAGCCAGTCCTATGGTCCTGAGTCAAGGGGAGGCGCCTCAAGAAGCGAGGTTATAATAAGTGATGAGGAGATAGATTATCCAAAGGCAACGAGTATTGATGCAATGCTTGCCATGACACAGGAGGCATGCAATAAATATAATAAGGATATTAAAAAAGATGGTGTCCTTCTCATTGATTCAACAGAGGTAAAAAATGCCCCGAAAGGGGATTATAAGGTTTATAGCTATCCGATATCAACAGTTGCCAGAGATGAGCTTGGGAAGATAATTGTCGCAAATATCATCTCCCTCGGCATGATTGTGGAATTGACAAAGATTGTATCCCATGAGGCAATTGAAAAGGCTGTTCTGGCGAGGGTGCCGCCTGCATTTCTGGATTTAAACAAAAAGGCACTACAGATTGGATTTGAAAGGGCAAGGGAACTAAAACCTGTATCATAGTAATAACCGTTCAAGCTGAACAGTTTAAGATGCTATAGCAGATGTCATTTTCGGCTCGGAACCGCCGCTATCCTTTGTCGGAAGGACAGTTACTTTTTTATCCTTTTTAATCATCTCACACTTGCCGTCTAATATCGCCCCTTCTTCAACAAAAAGGAGGGGTGTTTTAATATTTCCTATAACCTCTCCCTCTGCACGGATTTCTATCTTTTTACTTGCCACTATATTTCCTGCAATCTTCCCTCTCACGATAATTATGCCGACTGATACTTCAGCATTCATTACCGCACTCTCACCCAATATCAGGGTATCTTTACTTACAACCTCCCCTTCAAATTTCCCATCAATCCTCACAGTTCCTTCAAAACTGAGCAGCCCATTAAATTCCGTCCCCTCTCCTAAAAACGCCTTTACCTCTTCTTTTACCTCTGGCTTGTTCATAAAAATCACTCTCCTTTTATTAATTCTATTATCCTTTCCAAATCTTCATCAGTATAAAAAATAATTTCAATTTTTCCTTTGTTTCTCGCCTTAAGAATATTAACCTCAGTCCCAAAGAACCTTTGCAATTCCCCCTCAAGCCTATCTTTGAAGATATCTACCTTTTTTTTACTACTCTCCTTTTTTGCCTCCCTGCTTCTATTTACATAAGATTCCACCTCCCTTACAGACATCTTTCTCTTTATAATCCTGTCTTTAAGTGAGATTTGTTCTTTTGCAGAATCTAAAGAGAGGAGCGCCCTTGCATGCCCCATTGTCAGTTCTTCATTTGAGATGCTATCCTGAATCTCCTTCGGGAGTTTCAATAGTCTGAGGAAATTTGCAACGGATGACCTGTCCTTTCCTACCTTCTTTGCTATGTCCTCCTGAGTTTGGTAGAATTCATCCGATAGTCTGTGATATGCTCTCGCCTCTTCAATCGGATTTAAATTTTCCCTCTGTATATTTTCAATAAGTGCTAATTCCAGCGATTCTTCACTGCTGACCTCTCTTATAATGGCGGGGATTTTGTTTAGTCCTGCCTTCTGCGCCGCCCTCCATCGCCTCTCTCCGGCAATCAATTCATAACCGCTGTCTGACTTCTGGACAATTATGGGCTGGACAACACCTTTTTCTCTGATGGAATTAACTAATTCTGTGAGTTTTAAATCATCAAAAATCTTTCTTGGCTGATACCTGTTAGGACGAACATCTTCAACCGCTATTTCAAAAGCCCCGCCGACCTTTTCATCTGTAACAGGAATAAGTGCCTTTAGCCCCTTACCCAATGCCCTTCTTTGCATTTAAAATTATCTCCTTTGCGAGGTCAATATAGGCATCTGACCCTTTTGACTTGCAATCGTAAAAGATAATAGGCTTGCCGTGGCTCGGCGCCTCACTCAATCTGACATTTCTTGGGATTATAGTATTTAAAACCTCTCCATTGAAATGCCCCTTTACCTCCTCCATTACCTGATATGCAATTGCAGTCCTGTTGTCAAACATGGTAAAGAGGATTCCCTCTATGGATAATTCAGGATTTAAAGAGTCTCTGACAAGCCTTATTGTATTCAAAAGATGACTCAATCCCTCAAGGGCAAAAAATTCACACTGGAGCGGAATAAGTACAGAGCCTGCCGCAGTTAATGAATTCAATGTAAGCAGTCCGAGAGAGGGGGGGCAGTCAATTATTATAAAATCATAATTCTCTCTTATCTCTTTTAGAACATCTTTCAACCTTGATTCCCTGTGGTCAAAACTTACCAGTTCTATCTCTGCACCTGTGAGGTCAATAGTTGAGGGGAGTATATCCAGATTGTCAATACCGCTGCCTGTTATTACCTCTGCAATATGTTTATCGCCAATTAATGCGTTGTATATATTTGCATTATTATTTTTACTAATGCCTAACCCTGTTGTAGCGTTTCCCTGCGGGTCTATATCTATAAGCAGAACCTTTTTCTCAGCAACGGCGAGACAGACAGATAGGTTTATTGCAGTAGTGGTTTTTCCTACCCCCCCTTTTTGATTAGCAATACAAATAACCTTTCCCATAAAAATAAATAATTTAGTTTGAATATAACATATCAAAATTTAAAAAACAAAGTAAAATGTCTTACGGTTGAGCATGGATCTGTGGGACAAAAAACTTTTTATTGACAGACATTTTTCTCAAGTTTATACTCTACCTACGAAAGCTAATTTTCTATCTATTTTAAAAATAAATTATATGACAGATAAAGAAATTGAAGAAGTATATCAAATTATTAAAGGTTACCATGAAGAATATTTAAAAAAGCATGGAGTTAAGTTGCCAAAATTAAAAGACGCTGATAGGAAATAGATGCAACATATGCGGTTCAGAAGAGGGTAACCTGCCTGCGCAGGCAGGAAATAATTTACATTATCCGAATACATAACAAAAGGCGCAAAACTACAATTTATATTATGAACCAAGATTTAGCCCAAATAGTCATTTGTTATGCAACAAAACCTCATCATGCGTTGAGTGCGTTGTTATTGAACAAGCATAGTAAAGGTTATTTAGGTTTCCATTCCCTAAATTTTTTCCAAATATCTAATATCATTTTTTCTGTTGCCATGACACTCTTTTTGCCAATATTGGCTCTCTTAAGGTTTCCATTAGACTCTACAATCAAGCGATAGTGGCAAATTGGTGTTGTTAAAGTGCAAAATTCAAAAAATTGTTCAACTGTAAAAATTTGATAAAACCAATTATCCAGATTTTTCATATTTCCTCTGCATATAACAAAAAAGTAATTTTTCTTATTTGAAAGCGCTTGAAAAAGTTCAGTAAACATTACACAGCCAAAAAAGTCGCCATGGCTTTTGGAGGAATATTTAATTTCAAAAAAATATTGTTGGTTATTTTTATATCCGATTAAATCACAACTGTTTCCTCTGGCAGGATGTAAATTTTCAAAGCCCAGATTTTCCAAATATTTTTTACATTGGTTTTTTGCCAATGAATCTGATACAGTTTTTTTAAGCATACTTTGAGATTGTAGATAAATTTTAATAGCTTGTCGAGAGAAATTTTTGAGGCTAAAATAATTTAATGCGTAAGATTAAAGTTCTTCTAACTAAAATTGAAGATGTAAGAAGAGTAGAAAGAGTTAAATACCTTGCTACTGTTAATTTATCCAAGAAAGTTAAACAAGTAGAGAAATACCTGAAAAGAAAAATAAAGGAAGGTGATGAAATTGATATCGTTGCTAAAAAGGTGGTTTCAGTAGACATATTAGATAGTGATATGGTTAATGAAGAAACAGAGGGTGTTGAAATAAAGTTTGATGGGGTAAGATTTGCAAAGCAAAACAAATCACTTACTTGTAACAGCTATGGAATTAGAATCAAAGCACGCATTGCTGACTTCTATTTGGCGTTTTTCGCCAGTCAGTGGAAAAAAAAATCCACACCCGGCACCATTTCCTATTACATTGCCAGCACGGATAATTGCTTCTATGCTCAATGAAAATGATGGAATTGTATTAGACCCGTATTGCGGAAGCGGAACAACTTTATTAGCTGCAAAACTTCTTCATAAAAAATTTATTGGTATTGATATTTCAGAAGAATATATTAAGTTCTCTGCACAAAGATTGCAAAACGCTTCATCAGAGAAGATAGCCGTTGAAGAAGAAATACAAAAACATATTGTTCAAAAAACATTCAAGCAGAGAAAAGAAAATGGAGAATTTACTGGCAAGCATAGAATTACCAGTAATTATAAAATTTTTGAGGAACAGGAAAATGCAGCCAATCAACTGCAACTTTTAGAAGAACAGACAAAATACGCTGCGATACACAACAAAAGGCCTCGACCCGTTTAAAAATTTAAATGAAGGAAATATTATTCCTCAATGTCAGAAGTGTAATAGAGCATATAGAAATTTTTGGGTATTTGATGAAAGGGGACGAGTAAGGGGAATAGCAAAACCAACAATAGTCAAAAAATGCAGCAAAGATATAAAGTGGAAAATTTACAAAATTTTGTATAATGAATTTAAAGGAGCAAACCCAAATGAATGAAGCTTATTTAAATAAAATAATCAATGAAGACGCATTGAAATCTCTATCTATGCTTGATGAGAACAGCATAGATTTAATATTAACCGACCCACCTTACTTTTTAGATAAGATGGATGACCGTTGGGATGAAAAGAAAGTAGCCAGCACTAAATATCACCATGTTGTTAAGTCATTGCCTGCTGGTATGAAGTTTGACAAAGAGCAAGGGAAAAATTTTTATAAGTGGTATTTCAAAATTTCGAAACAGATTTTAAGGGTTTTAAAACCCGGCGGCTTTTTCTTTTCATTTTCAAGTCCAAGATTATATCACCGAATGGTCTCTGCAATTGATGATGCTGGGTTTTTGATAAGGGACTGTTTTATTTGGCTGTACACGCAAAATCAGCCGAAGGCCATGAGCTTGAATCATTTTATTGAGAAATTAAATGAAGACAAAGAAATTAAAAATGCTCTCAAAAACCAGTTGCACGGGTGGAAAACTCCTCAAATCAAATCATGCTTCGAACCAATAGTAATGGCGCAAAAAGAAACAGAAGGAACATTTTTAAACAATTTCAGAAAATATAATGTCGGATTGTTAAATACTAATGTGAAAATCGGCCAAGATATGTTTCCGTCTAATGTGGTTTCAACTGATAAAATAAATGAAGTTATTGATAAATGTTTTTTGATTTCAAAGCCAGATAAAAAAGAAAAGGGGGATTTTAACTTGCACAGAACTGTGAAGCCGTTAAGTTTGTGTGAATATATTATAAACTTAACAACTTACTCAAATGAAGCGGTTGTTCTTGACCCCTTTGCTGGTAGTGGAACAACATTGGTAGCGGCTAAAAAATTAGGAAGAAAATTTATTGGCATTGATGCAAACAAGGAATACATTGAAACAGCTAAAAGAAGAATTAAGTCTTTTGAAGTAGATTCTTCTATATATAATGCTGTAAGCGAAGAAAGACAATTAAGAATATTGGAGAAGAAGGCAAGCTATAAAAGGCTAAATAAAGACAAAATAAAGGTGGCTTAAATTTTTCAAAAATTACAAAAGATGGATTGTAATTGATTATTTTTTGTATAAAATATATAATAATATTAGTTTAGAGTCATATTCTTAAAGAGGGGGTGACCTGGTCTCGACGGGAATAGTGATACTAAAGCTGCATGCCGAGGGATCCATTGACCTCGTAAATCCTGATGGAAACTCATAAGTGCAAACACTTATGAATATGCTCTGGCTGCTTAATTAACAGCCGGCATCCTCTCTGTCTTTGTCTGTAAGACGGAAAAAGGATGTTATAAATACAGGCTGGCTACACATCATGTCTGAGGGTGTGGGGCGAGACTAATCAGGCTGGCTGCTCAAGAATCCTGCCTCAGGGAGTTGAGAGCGGCGAGACACTAAATCAGAGGATAAGCATGTAGTATGCTTTCAGTTGAGCATTTTCGGACGCGGGTTCGATTCCCGCCACCTCCACCATTTCAGATTTGCCGAAGAAGTTGCCTCGAGGCTTCGCCTCTCGGCATTGGTTTCCGCCAAGAAATTCCAGGGGGTTTGAATTCCGCCAAAAGAATTCCCGCCGAAAGTCGGCGGTTCGAGCCAATGATTACCTTTTCGCTCAAAATCAGATAATTTCTCCTCAATTGTTTTCTTTTCCGCCATTAAAGTATTTTTTCGCTCTTGGTATTCCGCAAGCTCCAACGCTTCGGCTAAATATGCATCCGTTAGCCGTTCCAGCTTTTCTTTAATGGCGGGAATACTATCGCGGAGATTTTGAGCGAAAAGGTCTCCCAGTTTAAACAAAGAAAGGCAAAAAAACAGTCTTTTGCTTAATGGGGTTTCATTTTTTTCTGACAGGTGACTTTTAATGGGTGATCCTCATTTTTCTTTTTGCTTGTTCTTTTTGCTTTTGAGAAAGAAAGCTTGAATGCAGGTAAAAATGTGTTACCATAGAAGAAAAGGAGGCCGTAAAAATGGAGAATATAACACTCGAAGTTATTTACAAAAAAGTTACTGATCTGCAGCGTGATGTAGTGCAGATTAAAAAGAGTCCGCGTCTTTTAGAAGAGCCGGAGTTACGCAAAGATTTTATATTGCGGATGAGAGATGTAGAACTGGAAAGGTCAATTATGGTTAATGGCTTTGAAAAGAGATACGGACTAAAATAGTGTATAAACTTGTCGTCAAGGAAAGTCTTGACAAAAAATTCAAAAGACTCCAGAAGAAAGACAAAGAGATGCTGCGGTTAATTAATCGGAAAGTGCAAGATATATGATATTTCAAATTTTATTCAAACACACCTTTGAAACAGATTTTAAAAAAGGAGCAAAGGAATTCTATGATAAAAAAAATGAAAAATAAAATATTCCCTATAACTGTTTATCTTACTCAAGAGCAAATTGAGGATGCTTACCGGCAATCATTAGGAAAAAACGGGGTCAGGCTTGCGTTGTTGCATTATTGTAATACCACAATAATTTTTCTTTATAGACTTTATCCTCCCCCATCTTTTTT
>Ga0209321_10000571_pt1 | contig 24481 bp, 26 predicted proteins | sample Rifsed16ft4_FD_184012 | JGI IMG/M metagenome (GOLD analysis project Ga0209321, IMG submission 184012) | Soil microbial communities from Rifle, Colorado, USA - sediment 16ft 4 - CSP-I_5_4 (version 2) | ecosystem: Environmental > Terrestrial > Deep subsurface > Rock core/Sediment | place: Rifle...
CCACGACCCTCTACGCGGCACTGCGCAGGCTCGACTCGGGGACCAAGAACATCATCACCATCGAGGACCCGGTGGAGTACCAGGTCCACGGGATCGGGCAGATCCAGGTCAACCCGAAGATCCACCTCACGTTCGCCGGCGGACTGCGGTCGATCCTTCGGCAGGATCCCGACATCATCATGGTGGGGGAGATCCGGGACTCCGAAACGGCGGAGATCGCGATCCAGGCCTCGCTGACGGGACATCTCGTGCTGTCCACCCTCCACACGAACGACTCCGCCAGCGCGGTGACGCGCCTGGTCGACATGGGGATCGAGCCCTTCCTGGTCGCCTCCTCCCTGACGGCGGTCATCGCCCAGCGTCTCGTGCGCAAGCTCTGCCCCGACTGCCGCGTCCCGTACGCTCCTTCCCCCGCGCAGTGGCGGGAGGTGGGGCTCTCCGGGGAGCCCGCCGGGCGGTTCTTCGCCGCGGGCGGGTGCCCCTCCTGCATGAACACCGGATACCGCGGGCGGGTGGGAATCTTCGAGATCCTGATCGTGGACGACCGCCTCCGCGCCCTGATCCTGGAGCGCGCGGATTCCGAGGGGATCAAGGCGTTCGCCGCCTCGCGGGGGATGCGGACGATCCTTGCGGCGGGGGCGGAAAAGGTCTGCGCCGGCATCACCTCCGCGGAGGAAGTGTTGCGCGTCACGCAGGAAGAGTAAGGGTCCCCGTGCCCACGTACCGGTATACGGGAGTCTCCCGGGAGGGTGTCGAAAAAAAGGGGGTCGTCGACGCCGAAAACGTCTCCGCCGCGCGCCTCAAACTCCGGTCCGACGGGACGTACCCCCTCACGGTCGCGGAGGAAACGGGCGACGGCAGGCTTTTCCCCTCCCTCTCCCTGCTCGGCCGAAAGGAGTTCCTCCCCCTCCTGACCCGCCAGCTGGCCACCCTCGTCGGGGCGGGCGTCCCCGTGATGGCCGCGCTCCAGTCGCTCTCGGCCCAGGTGGACGACCCCGAAAGCCGCCGGGTGCTCGTCGAAGTGCAGGAGGCCGTTCGAAGCGGCATGACCCTCGCGCGCGCCGTCGAGTCGCATCCCGGGACGTTCCCCGAACTGTACGCGAGCATGGTGCGGGCCGGGGAGGAGAGCGGCACGCTGCCCCTGTCGCTGTCCCGGCTGGCCGACCACCTCGAGGAACAGTCGCGGACGGTCAACCGCGTCCGTTCGGCCCTCACCTACCCCCTGCTCATGGCCTCCGTGGCGGCGCTGGTGGTCATCTTTCTTCTGTCCTTTGTCGTGCCGAAGATCGTAGGCGTGTTTTCCCACTTGGGCCGCGCCCTCCCCCTGCCCACCCGCGCGCTGATCGCCGTGTCGAACGTTCTGGCGGCCGGGTGGTGGGTGCTCCTCCTGGTGCTCGGGGCCCTGGTGGTGGCGGGCCGGCGGTACCTGGCCACCGACCGGGGGAAACGGGCCCGGGATGCCTTCCTCCTCCGCCTTCCCATCCTGGGGAGGATCGTCCACCTGTCGGCGCTCTCCCGCTTCTCGCGGACGCTTTCCACCATGGCGGCGGGCGGGATCCCCATCGACCGCGCCCTGCGGATTGTCGCCCCCGTCGTGGGAAACGCCGTGATCGCGGAGCACATCGAGGCGGCGGCGGCCCGCGTCGTGGAGGGGGCCTCCCTGTCCGAGGCGCTGCGCCACCACGCAGAGATTCCCCCCGCGCTCATCCAGATGGTGGCCGTCGGGGAGGAAAGCGGGAAACTCGACTACCTGCTCGAGAAGATGGGGGAGGCGATCGACGGGGAGGTGGAGGCGCGGCTGTCCCGCGCGCTCTCCCTGATGGAACCGGTGATCATATTGATGATGGGGACGGTCGTCGCCTTCATCGTCATCTCGATCCTGCTGCCGCTACTCGAGATCTCCACGATCGTCCGCTAAAGGAGGGACAAGACATGGAAAGGATACCGAGCGGGAGGAACCGGATGCGCGGCCGCGCGGGGTTCACCCTTCTGGAAATCATGGTCGTCATCGTCATACTGGGGCTTCTCGCGGCGCTCGTGGTCCCCAAGCTGATCGGGCGGACGGAGGAGGCGAAGCGGACCCAGACCCGTCTCCAGATCAAGAACGTCGAGCAGGCCCTGCAGCTCTTCAAGCTCGACAACGGGTTCTACCCCGCAACCGAGCAGGAGATCGCGGCCCTCGTGCGGGCCCCCGAGATCGGCAGGGTCCCGAAGAATTACCGGAAGGGAGGGTACCTCGACCGGGTACCGAAGGATCCCTGGGGCAACAACTACGTGTACGTCTCCCCCGGCTCGCACGGGGATTACGACATCAGTTCCTACGGGGCGGACGGGGTGCAAGGCGGGGAAGGCGAAGATGCGGACATCAACTCCTGGGATCCGCAGTAGCCCGGGCTTCACGCTCATCGAGCTGTCGATCGTACTTTTCGTGCTGGGGCTTTTGCTCTGGCTCGTCGTTCCCCGTATCTCCTCCGTGGCGGGCCCGGACCGCAACACCGTGTTCCGGGAGATCGCCGCAGGTTCCGAGACGGCCTTCGACACGTCCCTCTTCGAGAAGCGGGAGGTCCGGCTCGTCATCGACCCGACCGGCGGGACGTACCGGTTCCGCGGCACGGAGGAGCAAGGGGCGTTGCCGCCGCCCCGAGGGCTGTCGGAGGGCCTGGCGATCACGGGGGTCCGGGTCGATGGGGAGGACCGCCCCCCCGACATCGTCACCGAGATCCGGTACCTCCCCGGCGGGAAGGTCCCCGCCTTCCGCATTTTCTTCCGCGAATCCGGCGGGGGTGCAAGTCCCGTCGAGTGGACCCTCCGGGGGAACCCCTATGACGGGTCGGTGGACGTCCTCGAGGGGAACGTCTCGGGCGATGTCTAGCGCAGCGCCTCGTAAATGGATTGACGCTCCGATCCTTCGCCGGGATAGCCTGGGACAGGCGGCCATCCCGCGCACAGGGATCTGCGGGGGGTTCCTCGACGCGGCCTGTGGAGCGAGGGAGAAATTGCGTCGAGCGGAACCGGCAGCGAGCGGGCGCAAGGTCGCGAGCATCTTCCAACGGGGAGCCCCGGCCTGCAGAGATCCGTTGCTGAAGAGGCCGGGCACCGAGAGGGTCGATGCGCCGCGCCCGGCGAGGCGCCCGACCGAGGCGTACCCGCCGCGGTACGGTGAGGGGGGGCAACGAAGCCGGAGCGGATGCAGCGGCCCTCGAATGCCGGGATCTGAGGGAATGGATCTCTGGAGGCCGGCGAGCCCGTGCGCGGAGACGGACTCGATTGTCAACGTATTTACAATACGCTGCACCAGAAGAGCCGTTGCCCGGGACGGCTTCACGCTCCTCGAGGTCCTCGTCTCCCTGGCGATCCTGTCCGCCACGCTCATCATGGCGTACCAGGTCACCTCCTCGGCCATTTCCGCCGGGGAGAGGTCGGAAGCGTGGACGACGGCATCCCTCCTGGGCGAGACGAAGCTTCGGGAGGCCACCGAAACATTCCCGGAGGTCCAGGAAACGGGAGGGAAATTCCCAGCCCCCCACGAGGAGTACTCCTTCCGGCTGGCCGTCAAGCAGGCCCTCCACTCCGACGCCCGCGAGGTGTACGTCGCCGTATCATGGGGGGCGGACGGAGCCGGCGAGACGATCACCCTGGGGGGGCTGGCGGTGCGATGAGCGGGACGGCCGGCAGACGCGGGTTCACTCTCCTGGAACTCCTCCTCACGCTCGCGATCTTCTCCGTGGTCCTCGTGCTGCTCCTGTCCTCCTTCACCGGAGTGGAGCGGGCCCGCGAGATCCTCTCGGACCGGTACCGGGACTTCCGGCAGCTGCGGATGAGCATCGACCGGCTCGGGGCGGACATCCAGGGGGCGTTCTCCTCCGACGGAATCGAGGCGACGGCGCTTACCTGCCACGAGGACACCTTTTCCGAAAAGCCCGCCGCCACCCTGATCTTCACCGCCTTCGCGCTGCCGGAGTCGGGGGGGCCTCGTCCGGCGTCCGGCATCGTGAAGATCAGGTACTTCCCGAAACTGGGCCGGGAGGGCAGGTTCCTCGAGCTGTACCGCGAGGAGTCCTCCCTCCCCCTGATCGAGAACAAGATCCCCACCCGGGAGGTCCGGATGGCGGATCGGCTCCTCGGCTTCCGGGTGGAGTTCTTCGACGGCGGTACGTGGACCAGGGAGTGGCCCCCCGGCGGCCGGAAGAAGAGCGCTCTTCCCGGCAAGGTGGCGTTCGTCCTCACCTCCTCGTCCGGGGAAGAGTACCGGCGGGTCGTTCCACTCCCCCTCTCGGGCACGGAAGCGGCGGTCCCCTTTTCGGGAAGGCGAACGGAGGCCAGGCCATGAGGGAGCGGCGGGCCGGCGACAGGGGGGTGGCACTCCTGATCACCCTGATGATCCTCGTGCTGATCGTGACGCTGGTGTGGGAGGTCTTCCGGGTCGGAGCGAGAGCCGCGCAGACGGGGGCGTACGGCCGCGATTCCATCCGCGCGGAGATCGTGGCGGAGGCGGGCGTGGCGGCGGCCCGGATCGCCCTGCGGGAGGACGCAGGGGACAACGACTACGACACCCTCGACGAGATCTGGTCGAGACCGGTCCCCCCGATCGACCTCGGCGAGGGGACGATCCGCATCGTCGTGGAAGACGAGGAGCGGAAGATCAACCTGAACCGGCTCGTGCTTCCCAACGGGAACGCTCCCGACGACCAGAGGCTCGCCGTCTTCCGGAGGCTTCTCGAGGTCCTCGAGATCGACCCGTCGCTCGCCGACGCCGTCGTCGACTGGCTCGACAACGACGACACCTCCCGCGTGGGGGGCGCCGAGAGCTCCTACTACCGCTCCCTGCCGTTTTCCTACAAGGCGAAGAACGACTTCCTCGACACCGTCGACGAACTCCGCCTCGTCCGGGGCGTGACCCCGGAGGTGTTCGAGAAGCTTCGGCCGTTCGTCACCGTCTACTCCTCGGGGAAAGTCAACCTCAACACGGCCCCGAAGCAGGTCCTGATGGCCCTCTCCGCCGGCCAGGATGCGGCGGACACCGGGGAGATCGGCGAGTCGACTGCCTCCGAGATCATCGAGTTCCGGAAGGAGAAGCCCTTCAAGAAGATCGAGCAGATCGGGAACGTGGGCATGTTCCTTTCCGACCTGTACAAGAAGACGCGGATCCGTGACCTCATGGACATCCGGGGAACCGCGTTCCACGTGCGTTCCACCGGAGAGGTCGCCGGCACGATCCGGACGATCGACTCCGTCGGGATCCGGTCCGGAAAAACTATACAATGGCGGTACTGGAGAGTAGAATGATCCACCGAATTTCACGATCCGCGGGGGGACCATGAGACGTTTCCTGACAGCGATCTGCGGGATATCGCTCTCCGCCGTGATGGCCGCGACGGCGGCGGCGGAAAAGACCGTGCCGGTGAACGATCCCGCATCCCCCGGCGTCTTCGACCAGCCGTCCGTGGCGGTGGAAGGAGCCATCAACCACGTGGCCTATATCGGCGCGGACAATACGGCAGGCCCCTTCCGTCTGTTCTACGCGGCGGTCGACGGGGGGGCGGACTTCAGCAACCTTTCCCTTACCCGCGACACGACCGGATTCCTGGTCACCCCGCCCACGGCGATCGACAACACGGCCGCCGGCAATGACGCCTACGTCGACGCGCGGCATCCCCGGATCGCCATGCGCTCCTCCACCGAGGCGGTGATCCTCTTCCAGGCCAAGCCGGGTGCTTCCCCGGACCCTACGTATGCGCTCTACCTCGCCCGTCTCACGCTGGAGAACAAGGCGGTGGTGAAACAATCCGTGCGGCGGGTAACCGGGATCAGCGGCTTCGGCGAGGACATCTCGTTCGGACTGGTCACGGCGGACAACACGGCCAGGGTTGCCTACGCGAGCAGGCAGGGGGTCTCGGGCCCGTTCGACGTCTCCTACGCGAGGATCTCCCTGGACATCGCCGCCGTCACGGGAAGCCCCGGAACGCCGCTCCTCCTCTCCTCGGTGCCGGGTAGCACCGGCTCCCGCCCATTGCCGAGTCTCAAACTCGACGGACTGAACCGTGCCCACGTCTCCTGGGCCGCGAACAGCGGTTCCTCCACCCCGAACGGGGTGTACTACGCGCTGGTGAAGGAACGAAGCGGGGCGGACAGCGTCGCGATCGCGGCCACCGAAGTCCTCGGGCGCTCTCGGAAGTGGGGGCACCCGCACGTTCTTGTCTCCGCCACCGGTTCGATCATCATCCTTGCGGCCGACGAATCCCTTCCGGGGACATCGGGGAACCTGGGCCTGGTGAACATCAACCCCGACGCCGACGACCAGGACGGAAGCCCGGTTCAGGTCCCGACCAACACCAACTTCATCCTTACGCCGCCGGGGGAGTCCATTCTGCCCGAGGGTTTCAGCCTCTTCCGGCCCGAGGCGTTTCTCGACGTCCTCGGGCAAATCCACGTGACCGGGTACGGCAGCAGCGGGACGAGGTCCACCTATTACGCATTCAAGCTCATCAGTTCGTCCCCCTTCACGCAATTCGTGACGAACCCATTGCCGGTGGGCCTCGATTCGTCCGAGTTCCCCGTATCTCTCCCTGACGGGGACTACACCCGAGCCGCATTCGGTTTCCTGAGCGGAAAGGTCGTCGTCTTCTGGTCCGGCCAGGACCCGGTCACGGGAAACAGAAACCTGGACGTGACCGCCCTGCCCACGGTGAATGCGGTACCGTTCGACGAAACGGGGTGCAGGGTCGTGACCAGCCACGGATCGGGCGGGCACGGAAGGGTCCCCGATGCTCTCGTGCTCCTGCTGCCGGTGGCCGTTCTGGGACTCCGCCGATTCGCAAGGAAAGCACTTGTGGGGTAGGCGATTCCCCGGGGGGCGGTGGCTGTGGCTCGTCCCGGGCGTCTTGCTGTTCCTCTTCGTCTTTCTCTTCGCGGTCTCCTGCACGCTCCCGGACGACGTGATTCTCTCCTTGGTCCGCCCCGCTCTGGCGAGAGCGGGCTTCGAAATCGCCGCGGAATCGGCCCGGGCGGAGTTCCCCCTTGGCGTCCGGCTCGACAAGGCCTCCATCGGCCGCCCGGGAGGAGCCGAACTCCGGCTGGATACGATCCGGGCCGGGTGGGAGTGGACCGGTCTGCTCCGGTGGCTCCCGGTTCACGCAACGGTTTCTAAGGGGAGCGCGAAGGCGGAGGCACGCACCTCTCCGCGGTTCTGGAACCCCGGGAAAGGGCGCCTTTCCCTGGAAAACATCGCCAGCGGGGAACTTGCCCCCCTGTTTCCCCTCACTGCGTCCGGGACCGGATTTTCGCTTACCTCCGCCCAGGTCCGGTGGACCCGGTCCGCGTCGGGAGACATTTCCGGGCAAGGAGACGCAAGGTTGGCCTGGCTGCGGGTGCCGATCCTTCAACCTTCCTCTCCCGTCCGGGAGGCGCTGCTCCAGGATGTGACCATCCTCTTCGCGGTACGGGGCCGGTCTCTCATCGTATCCTCCGTCACCGGTACCTACGAGGGGGCCCGGGTCGAGGGAACCGGGGAGATCGCGGAGATCTTTTCGCCCCCCCGGTCGACGATCATGTTCCACCTCCGTATCGAGAACCCCCTCGAGGGAAAGACCGCCGCTCTCTTTGACCTGCTGGCGAAAAATGCCAAGAATGCTAATCTGAGGATCAGGGGACCTCTCCTGTCGCCTAAGGGAGAGTTCCAGATCTTCTGAAGGAAAGGCACATTGAAAAGCCTCGGGATCTCCATAGCGCACAACTCCCTCTCCGCGGTCCTTTGGGAGCACACCCTTTTTTCCTCGAGGATGGAGGGTTCGTGCGAAGTCCCTTGCGCGGAGCCGTATGGCAGGGCGGAGGATATCGCCCGTCTCGCGGAGGAGGTCCGCAAGATCGCGGGCCCCGGCCCCCTCCCCTCCGCGGTTCTCTCCCTGCCCCCCGCGTGGACGTTCCTGCGGCGGGTCCGGCTGCCCGTCTCCGACCTCCCCCGGGCGAAAAAAATGCACCTTGCGGAACTGGAGGGAAATCTCCCGATCGAGGATGAGGAGATCCTTTCCGACATCCTGCCCGCCGGGGAACCGGGGGCGTTCCTGGCCATCGCGGCCCGGCGGTCCGCCGTCGAGAAGGCCGTGGCCGCGTTTGCCGAGGGGGGATTTCTCCTGGACCGGGCGATTACCGACCACGTGTCGCTTCTGTGCGCCGTCCTCTCGTCGAAAAACGGATTTTCCGGCCTGGTCTTCTCCGGCCTGAACGACCTCGTCGCCCTGCGGCTGTCCGGGGGCGCCGTCATGTCGGCCCGCCAGTTCCCCGCGGCGATCGCCGCGAACCCGGAGGAACTTCGGGCCGGTATCCGGGAGATCCTGGACGCCGATGCGCACGGTGCTTCCCCCCGGGCGTCCGTCGTGTTCGGGGATCATCCCGCATCCCTGGCGGAACTTCTCCCCCAACCGGACCCCTTCGTTCTGCCGGGGGCATCAGGAAACGCCTCGCCCCTTGCGTACGGCGCGGCGCTCGCTCCCCATTTCGGCAGGGAAACCGGGAACTTCTCTCTCCGGACCTCGGCGGAGGCCGAATCGGAAAGGGCCCGGGAACGGTCCCGGGTCCGCATCGCGGCCGCCGTGGCCGTCATTGCGGTCCTTTCCCTCCTCGGGACGATCCAGGTCGCGCAATGGGCCGTGGGGAAAAAGGTCTCCCAGATCCGGGCCCAGATCCGGAAAGAATTCACCGAGGCCGTCCCGGGGGTCAAGGTCGTCGTCCAGGAAACGGCGCAGATCCGGGAGAAGATCCTGTCGCTTTCCCGTCAGAGAAAGGAGCTGGGGGCCGATTTCCCGGAGCCGACCGCCATGCTGGAGAAAGTATCCCGGTCGCTTCCGGCAAACCAGAATGTTTCCGTCCGGGAACTATCGTACGATTCCGGCCGCCTCCGCCTTCAAGGCGACGCGGGGTCGGCGGAGCTCGTCGAGACGTTCCGTACTTCCCTCGTGGCCGCGTTCGGACCGGAAGCCACCGTGACCGTCCAGGAGGCCGAGGGCAGCGCGCGGGGGGGGAGCGTCCGGTACTCGATCCTGATCGAGAAAGGGGGAAACGGCCGTGCTTCGTAGCCGAGAGAAGGTCATCCTCGCGCTGGGAGCGTGCGCGGCGGTCCTGATCCTGCTTCTCTCTTTCGTGGTGATCCCCGGGATCTCCCGCGTGCGGTCGCTGTCGCGGGCGTCGGTCGTCGCCGAAAAGGACCTGGCGGACCTGCGGAAGATGCGCCCGGAGCTTACCCGGCTGGACCGGGAGGTGCGCCGCAGGTTGACCCAGGTCAGCGCCGCCGCCAATGCCAGCCAGTCCCCGCTGGCGCGACTGACCGCATCGATCCAGGAGACGGGTTTCCCCCAGTCGGCCTTCAGCCTCAAGTCCGCCGGCTCCCGGACCGGGGAATACGTCGGCGAGGAGTCGTTCGACCTGAAGATGGAGAATCTCACCTACCTGGAGGCGGTCCGCCTCGTCAACCGGCTGGAGACCGGGGTGCTGCCCATCGTCGTTCGGTCCGCCAACCTGAAGAGCCGGTACGACGACAGCAAGTACCTCGACGCGACCCTGCGCATCGGATTCCTTCTTCCGGCAAACCGATGACGCGCCCGATCCTCCTTTTCGCGACGCTTTTCGTCCTGCTGCTTCCCGCGTGCAAGGAGGACCGCGCGACTCCCCGGCTCACCGAGCAGGAGGAGGCGATCCTCACGGAGAAAGCGGACGAAAAGATCGGCCTGATCATTCGGCAGAACCTGCCCGCGCTCTTCGCCGGCATCGTCGTGTTCCGGTCCGACGTGTTTCTCACCCAATCGGAGATGCTTGCCCGGCGGGACCTGTCGGTGCTGGACTCCTTCGGAAACGCCGCCGTCATCCTGCTCAACTCCCCGGACATCCCGCCGCTCCTCAAGGAAACATCCGTGAGGAAAATCTATTTCCTCTGCCGGCAGGGGCCCCTCGCCCGGCTCCATCCCGCGTTCCTGATGGAGGTCCTGCAGCGGTTCGGCGAAGGAAAGGAGAGGGAGCCCCACCCCTTGCTCATCCGGTTCCGCGATCCGCCGCAGGAGAAAGAGGAAAAATTCGTGGAGGCGGCCGGCTTCACCGTCGCATCCCGTGCGGGGGTCGTCTGGGCCGTCTCCGGACCCCTCACCTCCCTGCCTCGCCTGCTCGAAGACGACCGAATACTTTTCTACGAAGGGGCATCTAAAGCACGGACGATGTGAGGCCCCGGAGAGCAGGCGGATTGAAATCCATATCGCGTTCCCATATCCCTCTTTTTCTCTTCCTCCTCTGGGGAGTGGTCTCCCTTTCCGGCGTCGAGATCGTTTCCGACCTGCGGAAGATCGAGCCGCTTGCGCTGGTCACCGGCGAGCCGGCGATGGTTGCGGCCCAGGGTAAGGCCATGGGGGCGCAGGGACGGTATCCATCGGAGTTCCCCGTCTTTTTCCACCTCAAGTCCGAGGAAGGCCGTTTTTCGGGGAAAGTTACGGCGCTCGGCGGGAGGGCGACGAGAGTCCATCCGCGGCTTTACACGGGAGAGATCCCCGGGGACGCGGCAAGATATATCTCCCGCTGGCCGGAGGTGGCGTACATCGAGGCGGGGAAACGGGCCAGACCGATGCTGAATCTGAGCCGCCCGGCGGTTTTCGCGGACGTGGTTCAAAACGGTACGGGCCTCCCCGCCGCCTTCACCGGAAGCGGTACCTACGTGGGGATGGTGGATAGCGGACTGTCCTCGAGACACCTCGATTTCTTCGTCAACGGCAACCCTCCCTCCCCGCGGGTTGTCCACTGGTATCCCAACCCGGACACAGCCGGCACGGACACGGAATGGCACGGGACCCACGTCGCCGGGATCGCCGCCGGCAACGGGTTCCTCTCCGGGGGACTTTACACGGGGATTGCCCCGGGGGCTTCTCTCCTCGTGGCGAAGACGAATTTCACGACCGTCGACATACAGAACGCCGTGAACAATCTCCTCATTTTCGCGGCGACGACCCCCGTGGCCATCAACTTGAGCCTGGGCCTTGTCACCGGCCCGCATGACGGCACCAGCGGGTTCGAAAACGGCATCGGGTTCCTCGCAACCCAGGGCGTCTCCTCCGGGGGGAAACAGATCATCTCCGCCGCTGCGGGGAACGAGAGGACGGACAAGGAGCATTTCCAGGTCACCCTTCCCCCGTTCGGGTCCGTCAACGCACCGCTGTCCCTGGAAACCGACGGCTCCTTCATCGACGTCTGGGCGGACGGGGAGGACCGGTACACCGTTACCGCGACCCTTGGATCGGAATCGGCCTCCGCCCCCACCGGAAGTTCGGCGTCCACTTCCAGCGGCAGGATCTCGGTCTCCAACCGGACCGACGATCCCCCGAACGGGGCGACCCACATCACGGTGTTCTTCCGCGCATCCGCCGTTTCTCTTGCAACCATCCTGCTCGAACGGACCCGGAACGGAGGGAATGGGAAGGTGGATGCCTACATCGACCAAACCGACGGATTCTTCCCGACGGGCATGGAGGCGGGGACGATAAGCGAACCGGCGAACGCGGAAAACGTGATCGCCGTGGGATCCTTCGACACGAAGACCGCCGGGGGAAACCCGGCCGCGCAGAACATCACCTCTTTCAGCAGCCTCGGTCCCACACGGGACGGCAGGGACAAACCGGACCTCGCCGCACCGGGGTTCATCATCTATGCCGCGAAGTCCCTCGACCCGTACCTCGACCCGCCCCCCGAGCCCCAGACCGTGCCCGGAGACAACAACTACGCCGTTCTCGCGGGGACCAGCATGTCGGCCCCGCACGTGGCGGGGATCGCGTCGCTGGTCTGGCAATCCAACCCGCTTCTTACGTCAGCCCAGATGCGGGAGCGATTGAGGAGAACGGCCACCCCCGTCCCTCCGTCCCCCAACACCACCTGGGGTTACGGCAAGGCGAATGCCCTGGCCGCCGTCTCGGCGTCGGTGGCCTCCATCACCGCACCCGCGACCGCCACGCCGGGAACCCTGTTAACGCTTAATTCCGAGAAGAGCTCGGGCGCCTTCGGGAATCCCCTTTCGTATCTTTGGACCTTCACATCGCGTCCGACAGGGTCCGGCGCATCCCTCTCCTCCCCCGCCGCCGCCTCGACCACGTTCGTGCCGGACATCCCGGGGAACTACAAGGTCTCCCTCACCGTGTCACAGACCTCGCCGCCGGGGAGCGCCCCGGGAACCGCGGAGGACACCGTTCACGTGAACAACGTTCCTCTTGCCGCGATCGCCGGCCCAGGGACCGACAACGTGGGAATCCCGGTATCGTTCAGCGGGGCGGGAAGCACCGACCCGGACTCGCAGCCCCTCACGCTTCGGTGGGTACTCGTTTCCCGGCCTCCAGGGAGTTCGGCAACCCTCCCAACCGGTTCGGACAACGCGTCCTTGACATCGGACGTCGCCGGCACATACGAGGTGGGCCTGCGCGCGGACGACAACCTGGACATCAGCGCCCTGTTAACGAAGACCTTCACGGCGACCGGCGTCGCTCCGCCGCAAACGGGAGGAGGCGGAGGCGGGGGGTGCTCGATGGGCACCGGAAAGGGAGAGGACGACGGATCATCATCGGTTGCCGCCCTTCTTCCGCTCCTGCTCCCTCTCGGCGTCCTCTCTGCCCGTAAAAATGGATATCGCTTCCTGCGCCACTGCCGCCCCGCGGCCACGAAGTGCCGTTAAGGGGGATTCCCCGATCCTTTCGCCTCCAGCGCAGCGAGGCGTTCCTTCATCTCCTTTTCCTTCTGCCAGCGGGCGGTCACGTCGCGCATCACCGCCGAGATCCCCATCAACGCCCCGTCCCCGTCCCGGATGAGGGCGACGGAGAACTCGAGCGAGACCCGGGAGCCGTCTTTGCGGATGCCCGGCACGGCGAGCAGGTCCGTCCCGTACTTGGTCACCCCGGTCTTCATCACCCGGAAATACCCTTCCCAGTGCCGCTCCCGCATCTTCTCCGGGACGATGATGTCCAGCGACTTCCCCACCGCTTCCCGGGCTCCGTACCCGAAGATCGCCTCGGCCCCGGCATTCCAGAGACGGATGATCCCGTCCTGGTCGGAGAAGACGATCGCTTCGGGGGAACTTTCGACGATCCTCCTGAACAAGGAATCGTTGTTCTCCCATGCCATATGGACCTCCCGGACGGACAAAATAACTTCCCTCCATAGGATGCGGCACGCTTCCCGAATGTTCGGAAAAACGGGGATATGCCCCTTCTTTGGTCGGAAAGGGATGCCTCCTCGGGAAAAATGGGGTAAGCTTCCGGCATCCCTTTTGCTGAAGGTACAGAAAAATTGTGGGGGTTCGCGATGATCCCGGCAGAAAACCCGGCGATCCTTTCCGTTTCGATATCGAACGGAATGACCGTCCAAATCCGTCTCGGGTTGAAAGAGATCCGGATCGGAAGAAGCAGGGAGGCGGATCTCCTGCTGCCCGATCCTTCCGTAAGCAGGCTCCACGCGCGCATATTCCGGGTAGGGGATCACTATTTCCTTGCCGACAACAGCAGGAACGGAACGTTCGTCGATGGAAAACGCGTCTCGCAGGTGCAGCTCGAGGGAGGGATCGCGTTCCGGATCGGTCCGTACCAGATCCACTTTTCCCGCGAAAAAAACCCGCATCTCCCTCCCGAGCCACCTACGGTCGTTCCCGGTTCCGTGACAGATCATCCCCCTTTGATCAGCCGGAAAGCTCAAGCGAAAACATATTGTATTACTTCAGAAATGATAGGTTATAGCAATAAAATAAAAGAGTTATTTAAAAATATTTGGAAGGTGGCTGCTTCCGACTTTCCCGTCCTGGTCGAAGGAGAGACCGGCAGCGGGAAGGAGCTCGTCTCCCGGGGAATACACGAATCCTCCTTGCGGAAGGAAGGCCCGTTCGTGGTCGTCAACTGCGGTGCCATATCGCCGGAACTGATGGAAAGCGAACTCTTCGGACACGAGAAAGGGGCCTTTACCGGAGCGACGACCCAGAGAAGGGGGGCGTTCGAAATCGCGCACGGCGGCACCATCTTCCTGGACGAGATCGGCGAACTCCCCCTTCGCCTCCAGCCCAAACTCCTGCGCGTTCTTGAGCAGAAGGAGATCAAACGGGTCGGGGGGAATGAGACGATTCCCGTGGACGTCCGCGTCATCGCGGCCACGAACCGGAACCTGAGGACGGAGGTGTCCGACAGGAATTTCCGCGACGACCTGTACTTTCGGATCAGCACCATCACGCTTTCGGTGCCTCCCTTGCGGGACAGGCGCGAGGATATTCTCCCGATTGCGACGCACTTTCTCGCGGATGTCGCGTCCCGCGCGAATCGAGCGGTCCCGGAACTTTCCGGCCCCGCGGCGGAATGTCTATCCTCGCACGACTGGCCCGGCAACGTCCGGGAACTCCGGAACGCCATCCAGAGGGCCGTGGTGATGTGCGAAGGCTCCTCGCTCGGGCCCCGCGATTTCTCCTTCCTTGTGCCCGCGGACCCCGTTCCGGCAGAGAACGTTTCCGAGCAATCCCTGTCGCGATGGGAACAGTCGGAAAGAAACAACCTGCTGACCGAGTTGACCCGGCAGAAATGGAACAAGACACGGACCGCCCGGGAACTGGGAATCGCCAAATCCACCCTGTTCGAGAAGCTGAAGAAGTACGGGATCCGCATGCCGTAGTAGGACCGATCGTCGAACCATCGGTCTGAGATTCGAACTCCTTCCGAATCCGTTCCTCCCCTTGACCGCACCTCCTTTTCAACATCCTCACGGATTTCCTCCGGATATTCGGCTCTCCTCTCCCGGAAAAAGACGGGAACGACCCTTGCTCCCCCCGGCCGGCAAATCCCAAGGCAAAGGAGGAACACCAGGATGATGACAAGAGAAAGGGCTTCGAAACGGAGCGGGCAGGGGTTGACCGAATACATCATCATCGTCGCCCTGGTGGCAATCGCGGCGATCGGGGTCGTGAACATCTTCGGCAACCAGCTCAGGCATCAGTTCTCCACGATCATCGCTTCCATGTCGGGGAGCTCCGTCCAGGTGGAATCCCTCGCGACGAAAGCGAAGCAGCAAACCAATCAGAGAACCCTGAAGGACTATGCCTCGGAAAACCGGTAACCGGAGAGGAGCGGCCATGATGGAATTTCTTGTGGGATGTTCGGTCCTTCTCCTGCTGGCAATGGGAACCATCCAGCTTTCCCTGCTATGGTCGGGACAGGGAGCGGTAGAGACGGCAGCCCACTTCGCCGCCAGGAAATTCGCCCTCCATGCCCGAACCGATTTCCGTAAGGCCAAGGCGGTCGCCCTGGCCGAGGCATCCTCGATCTGCCTGCACCGATTCGGGGGGAGATGGGGGTCGGCGCACCTCACGTCCATCGACTTTTCCCGGCAGGGAACGGGAACCCCTCCCCAATCCGCCCGGGCGGGCGAAGCGTTCTGCCTGCGCCTCACCCATTGGGTCGAACTGTGCGTACCGTGGGTCAACAGGATCCTGTACGCAATCGCGCCCGTGAAAAAAGCCAGGATCAACGAGCAATATTTCCTCCTTCTCCAGTCTTCGCGCTGGGTGAGCGTGGAGTGACGATGATATCGATATTCACCAGGCAGGCGGTACTCGTCCGTCAGGGCGCCTATGGGCAAGCTGCCGTGCTCCTTCTTACCACCCTCACCGCCGTCCTTTCCGTGGTGTTTGCGGCTGTCTATGTTGCCCATCTGGGAGTCGAAAAGATCGCATCGGCCAATGCGGTCGATGCGATCGCCCTCTCGGCCGCGACCTGGGAGGCGCGGGGCCTGAACATGATTGCCGCTTTCAATGACGGGATCCAGCAGTGTTTCCGGCTCATCCGGTGGACTTGCGTATTGTGGGCCGCCATGGCGATCGCCGCCTGCACGGGGCTGGGATTGCCCGCATTTCTCGAGTATTCCAAACGGGCTGCCCGGATCATCCGCTCTTCCTGGAACACAGCCCGGCAATTCGCGATCTGGGCGGAAAAAGTGAAGGTGGCGATCCCCTTTGTGATCCTGGCGGAAACCGCCATTCTTGCCCGGGAACGGAAGGTTTCGGGAGCACTCTACCCTTTCGACCCGCGGGGGCCGCATGATCAGGAACGAACGCTCGAACTTCACTTGACCCAAAGCCCTCCCCTCACCCTTGCCGACGCCCTTTCCCCCATCCACGACGTGAAACGGAAAATCGGCAAATGGAAATGGGCAAAAAAGATAGCCGGAAAAGTCATCGGCATCATCGATTCGGTCCTGCGACCCGTGCTCGGATCCAATACGGCCCCGATCTTCCTGCTCGTCCCGGAAGAACATTTTCCCTATCGCCAAAAGGTCCGGTTCGCCGGGTTCCGACCCGTTACCCCGATACCCGTTCCCTTTCTTCCTGCCCCATCGAACAGCCGGTTTTTGTTCGAGACCGCCGCGGAACCTTACGGAGGGGGAGCAACGGAAATGTCCTGGAAATCGAGATTCACGGAATGGCGGAGGGAGAAATGAGAAAGCGCAGGGAAAAGGGGCAAGCCCTTGTGGAAGCGGCCCTTGGACTGCCAATCCTCTTGATCCTCCTGCTGGGCGCCTACGCATCGACACGCACCGCGATCCTGAGATCCCGGGCGGAATCTGCTTCTTTCACGGAAGCGCTCCGCATCGGACGGAATCTCCCCGGTATCGAACGGGACCTGTCCCGATCCATATTGCCCGCGGGGGAAACGGTTGACGTCCGGTCGGACCGGGAAGGAAAATCCCGACTTCTCCCCGCTCCTTTTCCCCTCCTGGCCGGCAGGACGGCGGCTGCCGCGGAGGTCCGGTACCCCTGGAGGGAAATCGGCAACCCCCGATGGTTGGCGACAGCGAATATCCTTCAAAAAACGAAGTTGGAAGCGGATTGCTGGGGGAAAGCAACCTCTTCGGGGAAAAGCGTCCGGCGATGGATCCAGGGGGTTATCCTGCTGGGAGCCATCCGATGAAACCCCTCCTCTGCCTCGTTACCGCGTCGCTCTTGGCCGGCGCGCTTTCCGTACACGCCCTCCCGGGGCGCCCGGGCGAAATCGTCTCCGCCGCCCGTGCGTTTTCCCTGAACGGCAAATGGTACTCCGTGGGAAAACCGGTCAACAGCGATTCCCTCCTGCGGGAGGAATTAGGCAAACGGGGGATCGATATCCCGCGGATCCTTCGGGAACCCAAGGATCGGGGTGGATGCAGCGTAGACACCCTGTCGGAAATTCCTGCGAAACGTCGTTTCCGGCAGATTCCCCTCCCGTCCGGTTTTCGTGCGGAGAACAGCCTGCAAATGGAATCCGGGGACGGATGGATCGAAATCGCCTACGGGAAAATCGTTCAGGAGAAAGGGGATGCCAGGAAAGCGCTTGTCGCGGCAGGCTGGAAGTTCGTAGATGCCGGGGAACCCGGAAGGCCGTTTTGCATCGGCACAAATCGCGAAGGAAGGGAGACATCCATTGTCTTTCTGGAAGAGAAAGAAGGAAACTGCCTCTTCGTCCGGCAGCTGGAAAAATAAGGTGCAGGGGTTTTTCCCTCTCGTTGCCGGAATGCTGTTGACGCTGCTGGCCATCCTCCTCGCCAAACAACGGATCTCGGCAGTGGAAAAAGAGATCCTGGGGAAAGCCGCTCCCACGGAAATTGTCGTGGCGGCCAACCCGATCCCCGCCGGTGCGATGTTTTCCCTGGAAAACCTGGCAAAGAAATCGATCCCGTCCGGAGGGAAAAGTCGCCGGAACGTTCCGGCGACGGATTTTGAGCTCCTGCTTGGCGCCAGAGCGAAAATGGAGATTTCCAAGGGTGAACCTGTCCTGTGGACAGATGTCGAAGAGCCCTTCGAGGTAGATCAATTCTCCCTGACGATCCCGAAAGGACGCCGCGCCATTACGATTGACGCAGATACGAGGGCGTCGTTTTCCGGTCTCATCCGCCCCGGAGACCACGTGGACATCCTTCGGGAAAAAAACGACGGGAAAGGATACGTCCCCTTGCTGTTCGATGTCCCCGTGATCGCTGTTGATCGCCATTTCCTTCCTCCTTCCGCAGAGGAGGAAGAAAAAGAAATCGGCACCCTGACCGTGTCGGTGACCACGGATGAGGGGATTTTGCTCTCCGGGGCAGCGCGGGAAGGGAAAATTTCCTGGCTCCTGCGGAATCCCGACGATCGCGGCAGGCCGCCGAACGGGCAAGGCTTGCGGGCGATCCCCTCTTCCCCTGTCGAAATATGGAAAGCAGGAATCCGGGAACAAAAAACCCCGATGCTCATCGAAGCGTGGGAACCCGAATGATTCGCCGGTTCCTTCTCCGCTGTTTCCTGCTTGTGGTTGCCTGCGGGGTATCCTTTCTCCCTCTTTCCGCTTTCGGGGAGACCATCCGTTTGCGCCCCGGGTTTCAGCACATTATCGAATTTCGGGAAGCGAGGAGGTTATCCATCGGGAATCCGGCGATCATCGAAGCTCGTCCTCTTCCCCGCAGGGACGGGATCCTCGTGGTGGGAAAGAAGGAAGGGGAAACGGACCTCGTCATCTGGGGGCAAGGCGAGAAACAGGTCTGGATGGTGAATGTAGCGGGAGAAGCGGGGGCCGAAGTGGAAGAGGCAAGAAGCCTTGCGGCCTTGTTTCCCGAATTGGCGGTCACCCGGGCCGGCTCGTCGGTCATTATCAGCGGGACCGTACAGACAAGCCGGGACAAGTCTCTCCTCGAGACGTTCGCCCGCACACGGGAAAAGGTTCATCTCCGGATTTCCCTCCCGGAAGACAACAGAACCCTCCTCTCCTACGACCTGAAAATTATCGAAATCAGCAGGGGGGCAACGGCCCATCTTGGCATCCGGTGGCCGGATTCCCTCTCCGTGAAGGGAACCTGGTCCCACGGAACCGCGGAAAACACCTCCTTTCGCGTCGTATCCGACTTTGAAGCCCGGCTCGATCTCCTGATGGCAGACGGCCGGGCGAAAATCCTGGCGAATCCCAAACTGGTTTGCGAAAGCGGCGGAAACGCGGACTTTCTTGCGGGGGGGGAGATTCCCATCGTAATCGTCACCCCGGAAACGAGAACCGTGGAATGGAAGACCTACGGGATCATTCTCAAGCTGCACCCGCAAATGGACCAGGGAAACCGAATCCGGACGCAGATAACGGCAGAAATCAGCACCGTGGACCACGGCAGCGGGGGATCGGACGTCCCGGGGTTCCTCACCCGGAGGGTCACCACGAACTTCTCCACCCCTCCGGGCGGTACGATCATGCTCTCCGGACTGGTGAAAAGCGAGATGGCAAAAGATGTGGCAAAAATTCCGCTCCTTGGACAGATCCCGGTCCTGGGCGAACTGTTCAAATCCCGGAGCTTCCGGGAAAACCAGTCCGAACTGGCCATTTTCATCACCCCCACGGAAGTAAAGGACTCCTCCACGAACGAAGTCGCAGAATGGCAGGCCAAGGCGGCAAAGGAACGGGACGGTATGCGGTTCCGATTGATCGATTGAAGGAGATTCGAAATGGCGGCAGAATTTCAGCGGTCCCTCCATCAGAAGGTCGTTTCCCTCCTGGATCCCCGCAACACGGGACGGATCTCGGAAGGTGAGGAATCGATGAGGGAGCGCGCGGAACAGTATCTTCGCGACGAACTGGACCGGATGCTATTGCCGGAAGAGGAGAGAGAAACCGTCCGAAGGGGAATCCTGGACGAGTTGTTCGCCTATGGTCCCATTACCCCCTTTCTTTCCGACCCGGTCGTTACGGAAATCATGGTGAACGGGAAAAATTCCATATACGTCGAAAAGGAAGGGAAACTGGTCCCGACCGGCATTACCTTCCTGAGCGATGAAACCCTCCGGGGGACGATCGACCGCATGGTATCCCGGGTGAACCGGCGGCTTGATGAGTCATCGCCCTATGTGGACGCGCGTCTCCCGGACGGATCCCGAATCAACGCCATCATCCCCCCCGTCTGCCTTTCCGGTCCCTGTCTCACCATTCGAAAATTTCGAAAAGAGCCGTTCTCCCTGGAAGAACTCATCGGGCTTCGCACCCTGCCCCAGGAGGCCGCGGACTACTTGCGGGAGGCCGTGATCCGGAGAATGAACATCATCGTTTCCGGGGGAACCGGGTCCGGGAAGACCACTCTCCTCAACGCCCTCTCCCAGTTCATCCCGGACGAGGAGCGGATCGTCACCATCGAAGATGCCGCCGAAATCAAGCTGATGAAACCCCATGTCATCATCCTGGAGGCTCGCCCCCCCAACATCGAGGGAACGGGGTCCATCAGCATCCGGGACCTGGTGCGAAACTCGCTCCGGATGAGGCCCGACCGCATCATCGTGGGGGAATGCAGGGGCGGGGAAGCCCTCGACATGCTCCAGGCGATGAACACCGGCCACGACGGATCGATTACAACAGGCCACGCGAACACCCCTCGCGACATGCTTCGCCGGCTGGAAACCATGGTCCTGCTTTCCGGCATCGAGATTCCCGTCAAGGCGATCCGGGAACAGATCGCCTCGGCCATTGACATTCTCGTCCATGTGTGCCGGATGGGCGACGGAAGACGGGCCGTAACGTCCATCACCGAGGTGACCGGGATGAGCGAGAGCCAGATTCTGCTCCAGGAACTCTTCCGCTGGAAAGAGGAAAGAGGATCGGTCAGGGAAGGAACATTGACCGGGACCGGGATCCCTTCGAAATTTTTTCCCTGCAGGGAAACGGCATGGGCATGACGGTACGGGAATATTCCCTGTTCGCCTGCGGGGCGGTATGCCTCATGGTTTTCCTTTTTCGAACACTCGCCCCCTACTTCCGCTTTCGTCTCAACCATACGGCGGAATCCACGGCAAGAAATCTCCGGGAGGATTTCCTGTCCCTCTCCCCGAACCAGGTGCGGGATATCCTTCTCACGGCCGGCGCCATCACCGCACTGGCCGCCATGGTGGTGACGAGGGACGTTTTCTGGATGACCGTTATCGGTTCCCTCCCCGCTCTTCTCTGCGGGGTCGTGGTCCGGCAGTTTCGCGCGAGAAGGCGAAAACGAATCGTGTCCCAGTTGCCGGCGTTTCTCGAAATCCTTTCCGGTCACGTGAGGGCCGGGCACAGCATCCCGGAATCCCTCCAGGAGGCGATTGCCTTGCTCCCCTCGGGAATCCGGGAGGAAGTTTCCTGGCTCTGTCAGTCGATTCGGCTGGGGGTACCCCTGCCGGACGCGCTCCGCGTATGGGAACAGCGCATGGCGTGCGAGGAAATATCCTTGATCGTCCGACCTCTTTGCATCGCGATCCCCGCCGGGGGAAACCTCCACGATCTTCTCACGCGCTGCCGGGACATGCTCCGGGCGAAGATGCGGCAGGCGGAAAAGATGCGGAGCATGACCGCACAGGCCAGGCTCCAGGCGCTCGTCTTGACCCTCTTGCCTCCCGGATTCATCGCCGTCCTGTCGCAGATCGAGCCCGAATATCTCGCACGGTGCCGGGAAACATCGGCGGGGAAAACCATCCTGGCGATCGCCGGCGTGTTGCAGCTTCTTGGCTGGCTTTCCATCCGCCGGATCATGTCCGTGCACAAATGAAGGCGCTCGAATTTCTGTCATTCGGAATTCCGTTGTTTGCCGGCTTTTCCCTGATGGTCCGGTTTATCCAAAGGTCGTCTTTTCCGGGCGTGGCGTTTCGACTTCCGGACAAGGTGATCGCGGCGCACCGGAAAGCGCAGGCAACGCTGGTCGGGGGGAAAGTGGTTTCCATTCCCGGAGGGATGCTGGTCACCTCGTTGCGCGGTTGGATAGCGGGGGAAATCGTGTGGATATCCGTCGTGTCGGTATCCTTGGCCGTCGATCCTTCTCTTTCGAGCGCGATCTTTTCCTTCTTCCTTGGCCTGGGCCTCGGGTTTTGCACGCTATTCTTATCCATCAGGGAACAAGCGAAACGACAGGTGGAAAGGATTCGCTCCGCTCTTCCCGTCGCCTCCTTCCTTTTCTCTCTGCTTCTGGAAGCGGGCATGGGATCCCACTCCGCCTTCCAGGAAGTTGGACGCGCCATTCCGAAAGGCCCCCTCTCCCGGGAGCTGGATGAGATATCCCGGGCGCGGATGCTGGGAATCTCCCGGGAGGAAGCCCTGGAGAGATCGAGGAGGCGGATTCCGCTTGATGATTACCAAATATTCCTCAATCTTGTCCACCAGGGAGAGCAGCTGGGGGTAGGCCTTTCCCGGGGTCTGCGCGAACATTCCACGAAGATGCTGGAAGGAGAAGGATACCGGGCCGAGGCGGCGGCCCAGAAGGCGGCGGTGAAACTCCTCTTCCCGCTGGTGGCATTCATCTTCCCCGCGGTTGTCCTGATCATCTTTTCTCCCATCCTCCTGAATGTTTGGGAAATGTGGGGACAGTAAAGAATGAACCGGAACCCGTTCCACGGCAGGATCGTACGCATGACGGTTTTGTTCCTGTTTTTCGCCCTTGCCCGGGAAACATCCCTATGGGGAGCCGAATCGGGCGTATTCGGCCCGGACATCGCATCCGGAGACGGTTCGGACGACCGGATAACGCTGTCGATTCGGATCGCGGAGGCGAAGGGGGAACATACGAAACGAACCTATTTCCGGAGTCTTTTGCGACACAGAAAGAGAAACCCTGCAAGGCGAAACCCTCCGGGACAATCCGGCCTCCCTCTGCTCTCCCGATAATCTCGGGAAGTCCTCACTCGACAGGCCGATTCCCGCCGGACAAATTACGCAGTCCGTATCCCCGTTGCGTCTGGTATAAAAAGTTGGGGGGATGGGATCTCCGGGGGGGAATGTGGACGGCCAATCCGGGAAATCGTCGCGGACCCACTACGGCTGGGTCATCGTCCTCACCGGGGGACTGACCGTCTTCTCCTGCCTCGGGCTGGCCCGGTTCGCCTACAGTATGCTGCTTCCCTCGATGGGCAAGGCCCTGGCCCTGGGATACGACCAGATGGGGTTCATCGGGACCGGGAATTTCGCCGGGTACCTTTTCGCCGTCGCCCTGTCGCCTTTTCTCATGCATTGGTGGGGAGGGCGGCGCACGATCACGTCCGGCCTTTTCCTTCTCGCGGTCTGCATGATCCTCATCGGCCGCGGCACAGGGTTCGTTCCCGTTCTCGTCCTCTATTTCCTGACCGGCATCGGGAGCGGTCTGGCCAACGTCCCCATGATGGTGCTGGTATCCCACTGGTTCACCCGGAAAAATCGCGGCCGGGCCGCCGGGCTCATGCTCGCCGGGAACGGGCTGGCGATCATCTTCTCCGGCATACTCGTCCCCCTTCTCAATCGAAGCCTGGGTTCCGGCGGATGGAGAAGCGGGTGGCAGATCCTGGGCGCGATATCCTTCGCGATCGCCGTCGCTGCGGGACTGTTGTTGCGCGCCTCCCCCGCAGAACTGGGCCTTCGGCCTCTCGGGGAAACGGGCAATCCCGGGACGACACCCCGGCTCTCCCTCAGAAGACAGCGGGCAACGGGATCGTGCTTCACCTCGGGGCCCTGTACCTCATGTTCGGTCTCACCTACATGATCTATGGAACCTTCATCGTCACGACGATGGTCGCCGAGCGCGGGATGGCGGAAGTCAAGGCGGGCAAGTTCTGGGCCTGGGTGGGGTTCTTCAGTCTCTTCTCCGGGCCCCTGTTCGGAATGCTTTCGGACCGGATCGGGCGCAAGGGGGGGTTCATGGCGGTCTTCGCGGTCCAGTCGATCTCCTACGGCCTCGCAGGCTTAAACCCGGGGATGTGGGGTCTCTACCTCTCGATCGGCCTGTACGGATTGGCCGCCTGGAGCATTCCGACCATCATGACGGCCGCGGTGGGCGACTACCTCAGTCCCGCGCGCGCGGCGGCCGGGTTTTCGATCGTCACCTTCTTCTTCGGGGCAGGCCAGACCTTCGGTCCGAGCATCGCGGGAATCGTGGCGAAACAGACCGGCACATTTTCCAGTTCCTACCTGATGGCCGCGGCGGCGACGGGATTCGCCATCATGCTCGCTTCCTTCCTGCGGAAACCGCACAGGGATGACACGAGGACTGCCCATTCATCTCGGAAAGAGGCAATCCCTTGATATATTTTGATACTTTATATTTTAATGCATAATATATTGATAAACAAGGTATAAATTATGCCAAAAATTCCGCGAGAATCGGAATTCTATCTCCGGACCTTGATGCTTCTCTGGGAGGAATGAGAAAAAAGCCCGGCATTCCCCGGGCCGGGGGAATGCCGGGCCTTACGTTCGTTTTCCGACTGCGATACCGCTATCGGGAGAAGATCAGGATCTCGACCCTGCGGTTCTCAAACCTTCCCTTCTTGGTTTTATTATCCGCGATCGGTTTGGATTGCCCGAAGCCGGCGGCCTTGATCTTGTCGCCATCCGATGCGCCGTTGTCCAGGAGGTATTTCTTCACCGCTGCGGCTCGTCTCTCGGAAAGGGCCTGGTTGGATTTCGCGTTGCCCGTGCTATCCGTGTGCCCTTCCACGGAGATCTTGTGCCCCGGGTACTTCTTTACGAAATCT
>Ga0209321_10000572_pt1 | contig 24442 bp, 24 predicted proteins | sample Rifsed16ft4_FD_184012 | JGI IMG/M metagenome (GOLD analysis project Ga0209321, IMG submission 184012) | Soil microbial communities from Rifle, Colorado, USA - sediment 16ft 4 - CSP-I_5_4 (version 2) | ecosystem: Environmental > Terrestrial > Deep subsurface > Rock core/Sediment | place: Rifle...
TTAGTGCTAGATGTGGTACTGCGTCGTCGCAGGCTCCACTAGATGTCGATGCCGCGCTGTCGTTCGCACTCGCTACAAATGCCGCTGATACGGCATAGCGACCAGACGATGACGGCGGCGATGATGCAGTAAAAGAAAGCCAGGGCTAACACGTCAGGCCTCCTTCGCCTTGGCGATGGCAGAGCGCAGGCGATTGATGGCCTCGCCATATTCCATCGGCATATCGGTAGGCCAGTTTGCAGTATTTCCGTAATGATTCATCTGCTCTGCGGCGAACTCGCACGCGGCCAGCAGGTCAGGCGCGGCTGGGGAGCGGATGGCCTTGGCGGTCTGTGCCAGGGCGTAGCGGATGGCGTCGATGATGGTGAAGTTGTCCGTGTTGCGCCGGATGGTGTAGATATTGCGCCAGTCCTCTGGCAGAAAGCGGGCGAGGTAGTTGTCTGTATCGCGTTCATCGCGTTCGGTATCATCGTTCATGTGTGCCTCCTGATTAATCTTCTACTTACGGTAGAACTATATAGAGTATATGCTAGATTGTTTCAGTTGTCAAGTACCAATATTCCGGGGTTGCCTAACAAATTTGGTAGCATTTACTTCCCATTTTTGGTATAATAACTACACATAGAGGAGGATACTATGGAAACTATGGATCAGAAACAGAAATTCAATAACGTGTTGTGGGAATTGTTCCGGCTGTACCGTGGGGCGAAGGAACGGGAAGGGCTGCGGGGTGTGACGCTGCTGGACTTCTCGCGCGACGAACGAATGAATCCCATCTGCTCCGATGACGACTCTTGCTCTGGCCTCATGGGTATTCCCGTTTTCGTTCCACCTTACCCCCACAATCTGCTCTCCCTCCCTTAGCAGGCCATCCACTTTTGCGCGTTCATGAAGATCAATGCCTGCTTCGCGTTTGGCGCGTTGGATGAGGATATCGTCCAATGTGATGCGGCGAACACACATGTAGAAGGGGAAATCGTCAGGCTCTGTAACAGGTTCAGGAAAAACGATACCATCCACCACATTGTAATCAGTGACAAGATGAGGAGCCGTTGCCAGAACCTCATCAAGCGACCCGATTCGCTGAAAGGCGCGCAGGGATGGCGCGCGGAAGAAATGTGTGGAGAGGGTATCGCTGGGAAAATGAGCACGATCCAACAGGAGCACCCGGTGTCCCTGTTGGGCAAGCAAGGTTGCACTAATGGAGCCTGCAACTCGCGCGCCGACAATGATTGCATCATAATTTTCGTTCATGGCTAGGCCTTCTTGATGCCCTGATCTTGCTTGCAGTGTGAACTGCCAATTGGAGATTATAACGAAAATATGTGAGGGCTGCGCTGTCTGAATATACCTTGCAAAAGCAAGTAGTTGGAAGGAAAAGCCACAGGTGAAAGTATCCGGCCCTTTTCCTTTATCCGCCCCCCTGATATTTCACCTTCTGTGGGACATGTCGTAGCGCTGCGCGGTCGGGTCATAGCCGCGTTGAAGTGCCATTTCATAGCCAAACATGTGCATGGGCAAAAACATAAAGCAGGGGAGTGGCAAATTCATCCAACGAGGCTTTGTGAGAAACAAAAAAAGCGGCAGTTCCAAGCCTGCCGCTCTTTGTTTAACTGCTCGCGCCGCTATATCTTTTTAGTCCTGCTTTCCAGACTCTTGAGGCGACCAGAAAGCTTACGATGCCGATCGCAATGAAGAGTAGAACGCGTTGAATATTCAGATCTCCACGCAAGCCCTGGAGTGGAATAGTTGTAGCAACTGCAACCGGAATGACAAAGGTCACGATGATCCTCAGCCATACGGGATATACCGTCACGGGATAACGACCTGCGTCGAGCAGGGCCTGCAGAATGGTTACATTGTTGTCGAATTTGGTGAACCAAAATGTCAGCGCGATCAGCACGATCCACAGGCTGTAAATGACGATCGCTCCCGAAACGGTCAGCAGGACAAAGGTCAGGATGTTGAGCGGAGTGGTAATGTCGCCAGACATGTTAATTCCGACCATGATCAGGACAATGGCGAGGACCAGGTCCCAAATCCGCCAGATGGTGATGCGTGAAAATGTGACGAGGAACATGCTGTTGATGGGTTGCAGGAGGGTATAGTCCATTGATCCGTCACGGATGCTCTGGTTGAATTTTTCGGTATTGGGCCAGATCAGGGCGATCATCATTGTATTGACGAGACGGAACACACCCAGCAGGGCGATCAATTCGCCGAAGCCCCAGCCGCCGATGGTTTCAGTGTTGTTGAAGATGATGCTCAGGCTGAGCAGTTCCCAGCCAAGCCACATGATGTTGAGCAGGATGTTGACGACGGTATCCGCGCGATACGCCAGCGCCAACTGGACATTGACTTTGAAGAATGCGGAGAGTAATTTCAATGTGCGCATATTTACGCTCCCACTGCGGAAAAGCGTTTCACGCCGTTGCGCCATACCCAGTTAAATATGGTGATGGAAACAACCAGCCAACTGACTCCCATCACATAGCCCTGCACGATTTGCGCGCTGGAGAGCTTTCCCAAAATCAATTGGATGGGATAGTAAATAAGCAGTTGGAACGGCAGAAACTGGGCAATGTCCTGAATGAGTTTTGGCATGAGGCTGAGCGGCACGAATTGACCTGAGAATAACAGGATGAGCGCGTAATAGAATTCATGAATCGAATACACCCGTGTCGTCCAGAATGCGAGGGCGGTAATGGCTGCTGAAAGCAGGAAGCCAATAAAAAATCCCATAATCATGGCGGGGATGGCAAGTAAAATGCCAATGGGTGCTACGTTACTGAAATCTGGCTTGTATAGGAAAAACAGAATAATCCAAATAGGGACGAGCCCCATGATGGTCAAGGCTTTGAATGCGATGTTGTTGACGAGTGCATTGGTCAGCATGGGATGGATAGGGCGTATCAGTTCGCCAGCAAGAGTCCCATCCTGTATTTTGTATGCAAAGGTGTGAATGACGATGTTGCTTGTGACCTGGTCAACGATTAAGAGAGTCATATAGTAGGTCACGAAATCGTTGGCAGTGAATCCACTCACGTCGCCTTTGCTGTTGGCAATGCTTGTCCACACGGCCAGATAGATGATGGGGGAGACCAGCCAGTAGAGCAGGTACATGATCAAGTTGGCGCGGTATTGCCATTGTTCCGCCCAGTTGACCTGCCAGAGTCGTTGGAAGATTTTGAACATAGGAACTCCTCTAAATGTCGCTGCGAGTGGCGCCTCAGCGCCACGAAGCAGTCTCCCATGAAACGGTTGATTCTTACCGTTGGATTTCCTGTTTAGGTGGGGATTGCTTCGGGCTGGGTTTCGACGTTTACGTCTCAACCATCAGCCCTCGCAATGACATACTCTCACTGATTAAACGCCTGCTCGATGACATCTTCGATCGGTGGATCGGTAATGGTGATGTCGTGGATGGGCAGATCAGCCAGAAGTCCAGAAGTGACGCGGGTGACATCTTCCGCTTTTACCTGGATGTATTGCTTCTCCCAGTCTTCCTCATTTTGAACGGGAGTCCCATACTTGGTCAGGTCATGTGAATTGTTTTCAGCCAGTCTCACGCCGATCAACTTGAACGGAGCGATCTTGCGAGAGAGATCACTGATGCCGCCATCGTATTTGAGCTGACCGTGGTGGATGATGATAATGCGCTCGCACAACGCGGTCACATCCGCCATGTAGTGACTGGTAAGCAAAATCGTCGCGCCTGTGCGCTTGTTATATTCACGCAGGAATTCACGGATGCGCGCCTGACCCGTGATGTCGAGCCCGATGGTAGGTTCATCCAAAAATAAGACTTTTGGACGATGGAGCAAACCCGCCGCGATCTCGCACTTCATGCGTTCGCCAAGTGAAAGATTACGCACAGGCTTTTTCATCAGCGGTTCAAGCTCGAGCAGTTCATCGAGTTCTTTATATGTTGCTTTGTATTCATCATCAGGGAGGCGATAAATTGCCTGATTGAGTAAAAATGAATCCGCGGCGGGGATATCCCAGGACAGACGGTTGCGCTGCCCCATCACGAGGGTCATCGAAAGTAAATAATCGGTCTTGAGTTCCCACGGCGTAAAGCCGAGCACACGCGCATTACCTGCGGTTGGATGGAGCAGGCCGGAAAGCATCTTGAGTGTGGTCGTTTTGCCTGCTCCATTCGGGCCGAGGAAGCCCACAATCTCTCCCTGCGTGATCTTGAAATTTACCTGTTGCACAGCCTTCACGTCTTTGTACTTGCGTTTGAAGAAACTGCGCACTGCCGCGCCGAAGCCAGCTTCGCGCTCAGGGACCTGATAAGTTTTGCTTAGATTTTGGACAAGGATGGTTTCCGGGGGCATGAAAATCGCTCCTATGATAAGGAGCGATTCTATCATTGTTAGAACAAAGGTGCTAGAGATGATTTCTTTTTGCCACGGATTTCACGGATTATCGCTGATTTTTCTTTTGGTTTACTTGATCACACGGCGGTGTTCGAGTGAGCCTGTGCCGAAGTTGAGCAAAAGCGCAGGCAAACGAACTTGTTGCTCAAAAGGAATTCCACGTAAGGTTAACTCGCGTGCCAATGCAGCTTGATACACAGCTTCAAGAAATCCAGGGCCAAGAATCTTGTGCACCTCCATCGCTGCACCTATTACAGCGAACGTCAATTCTTTGTAAAGCAATTCAACCATAGAGCCTCTAAAAAATAAACAAATCCGTACCAATCAGTGAAATCCGTGGCTGGATTCGTTACAGGAAAAATTACTTTAAAAAGAAGACACCCGGTACCAGATATCAACATTGACCTGCACCGTCTTGCTATGCTGGATGTCCATACCCAGGCTGGGTTCGTCGGCAACAGCAGCGCGTGACTTCATCATCACGGCTTGAGCCTGGAAGGGGATGGGCCTCTCTTCATCAAATGTGCCTTCCATAAAATCATACACGCCCAGAAGTTTGACGCCCAACGCCGCCGCAACCTTCTCCGCTTTAGCCTTCCCCTTGGTAATTGCAGATTCAAGTCCGCTCTCTCGGGCGGACTCTTCAGGATATTTCCACTCGATCCGTTCGAGGACCGCGTTCTTTTGTGATGCAACGATATCCAGCAGGTCGGCGAGTTGATCCAGCTTGTCGACCCGGATGCGCAGACGATAGGTCGCGCTGGATGATTTGAGCAATGTACCACTTGATGTTTCGATGTGGATTCCCAATAACTGCAACGCTTCAGGACTCAGCCCAAAACCGGTCAGCGCTTCGACGAGCTGGCTCACCTCCCTGGCTTTTTTCATGGCTTCGTTGCCGCTGACGACAGATGAGCCGCGCACGGTCACGAACAGGTTGGCGTGGGATGCAAAGATTTCCTCACGATGAAGTGCCGAGATTTTGATCGTGTCGGGTTTGGATTCCATAGATCCTCTTTCCCGTCATTGCGAGTCTTCGAGAAGCAATCTCCAACACGACAAGGGGATTGGTTCGTCGGGAAGAACCGCGAAGCGTCCTCGCAATGACATGTAATATTAAGTTACCGTCAATCTTTGCTTCGGATATTTCTCGTGTCGCTTTTCTTTCACTACGCGACTGATTCTATCAAATCCTTCCCGGATGTCGGTGAATGAAATGTAGAGCGGCGCAAAGCCCAGGCGGATATTATCGGGTTCGCGGAAATCAGGGATGACGTTCATCTCATCGATGAGGGCGCGGTTGATGCGATAACCTTCCTCGTGGCGGATGCTTATGTGCGAGCCGCGCCTGGTGGAGTCACGCGGGGAGCCAAGAGAAAAGCCCAATGGCGCAAGCAGGGTATCGGTCAGGTATGAAGCGTAGTCCGTCATCAAAATGGACTTGGAGCGCAGGGCGTCGATCCCCGCATCGAGAAGTGGGGTCAAAGCTTCTTCCATTGCTAAGGTCGAAAGCATGGGCGCGGTGCCAGCCAAAAATCGTTGGACGCCTGGCGCGGGCTGATAGTCGAGGTCGAACTCGAATGGATTGCTTTGTCCCCACCAGCCCCAGATGGGAGACGTGACATCGTTTTGCAATGACTTGTTGACGTACAGGAACGCAGGCGCACCCGGGCCGCCATTGAGATATTTGTAGGTGCAGCCGATGGCGAAATCCACATGGCATTTGTCGAGTTCGATGGGCACCGCGCCAGCCGAATGACTCAAATCCCACAAGACGAGCGCGCCTTTGCGATGCGCGAGTTCGGTGATGTATTGCATGTCGTAAAGATACCCGCTCTTGAATGTGACATGCGATAATGTGACGAGGGCGGTGTCTTCGTTGATGGCATTTTCAAGCGCCGCGAGATCAGGTGTGATGTCATCGTCCTGTGCATCAATTCGAATGATCTCATGGTCTCGATACGGCGGCGGTGGTTGAGTAGCGTTCTCAGCGTATCGAAACCCGCCGCCTACTCGACCATCGGAGGGAGATAAGAGTTTGACAATGCCCTGCAGGATATATAAATCAGATGGGAAGTTGAACGTGTCGGTGATGATGCGCTTCTTTTCCGGATTAAGAGTCAGCGCGGCGGTGGCCAGTTTGAACAGATTGATGGATGTCTGATCTCCTACGACGACTTGCCCCTCCGCAGCGCCAAGTAACGACGCGATTCTCTCACCGATACGTGTTGGTGAGTCCCACCAGCCTTTGTTCCAGCCGCGGATGAGGTCTGTGCCCCATTCTTCCTCCACGGCTTTTTGTATTCGTTCGATGACTACTTTGGGTAAGCGCCCTAATGAATTGCCATCGAGGTAGATGAGGTCGGGGTCGTTGACGACGAATTGATCGCGGTAGGATGCAAGAGGGTCTTGTTTATCGAGTTGTGCAGCAAACTCACGAAAAGTCGAAAAGTTAGTCATGGTTTCTTTTTTTCCACAAAGGACACAAAGGGCACGAAGGAACACCAAGATTCTTCTTTACTTGTATACCTGTCTACTTGTCTACTTTCTGCTCTCTATTTTGCTCATCGCATACTCCGCCAGTGCAGTAATCGTCAGCGATGGATTGACTCCGGGATTCGCAGGCATTATCGAACCATCCACAACATACAAGCCAGGATAATTGAAAACTTGAAAATCCAAGCCAATCACGCCTTCGTGGTCATTCTTTCCAAATGGAACGCCACCCATGAGGTGCGCGGTGGTGGGAAAGTTGAGCAGGCTATCGGTGAAAGCTGCCTGCGGGATCCCATTTGTTTTCTGGGCAAGCCTGCGAGTGACATAGTTCCCAATCGGAATCTGTTTTGGGGGCGGGTTGTTTGCATCAGGCTTGATAACCAGTCCCTTGCGGAATAGGGTGAACAGGTTGCGTCCAAGCCGGATATGCGTGAGGTTTTCTTCCACTTGCATTACTAACAAAATGGTTGTATAGCGTGCCCAATTTGAGAAGAATTTTGCATATAGAAAATCCACCGGATGACGAATCACTTCCCATAGCGTTTTTAGAAAGCGGACAACAGGTGAATCTCCGCGAACATGCGGCGCGGTCAGGACCCTGATGAACGATGATCCATCAGGGTAGCGGACCGGTTCAACGCGCGTGATATCGTCTGCCTGAAAGATGGATGAGATCGCGATCCCTTTGGAATGATCAATGTGTCTGTCGCGACTCGTTACGCCCATGATGTTCTCGCTGTTCGTGCGGACGTTATCGCCCAGTTTGTGCGAGATGCGGTTCAGGGATTTGGTCACCTCGCGGCAGCGGAAGAGCAGTTTCAGCGTGCCGAGGGCACCGGCAGCGAGGACCACATTTCGGGCGCGTACGGTTTGTTTTCTTCCAAAGGGATTTGTGGTGGATTTGAAAACGACATCATAACGCGCGCCTTCTTCCCTCACGCTTTGTCTCTCTCCCATTGGGGGAGGGGTTGGGGTGAGGGGTCGAATATCAATAACTGTCACTTCAGGGATGATCTGCGCGCCGTTCTTCTCCGCAAAATAGAGATAATTTTTCGTAAGCGTATTTTTCGCATTGTAACGACAGCCGACCATGCATCCGCCGCAATAGTTGCATCCCGCGCGTCCGGGTCCTTCCCCGCCGAAAAAGGGATCGGGGATGACTTGCCCTTCCCTTCCTGTTTCGCCGAAGAACACGCCGACATCTGTTGGATGGAAAGTACTGCCTTTACCGAGTTCCTGCGCGATCTCCTTCATCTTTTCATCGGCAAACCAAAGTTTCGGATTGCGCGTTACGCCGAGCATACTTCGCGCAGTTTGATAGTGAGGTACCAGGAGAGTCTTCCAGTCCGCGAGATGATCCCACGCGGGGGATTGAAACAGACGATCATCTGGCTCCATCAGTACATTTGCATATGTAAGGCTTCCTCCGCCGACTCCACTTCCATGCAAAGCGAGTTGACCATTGAGAAAGGTCATCTGGAAAATTCCAAAACAACGCAGGGCAGGAAGCCACAGGAACTTCGGAAGATTCCAATTTGTCTTTGGGAAATCTTTATCCTCGAATTGTTTGCCGCGTTCGAGAACCAAAACGGAATAGCCTTTTTCGGTGAGCCTGATCGCGGAGACACTTCCCCCGAAGCCACTTCCAATAATCACGAAATCATAAATGTTATTTTGTGGCATGATGTAATTTGCTCTCAGCAGTCAGCTGATTGCTATTCCCTCCTCCCCTTTGTCACAATCCGTATTGGCGTTCCCAAAAAACCATACTCCGCGCGGATTTGATTTTCAAGATAGCGCAAATAGGTAAAGTGCATCAATTTCGGCTCATTGACATAGATCATGAACGTCGGCGGGTCAGAGCGGACTTGTGTGCCGTAATACATTTTCAACTGTCGTCCCGCGTGTGTGGGATGTGGATGCGCGTCCTGCGCCTTGTGGATGACTTCATTGATCTTGGATGTCGTCAAACGTGCCAAGCGTTCCTCTTGAACGCGCAATGCCATAGGCAAAACCTGGTCGACTCGTTGGCCTGTCCTGGCGGAGATGAACAACAGTGGGACATAATCCATAAAGTTCAGATCAGCGCGGATCTTGCGCGTGTATTCTTCCATGGTGAACGAGTCTTTTTCAACCGCGTCCCACTTGTTTACGATCACAACACACGATTTCCATTCATCGAGAATAAAGCCCGCTATGTGCGCGTCCTGCGCGGTGATGCCCGTTGTTGCATCGATCATCAGCAGTGCCACGTCCGCGCGCTCGATGGCTTTGAATGAACGCAGAACGCTATATTGCTCCACACCATGTTCGATCTTGCCGCGCTTGCGGATTCCCGCGGTGTCAATCAACGTGACCTGCAATCCATTCACGTCGATTTTTGTATCTGTCGCGTCACGCGTCGTACCAGGGATCGGACTCACGATGGCGCGTTCTTCACCAACCAGCTTATTCAAGAGACTCGACTTTCCCGCATTCGGTTTGCCGACGATGGCGATCTTGATGCTATCATCTTCCTCCTCTGCCTCCTGCTGAGGGAAAGAGGCTACCAGTACATCGAGCAGATCGCCGGTCCCCGTCCCATGCACCGCGGAGACGGGAATCGGGTCACCCAGCCCCAACTCGTAAAATTGAGGCGCTGCGTCCCGCCGCTCCTTTGATTCAGCTTTATTCACAACGACAAGGATCGGAGGCCGGAATGTGCCATCCTCCAATTTTTTCTGCGAGCGGCGCAGGATGTCTGCCACTTCGAGATCGGAGGCTGTGACGCCTGTGTCGCCATCTGTGACAAAGAGGACCGCATCGGCTTCATCGATTGCAACCTTTGCCTGTGTACGGATCTCATTAATGAAATCTGCTGAACCAATGGATAAGGGAGTCCTGCCTCCGTGCGTGGGATCAATGCCGCCTGTGTCAACTACATGGAAGGCGTGCCCGTTCCATTCGGCCTCCCCGAACAAACGGTCGCGCGTGGTGCCAGGCGTCTCGTCCACAATGGCAAGACGTTCGCCGACCAGGCGATTGAATAGAGTACTTTTTCCTACGTTGGGTCTGCCAACAAGTGCGACAATGGGTTTGGGCATAGGTTATCCCGCTTTCAGCGCCGTCCTTCCCACACTTGCACCTGTGCCTACGGCATAAGTGCAGGTGAGAGTGCGGTGGGCGGCGGCAAGAGCAAATTATGGGCGTGGTGTTGCGGTCGGTGTGGGGGGAATGGATAAAACCACTTCCACGGTTCCGGGCAAGATTGATTCTACCAATACATTGTCCACCAGCGCATCCAATTTCGGAGTGAGCTGGTGAGTGCCCACGTCGAGCCCGGTTACATCAACGGTTACAGTGATATCCTGTGGCGTCAACACTTCAAGCACAGGCAACGGTCCGGAGATGATGATATCTACAGTTTGTGGCGAAATCTGAGCGACCAATCCCTCGGAAAGCCCGATCAACTTGATCGGCTGATTCAGAAGCGTGAGGCTGGTTTGAATCGGGGAGATGGCCACCTGCACCTGCACAGTTTGTGCGCCGACGATCGTTACATTCTCCGGCAGATTCAAAGACAGCCGTGTGGCGATATCCTGCTTTGCATCCTGCAATTCAAGCGGCTGTGTTTCCACAACACCAGGCAGTTTGCTCACCAGCTCAGGATCTTCTGCGAAGACCGTGACAACGGGTGGAAAAACGGAAATATTCTCGAGCCGATAGCCCGCTGCCACCTGTCCGCGCACGACAACTTTGACAGCCACATCGCGGAATCCGCCCTGCTGGCTGACCGGTATATTCGCCCGCGCGGATTCCGGATTGATGGTGATCCCATCGAGGGGGATGTTCTGCTCGTCAAGTATCTCGATTTTCATGGCCTGCTCTATGCCTTCTCGCACGCCATCCAGCCTGACCAGTACGCGTGCCCGCGCGGCTTGATTAACCAGAGACTCCGGACCAGACAGAATCACCTCACTGGGGTCGATGGTTGCTTCGCCAGCCTGATAGCCGATTGCCGGCTGTCCGCTCAGTGACAGAACAATAGGTAACGTTCGAATGGCGAGAGGTTCCAGTTTAACGGTAACCGTTGCCGGTTCCACAAGAACGATCTGAACAGGTCGAACGGATATCAGGATCTGGATCGGCAAATCGTGCTCGTCCGCGCTGAGCCCGGTTAGATCCAGAACAGCACGCACTGCATCGTGCTGTGCATTCAATTGTTCCCAGACGGAGCGCGGCGCGCGCAAGGTTACTTTGATTGTCGATGGGATATCGTTCGTAATTACCAGGGATGTTTCCTGCCCGATGATTTCAAGTGGAACCATGATGGGGGAGCGCATTTCGTCCGGGTCTGCCGCACTGACCGCAGATATCCAGACTGCGAAGCCAAGGACAAGCGCGAGGAGGAGAGTGCGTATGTTTGAGGCAATCCAGCGCATATTAATCATCCTTACGGAAGAGATAGGGGAAGAAACGTTGAAGCCATATGCGTTGCGGTGTGGTCGTGTCGGGGCGGAAGAACGCGGTGAGGATGTTCTCGAGCCGTTCAGGGTCAATATGGCGGATCATGCGCCCCGCGTGCGAAATGGATATGGAACCCGTCTGTTCGGAAACGACGACGGATACCGCATCACTGACTTCAGAAATACCCAGCGCAGCGCGATGGCGGAGTCCCAATTGCCGTTCGGGAGTGCGGTTGAGGATACCGCTTGCGGATAGGGGCATTACGCAGGCTGCAGCGATGATCCGTCCGTCTGCAATGATGACCGCGCCATCATGCAAAGGTGTATCGGGATAGAAGATCTGCAAAAGCAGCTCAGGGGTGACGTGTGATCTCAGTTGCACCCCGGTTTCGACGTATTGTTCGAGGCTGTCCATTCTTTGAATGACGATCAACGCCCCGTGTTGGCGCGCGGAAAGCCGGGCTGCGGATTCAACCACTACGCTGATCATTCTCCGTATATCCGTGGAAGGAGCGTGGTTTGTGGCTGGCAGAAATGTTCCCGCACGGCCAAGCCGTTCGAGGGCGCGCCGGATCTCGGGCGCGAAGATGACCGGTATGGCGAGAAGCAATGCGGGTAATGAACTTTGGATCAGCCAGGAGAATGCGGGGAGTTCTACAAGAGTTGTGAGCAATACGAGCGCAACCACCAGAAAAATCACACCCCTTAATAGAACCATTGCCTGTGTATCGCGCAGTGAATATAACAATATGAAGAAAATAAGCGTGACAAGCAAAATGTCGAGAACGCTCATCCAGTTGAGACGTTGAAATATGAAGAGGATGTTATTAAGGAAATTCGCCATTTGTGAACGCGTAACCAGTATATTATGGTTTACTAAATCTGTGCTTAGTGTACACTCACGATCGTGCTTGGTTGATGTTCGAACTCGCTTCCCGCCCTAATGATATGCCAATATACCAAATCAGCGCGTTACTATTATATTGCACATCTAAATCGGGCGAAGGACGCGGTCCGTACGAAGTTGTTTGAAAAAGAGAGCCGAACCCTGGGGCCTGGATTCGTGCGCAGCGTCCGTCCAGGCCTGCACGCCGAGCGTTTCCGGGGAGCGGCGTTCGTAGCCCAGTTGTTTCCATACTGCATCAAAGCCGACCAGATCAATGGGAGGAAATATGAGTGATGCCTCACACTGCAAGTCGCTCGAAGCGCGTTCCATTTCGGTGATCATCAGCGGAAGGGCTTTATCTGCAGAGACTTTGGGGTCGAGAAACAAGTCTGTGGTACGCGCGACGAGATTCTCCACCTGCCAGCCCGCAATACCGACCAGTTCTCTGTCCATTTGCAGGAGCAGGAAGGCCTTATCACCGAAGGCTTCCATTACGTTGTCCTTATCCAGACTGCGCCTGCCTTTGCTCAGGCGTGTCATCAGGTTTGCGATTTTCTGGGAGTCGCGCGGGCCGCCGCGTTGGACGGATAACTGCCCGGTTTTGGATACAGCTTTTGGAATAGCATCAGTTTCCTGTGAGGGTGATCCTCTTTTCCACGCCGCGCTGACCTGCTTCCAAAGATTTTCGTACGATCCGGTGTTGGTGATGACAACTTTTGCTGCGGCAATCTTTTGTTTCTGCGCAGATTGCGCATGGACGCGTTGCAGGGCGGTCTCGGGACTCATTGCGCGTTTTCGTATCAGGCGTTCGATTTGCACGTGCTGCGGCGCATCCGTCACCCAGATGGAATCACACAGGTTGCGCAGTCCGGACTCGAGCAGCTTGATCGCTTCGATCACAATGACCCGTTGGCTGGCGCGCCTGACCAGGATGTCTATTGCCTGGCCAACGTATGGATGAATGATATCTTCCAATTGCTGCAAAGCCTGAGCGTCGGCAAAGACAAGGCGGCCAAGTTTGTTTCGGTCGATCTGGCCATCTTTATCAAGAAGCCATGTGCCGAACGTGTTGAGAACGGGCTGATAACCGGGCGCGCCTTTCGCAATGACGCGGTGGGAAAGCGCGTCGGCATCAATGGTATAAGCGCCCAGGTGCTCCAACATGCGGCGCACAACGCTTTTACCGGTCGCGATGTTACCGGTCAGACCGATCACATATTTCCCGGGCCAGTTACTCACAGAGTCTCCATTATATCTGGTTCAGTACTCTCCTCCTTTATTTTACCGCTTGTTGCATAAATTACTAAACTTTTTGCAAGAAAATACAGGTAAAAATCAAATGTCTGGTTTGGTAACGCATGTCTGACATGCGTGCGGCACTCTGTAATGTTTTTGGCGAAAAACTCCAATGTATTTTTCTGTTTTTGAATCTTCTCACCTACGGTTGACGCTCCGCTCCATTGCAAGTATCATAATCCCGCCTCAGGTCGGTTGGGCGATCGCGGTCCTGTGTTTACGGGGTCGAGGAAAGTCCGCACTCCATAGAGCACGGCGTCGGATAGCACCCGGGGCGGGGAACCCTCCGTGAGGAGCTAACCTGCCGGAAGAGGGCCACAGAAACAGACAGCCACCCTTACCCCGCAAGGGGCGAGGGGGGTGATGGTGAAAAGGTGGTGTAAAAGACCACCGGCATCTGCAGTAATGTGGATGGCCAGGTAACCCCCGCCGGGAGCAAGACCAAGTAGGGACGAAGCCATCCGCGGATGGCGGGAGACTGCTCGTCTTCTTTACGTGCTCTCTCATGCGATGAGAGAGCCAGTCCCGGGTAGGTCGCACCGAGCGGCGCGGCGACGCGCCGCCCAGAGAGATGATCGCCCAGTGGCGCCAGGCTTCGATACGAGCGGAAAAGCACCGCTCTACTCAGCCACCAAGCGCCATGGACAGAATGCGGCTTATAAACCGGCCTGAGGTGCATCGATTTAAACAACCCTATGCGCGAACTTCAAGTAACAAAATTCATTCTCGATAAAGTGCTTCTCAAAGCGCGCGAGTCGAATGCAAAACATATTAAGCACCTTCATCTCCTCCTTGGTGAGATTTCTGAACTCAATCAAAACTCCATTCAAGAAAATTGGGAAGAACTGAGCAAAGGTACACCTGCTGAAAGCGCGCAGCTTCACTTTCGCAGGATAACTGCCGAAGTGCAATGCATGTCCTGCTTCCAAAAATATCATCCGAGGAGCGGCAAAATCCTTTGTCCTTATTGCGGGAGTGTGGGCGCGAAAATACTATCAGGCGAGGAGTTTTACCTTGAATCAATCGAACTGGACCACGAATAAAGCCAAACTCCCATGCTCGATAATCACACTGATCTTCATTCTTGGATGTAAATTCCTTGGCTCCGCCTCCACTCCGACCCCGGACCTGTTCGCCACGCTGCAAGCCTCCACTCCCTCCTCATTTTCATCTCCCGCAGCCACCCAACTGATAGCGACTCCTGATTTCAATTTTTCCACACCCGTTCCCACAGCCTTATCCACATCCTCCGCGCAAACATCCGTTCCTTCCCCTTCTTCATCAGACCAGCCGGCAGGCCACATCGTCTTCACCTGCCAGGTCTACAAGGTTCAGTCTGCCGATCAAATCTGCATCATGAATGCAGACGGTTCGGGTTATGGAAGGCTGACATCCGAAGACGGGATTCGCCATTTTTATCCCTCACTGTCACCCGATGGACAAAGTGTCTTGTATGTCGCGTTCCGTGAACAGAACGTATACGAAATCTATAACCTTGACCTTAATGACGGCAGTATCGATCAGCTCACGAACAGACTAGGTGCATTAACCGCTCCTGAAGTTTCACCCAATGGAAAGCTGATCACATTCACGCGCGGGGCGCCAAACACGCAACAAAACCAGATATGGATCATGGATCGCAGTGGCGACAACCCAGGTAACATCCCGCAAACGCTTGGCTGGGACCCAACCTGGTCGCCAGATGGAAAGCAGATCTTATTTGCCTCGGACCGTGATGGACTGACGCAGTTATTTACAGTCAACGTAAATGGAAGAGGCTTGCACAGGGTCACAAACCTGCACGCCATCCGCGGCCGCAGCGACTGGTCACCCGATGGACAATCCATCGTCACCTATTCAGGCCCATCCTGGAACCGTGAAATCTACATCATGAATGCAGACGGTTCAAATGTGCGTCAACTCACACCGGCGGGCGGGAACAGTCAGGGCCCATCGTTTTCACCCGATGGCAAGTGGGTGGCCTTCACCGCTTATTTCGATAAATATGGCGATGACCATGGATGCGAAATTTACATCATCCGCGTCGATGGAACCGACCTGCGCCGACTGACTGATAACGATTATTGCGATTACCAACCGCGCTGGGGGCCATGAGAGTCTTCGGGATCCGAAAGCTATAAACTTTTAGCCCACTTCTGTTAAAGACTGTGCGATAAACTCGCATACTTTGCGGTAAGATTGAGCTATCGTTCCATTTTTATCGTTACCAGGAGGATCACATGGACATTAAAGGTAAGGTCGTCATTGTCACTGGCGCTTCGTCCGGGATCGGTGAAGCGACCGCCCGCCAGTTTGCGCGGGAGGGGGCAAAGGTGGTGCTTGCCGCCCGCCGCGTGGACAGACTCGAAGCACTTGCAGAGGAAATTACATCAATGGGCACAGGGGCAGAAGCGTTTGTCGTACAGGCCGATCTCTCCAAACTCGAAGATATTCAATCCCTGATCAACCAAACCCTCGAAAAGTTTGGCCGCATCGATGTGCTGGTCAACAATGCCGGCTTCGGGCGCATCGACTGGCTGGAGAAACTTGACCCTGTGAAGGATATTCAGGGGCAGTTCGACGTGAACGTGATGGGCGTGATCCAGACCACGCGCCAGGCATTGCCGGTGATGATCAAACAGCGTTCCGGGAGCATTATCAACATGTGTTCCATGGCCGGGCTGGTCGCCACGCCCACATACACCATCTACGCGGCCTGCAAACATGCCGTGCATGGATTCTCCGAGGCTTTGCGGCGCGAGGTGAAACCATGGGGGATTGATGTTTCCATGATCTACCCCGGCGGCGTGACGACAGAATTCGGCTCGCACGCAGGCATCAAACGCAAGACCGGCTACACCACACCGCGTTTCATGTTGCTCAACGCGGAGCAGGTCGCTCAGGCGGTGGTGAAATTGGTCCGCCGCCCAAGGCGGATGTGGATCATCCCCTGGTTGTGGAGTCTCGGCGTCTGGCTGAATAGAAACTTCAATGGGTTGATGGATTACATCCAGATCAAGAATTTCACCATCCCTGAACGGGAAGATGAGTTGAATGCAAAATGAGAGACGTCCCGCAGTTAGATCCTTCGCCATGCTCAGGACAAGCCTGCGGGACGTTTTCTCAATCAGGCATCCCTGTCGCCTTCACATCTTTCAAGTTCAGCTGCAGAGAAGTCCGCCCATTGTATTCGTTTGATTCGAAGCGATACAGAACATCCAGGCGCGGAGGCAAGGTGGGTTTCAGGTGTCCCATGCGGAAGCCAATCGAATCAAAGGCTGAGCCGCGCTCATCTTCGAGCGTCAACTTCAAATGTTTTCCATCTGAACCGACCGTGCGCGAAAATTTGACTCTTACATTCCGCGAGACGAAGGTCGCATCAGGATTGCCATAACCGGTTGGCTCCAGATAATTGAGATGTTTCAACACCTCGAAGTTCAGGTCCGAAAGCAACACTTCCATATCTGCCGAGAGAGTGTGTCGCAGGTCTTTCTCCCCGAGTTGATCCTTTGCGATGGCTTTCAAGCGTGTTACCAGCTCTGGCAGGTTCTCATTCTTAACCGTGAATCCTGCTGCTGCGGCATGACCTCCGTGACGGACAAGCAGATCCTTGCATTGATCGAGCGCGTCGGTGATGTGGAACTCAGGGATGGAACGGCAGGAACCGCGCGTCTCTTCTGCATTTTTCGCCGCGACAATCGCAGGACGATAATAGATTTCAGTCAACCGCGAAGCAGCCAGCCCGACCACCCCAGGGTTGAAATCTTCGTGCGCGGCGAAGAGTAGAAACGCTTCGGGGTCTTCGCTCATGGCGATTGATTCGGCCTGTTCCTGCATCGAGCGGGTCAGCCCCTGCCTTTGACGATTTTGCACATCGAGTTGTTGCGCGAGCTGGCCTGCGCGCATAAAGTCAGTTGTTGTCAGCAGCTCAAATGATGCGAGTGCAGATTCGAGTCTGCCCGAAGCATTCAAGCGCGGGCCAAGAATAAAACCAATGTTGCCAGCAGTGACCTTGTCTATTTTCATCTCCGCGACGCCTGCCAGGGAATAGAGTCCCTGCCGCTTTGTGGCGCGGATTTGCCTGAGACCTCTACGAACAAGGACTCTGTTTTCGCCGACGAGAGGGGCAAGATCAGCTACTGTCCCCAATGCAACCAAATCCAGAAGATCATCGAGCTGAAGGCTGATTGCTGATTGCTGAGTGCTTATCAAAGCCTCCGCGATCTTGTAGGCAATGCCAACCCCGGCAAGGTCTTTATCGGGATACGGATCGCCGTGTTGCTTGGGATTGATGACTGCAAAGGCGGGGGGGAGGTTTTCGCCGTCAGGGTGGTGGTGATCTGAAATAACGAGATCCAGGCCGATGGTCCGCGCGTGAAGCGCTTCGTCCGGGGACCGGATGCCGCAGTCCACGGTGATGACCAGTTTTATGCCGTCCGCCTTGAGAGAGTCCAGAGCATCGGTATTGAGGCCATACCCTTCATCGAAGCGATTGGGGATGTAGCCGCGCACATCCGCGCCCAGTGCTCGAAGCGCATCTACAAGCAGTGCAGTGGCAGTGACCCCGTCCACGTCATAATCACCGTAGATCGCAATCGGCTCGTTATGATCGAGCGCGTAGCGGATCCGATCCACAGTGGCAGCCATGCCAATCAGTTGGAAGGGATCGGTGTTGGAATTCGGCTCGGCTTTGAGGAAGGCGCGCGCTTCAGCATCCGTACCCATGCCGCGGTTGAATACGATCTGCCTGAGAATGGGCGGGAACTTGGCGAGTGCTTCGTCGGCTTGTGAAGTAATGGGGGGTGCGATCACCCAGCGTTTGGTATGCATTATTTCCTGCGGATACGATAAAGTGTATCGTTGATTTGTTCCACCTGGTAGTATTCAGTTAATTCAGGCATGAAGACCGTAAAGTAGATTGGACGTACGTCGATGTTGGCGTCAATATATGCAAGTGCTGATTGCGCCAGGGCAGGGTTGTCGGTGATCGTCACTTCGTGGAATGCGATGCCGGTTTTGCCTTCTTCAATGTGTGCAGTGTAAATATAACTGTATAACTTATCCCAATTCGCGAATACGATTGCATCCTCTTCGACGCGATTGGTGATTTTCATTGCATCGCGAATGGCTTTGTCGGGAGCGAATATCGGGTAGATGTGGTCGCGCCTGACGAATGTAGTATAGCCGTTTGTAATTGCCAGGTTGAGATCTCTACGAGATTGCCATAATGGAAGAGCAATTAGCAATATACTGACGATAATTTGCAGCACGCGAATGCCAGCCTGTTTCTTTTGGAATATTTGTTCCAATAATTCCAATATTATACTAGCTCCCAGGCCAAACCAGACGTACACAAATATCGCGGCAGGGACGTAGAATTCCTGGTAAACCGAAAAGGCAACCGTGATGGCAACCCCCCAAATAACAAGAAATGAAATCAACGGATATAAAGCGTCCTGCCAGCTGCGTTTGAATAACACGAATATTCCAATCAAAATAAAGCCAATTGCCCAGATAGGATAAAAGGAAAGGTATTCAACCAGTCGTCTGTTTATTTCTCCTGGGCTTGCGGTAAAGTAAAAAGACCAAAAACGGTCTGCCGGGAAGATCGCGGAAAAACGTTCAAGCGGTGTGTCGAAATCATTAATGGTCAACCCTATCGCACTCAGGGACGGCCGAAATACTGTATTGTAGATGCTTGAAGGTGGGTCGCGGTGGTCGAGATAAAGAAAGAATGAGAAGGTAAGTAGCGTGCCGAGCAGCGCGCCCGCGGCGGCAGCGAGCCAGTCCGCCCGCTTGCGGGTGGTCATTGCCATGATGGCAAGTACGGGCAGGGTTGTCATGATCACCGTACTGTGGATGCCGATACTCAATCCGCCGGCAAGCCCGGCCAGGAAAAGATAGGCCCATTTTTGTGTCTGACGCCAAAACAGGAAGAGAAGCCAAATGGTCGCGACCATGCCAGCCGCGGGCGCATAGGATTCAGCAATCAGCGCGCGCCACCAGAAGAACGGTGTCAGTGCCAGCATCATGGACGCGCTGATCCCGGGGATGGGTCGTCCGCCCAGTATCCGCACGATAAGATAGACCAGTGCCACTGCGAGCGCGCCAAAGAAGGCGGACATAAGATTCACACGATAGGCAATATTACCCACGGGGATGTAGGTGAACAATTTGCCCAGCATGATCTGTGTCATGTAACCGCTGGGATGCGTCATGCCGAGTGCGTAGGAGAGGGTCTGGAATTCGGCTGAGTCTCCCCATAACAGGGAAGGGGCCAGCGTGCGGATGTATAAAGCCAGGGCGCTGACCCCCATCAAAACGGCGAACAGGGCGTCTGTCTTCAGAAGCGGTAATATGCGTTTGTGCTGGTCGTTCATCTATGTCTGATCTCGGATTTGAAAAGCAGGAGGAGTATAAACGGGAAATCAAGTACGCGGCAAGTGTATAATCAGCCTGATCGGAGGAGCCATGTATATTCTAAGACCTGATGAAAAAACGACTCCAGTGATGCTGTACACACAGGACACTCTTGTGCGCGGCGAGGCGGTGACGAAGCAAAGCGTTTTGCGCATCAACATCTGGTTGCGGACGGATGGCGCGCCGAGATATATGCACATCCTTAAACCGCAGGTGCTTGTGTTTGGCGGAAGTCCGGTAAAGGCATTGTCGTATTCGGAACTTTATTTTCCAACATCACGGGTGGTCGGCTTTCACACTCTGCCTCCCACGGATGAGCCACTGGATTACGACCCGGAGGAAGCCAACCGTACGATGGAGACCGTGGATGTGCTGGTGGGCACGTTCGTGATGAAGGGGAAGATCCGCATCTCGACTCAGACGGAAGTTGGTGTCAGTTTGGAGGTCGCGCGCGTCGACTGGATGTCCGTCTATGAAGCGGAGATCACAAATCCGTATCTGCCGCAGATGCCGCCCTTACACGTGCCAATGGTCTTGGTGCATGCGAACCATGCGGCGTTTGGGTTTTCCTAAAATACTCATCAATTGTTTCGCACTATAATGCAGGTGTGAAGCGGAAGACGTTCTATCAGATTTCCCTGTCTCTCCCTTATATAACGCTGATTATTAGCGGCGCGTTGACTTATTTTGCCAACGGATTTGATCTGTTTACATCCAGCGATCCACCGGGCGTCCTGATGGGAAGTGTATTTTTCTTTTCGATTGCCGCCATCATTTGGGGGCCGCTCTACACTTGGATGGTCGTCGCACTGCTCTTTTGGGGAAGAGGGAAAAGTGCAGATGCCGTGCGCCGGATGTATATTCTCTCTCCATTGCTTTTAGCCTGCTCGATGGGTGTGCCTGCCCTGCTTGTCGGCATTCCAGATTCAGGGATACTCCTGCTGTGGGGGCTTCTTCACATGAATAACCTGGATTTCGTCATGCCTGTCCTTTTCGAAAATTATCACCAGGAGCAATCCCTGAGCATCGGTGTGGCATGGGCTTTTATGGCCGCCCTCTGCGTGGTGATCGGTTATGCTTTTGTGGGAATGGCTTTGTTGATCGAACGTGCACTCAAAAAACAAAATCTATTCAAATCGGGAGATGGAGCGGAGGGTCTGTAATTACGATTCGCACCGAACTCGACATTCTATTGCTTGTTTTGTGCCCAAACTTTTGAACTAAAGAGGGACTCTGCCCAGGCATTGAAGGCAGGGAAAAAGGTGTTGTCACTGCGATTGCGCGCTATCCATAATAGCATGAGCAAGATCAAAATTCCAGGCAGGCGCCCATAAGACCACGGAAAGTAATCAAAGGTCGGTGTAAGAAATACCAGCAGATGGACCGCTCCGTACAATATCCATTCGGCAGGGGTTTCCATTTTTCTTAAGAGCAGCAGAAATGGCAGGGTAAGGAAGATCCCATGATGTTCCCAAACAAGTGGCGAAGCAAGGGTCATGGCGACAAATAATGGAATGATGGAATTGAAGAGACGCACCTTGCCTGCTCCAGTGGGAAAAAACACTGGCGGGCGGACGCACAAAAAAAGCGCGACAAGTACAGACAGCCCCTTTGCCAGATAGACGAGAATACGGATAACGGAAAAGTCCGCCCGGAAATAAGAGAGGGTCGTACCGATGGCTGAATCAAATGAACTGTCGTGCATGCTAAGGGCATGTGGCGCATTCAGGAGAATAAAGTTGTTTATGAAGTCGAAATAAGGACTGATGCCGTAGATCGCAATGGTGAAGGCTGCGATTGAGACCATGCTTACGGCGAACCATGAAAGCCATTTCCAGTTGAATTCAAGCAGAAAAGCCAGCACCAGAACGGCGGGAGAAGCCTTGAAGTGTACTGCCAGAGCCAATGCCAGCGCGGAAAGAAAAAGGCGGTCTTTATAAAACAGGATGCTCAGGAAGATCAGATTCATAACATGGAAGTTCACCTGCACATACATCAAAGTCCGTATGAGCGGCATGTTGACCAGAATAAATAAAGTTGCGGCAAGCGCGGCGGCATGTGGTTTGAATTGATAATGTTCAAGGATGCGCTGAAGCAAAAAATAAAACAGAAGGAGGGACAAGACATTGGCGATCCAGCAAACGAGCAGGATACCCTCCTCACCCAGCGGTGTGAGGAAGGAAAGCAGGGTGGCCCATAAAGGCGGGTAGAGATAGAAATCAGGCAGGGGTTGATTTTTGGCTAGAGCGAACGCAGCCTGAGTGTAGTAATCAATATCCCCATACCTTACTCTTTCGCGCAATATATTTATGTAAAGAAATGCAACGGTGAAAAAGCCCGCCCAGGTAAGACCATTGGCCCTTGTGATTTTGCCTGTCAGGATTAACCAGAGCAGAAAGCCTGTGAGAAGCCAGGCTATTGTGACGGAGGCCAGGGTAATGGGAATATTTGTGTAGGGAGCTTCCTGCATGAAGGCTCGAAAACCAGCAAGCCCGTGCCTGCTGTAAATCCACGCAAATTCGAAGATGATCAGGCCGGTTATCGTTCCCCAGCATAACATGGCATTTCGAATGGTTCTGGTCATTTCACAACCTCAATCCTTTTGTAACAACCTGAAAAACATCTCAGGCAAAGGAATTTTTCGAGTATAAACGAGTATCTGATCACGGAGAAGGATAACGAAGCGTCCAACCCGCCCTCAGACGCGGCAGGGATATAATCTGGGTCATGGATATTTCATTAACCACCCCCGCTCTGTTATTCCCCGCCATCTCCCTCTTGATGCTGGCTTACACAAATCGCTTCCTGACACTCGCCACGATTATTCGCAATTTGCACGACCGATATAGAAATGATGCCAATGATAATTTGCTGGGTCAGATCGCAAACTTGCGTTATCGCGTCTATCTTATTCGCAACATGCAAATTTATGGTGTTCTTAGTTTGCTGTTCTGTGTCATGAGCATGTTCGCCCTCTTTGCAGGCTGGATCGCGGGCGGACAGTGGAGTTTTGCCATCGCGTTGATCCTGATGATCGTTTCGATGTTGATCTCCCTGCGCGAGCTGCAGGTTTCCGTGGGTGCGCTGGATTTGTTGCTGATGGAGTTGGAGGATGAAGAAAAGAAGTGACAGAGATTTCTAAATGAAACCGAAGAAACGCTTCACGGACGATGTTTTGGCAGTCATCCACAAAGAAAAGATTCTCGGCATCCGTGCGGGCAGGGATTCGACTCATCGCGTTATCGGGATTTGGAGCGTGGTCCTGGAAGGACGCGTCTTCGTGCGGTCATGGGGCCTGAAGCCGCGCAGTTGGTACCGGACGTTCCTCGAAGATCCATACGGGAGTATCTTCATCGCTGACCGCGAGATCGCGGTCCACACGTTCATACGCGCAGCGAGCGTTTGAAGGACCTGGTTAGCCAGGCATATAAGGAAAAGTACAACACGCCGGGGTCCATCCAGTATGTGACAGATATGTCGCGCAAGAAATCGAGGGAAACGACGACAGAGTTGGCGCAGATCAAAGGAACCTCAGGTGATGAGCCTGCGGTTTGTAGATACATCGCTATTAAAAATCCGATGAGCTTCCACCGCCGCCATCGGAACTTCCTCCGTCAAAGCCGCCTCCTCCATCAGAACCAGAACTCGAACTTCCTCCGTCGCCATACCACCAGAGCTCCCTGTCGGGGTGTCTTGACTTTCTCTTTCTCTTGTTGCCTTTTGATATGTTGGATGTTCCTCGAATTTGACGAATTATTATTACAGCAACGACTATCCCTAACCAAATAATCATTAATATGACAAAATAATAATAATCTGCAAAAAAGTTTGATTGATTTGAATTAGTCCCTCTAAAGATCGATTCATAGGTGCGCACCATTGTCACAAGCCCATCCCCTGGGCGCTCTTGCCGAAATGCGGGGGCGAAATTATCTTGTACTATCTGGTCCGTTCTTTCTCCCGTCAATAAGCCGTTCAAGCCGGGACCATATTCCTGCTCCACAGAGCGGCGGGATTCATCACCCCCATACCAGCACACCAATAATAATAGCCCATCGTTATCATTCGTGTGCCCCATTCCCCACGCATTGAAGAGTGATTTTCGGAATGTTAGTTTGTCTGTTCCGCAATTGTCCAATGTAACAACCGCAATTTCCGCCAAGCCGTCGTTATCCAAGCGTTGGATGATGCCGTTGATCTGTGTTTCCTGATCGTTTGTCAACCAGTCTAGTTCATCGAGAACATATTTGTTATCGGGTGGAGAGGCAGGGATGGGAGGCTCGTTGCTTTGAGCACGAACAGGAGGAGCTACAAGAACTAAAAACACCATCGCGAGAAGTGCAGTTTTTGTTTTCATGTTTCCTCTGTGATTGTAGTGTACGACTTTTGGGATGCAAATTCAATCCTCAATCTCCAATGTGTTTGTAACATCAGCGGTGGGTCAATTTATTTTCCCACTTTGGGGCCTGATTTAAGGCTCACCCACATATTTTCTCCCACCGGAACCACGTAATTGG
>Ga0209321_10000575_pt1 | contig 24380 bp, 27 predicted proteins | sample Rifsed16ft4_FD_184012 | JGI IMG/M metagenome (GOLD analysis project Ga0209321, IMG submission 184012) | Soil microbial communities from Rifle, Colorado, USA - sediment 16ft 4 - CSP-I_5_4 (version 2) | ecosystem: Environmental > Terrestrial > Deep subsurface > Rock core/Sediment | place: Rifle...
CCTCGACGATTTCGCACTTTAGCCTCTTCAGGACATCGTCTGCCCGGTCGACCTTGACCTTGTAAGTATACAGCTGCCGCGGCGTCCTCAACTTCAGCTTCACAACGCCCTTGGACCGTTTCACCCTACACTCCAGAGAGCCCTCCGAGAGAGAGACGAACTGTTCAAGGTTGGTAATTTCCGCAGGCATCAGACGTCAAGAGCGCCAGCACCGGCTTTCACTATAAACCATTGCGTGAATCGCCAAGTCCACGCCGACAAGGCTGGAAATCGCCCAAAACGGGCGCAAAAACAGCAAGCTAGAACAACGCCCCTTTTCCCACACGGACAACGTTCGCAATCTCACATGTGCGAATCGCCCATTCCAGCCCTGAACATGAAAAACGCGGCGAAAACACCCACAGACCCCGAAAACAGGCGAACCCCCCCCTCCCCCCGGGGTCCCCGACACCGCGTGGGATTCTTGTGCGATCACTGCCCCGCAGGCGCTTCGCAATCTCTAATACGATAAACGGAAACAGTACGAGTGTCCGGTCTCCCCCATTGATCAAGATTGGCATAATCGGTAAGACAAACACTGGCAAGACCACTTTCTTCAACGCGGCAACAGGCTCCACCGCCGAGGTCTCCAACTACCCGTTCACTACAAAGAAGCCAAACATCGCCCGGGGGGAGGTCCAAACGCTCTGCGTGTGCCGAGAACTGCATATTGGGGATAAACCGAGAAATTCAAGATGCCTCGACGGCTGGCGCTTCATACCCGCCGAAATACTCGACCTCCCAGGGCTGATCAAAGGAGCCTCCGCCGGAAAAGGGCTAGGAACACAATTCCTCAACGTCGTCGCGCAGGCGGACGCGCTGCTCCACGTGGTCGACGCCTCAGGAAGCATAGACCCTGATGGAAAAATCGCGAGGGCCGGAATGGGCACCCCGGTTCTTGACGTGTACGACATCGAGGAGGAAATAATTCTCTGGTTCAAGGTAGCGGTAGACAGAGCGCTGCAGAGAACCAGAAAGCGGGCGACGGGAAAAAGAGGCTCGTATCTTGAATACCTTGCCAAAGACCTGGCAGGCATCGGGGTAAAGCAAGAACACGTAGCCCTTGCCCTAGATGCGTCGGAGCTGGGCGAAAAACTTCCGAAGGAATGGAGTGATGATGATTCGCGAACCTTCTCCCAGCACCTCCGCACAATCTCCAGGCCGACCATCATAATAGCTAACAAGATGGACCTGGCATACGGGGACAGAAACTTCGAAAAGCTCCGAAAGGAGTTCAAGTCTCAACTCGTAATACCGGTCTGTAGCGAGGCCGAACTCGCCCTCAGAAGAGCCCAAGAGAAGGGTTTCATCCGCTACGTTCCTGGAGAAGAAGCGTTTCAGGTCCTGGACGAGTCGCGGTTGACGAAGGACCAGGCGTGGGCGCTGGCATATGTCCAGCAAAAGGTGATGACCAAACTTATGCGAACGGGAGTACAGTTCGCCCTGAACGCGTGCGCCTTCAAGCTGCTTGGAATGAATGCGGTGTACCCTGTCGAAGACTCGAAGACCTTCTCCGACAAGAAGGGCAACGTCCTACCAGACGTATTCCTCGTCCCCAACGGGACGACGGCCAAAGACCTAGCTTCGCAGATTCATTCCGAACTGGCCTTGAAGATGCTGTTTGCTATTGACGCCAGAAACGGGCTTCATCTCCCGACAGACTATGTCCTGCGCGACAGGGACGTGATTTCCATCGTGGCTGCGGCCAAGAAAAAGAAAGAGTAGAGGGCCATCTATTCTTCTGGGAATATCCCCGACAAACGTTAATAACGAAAATTTCCCGCAGAGCCACAACTCGGTTCGAGAACGAAAAGCATGGGAATCAGGGTAAGCCAGCTACAACAGGCACCGGTCGCAGAGCAGGCCCTGGAAATCGTTGAGAGAAAGGGAGTCGGCCACCCGGACCACATTTGCGACGCAATAATGAACGAAGTGTCAGTCGCGCTGTCCAGGGAATACATGAAGCGCTACGGCATGGTCCTTCATCACAACATAGACAAGGGCCTTCTCGCCGCGGGAGAAGTGCGCAGAAGGTTCGGCGGCGGCGAAGTAAAGCGTCCAATTCTAATGGTCTTCGGAGACCGGGCAACCTATGACGTGGACGGGGACTCTGTTCCAGTTGATGAAATCGCTGTCTCAACAGCCAAAAAGTGGTTCGGGAAAAACCTCCGTTTTGTAGACCCGGACAGACACGTACGTTACCAGGTGGAGTTGGCGAAGGGATCGGAGGCTCTCCAGGACATTTTCAGCCGAAAGGGAAAATTCCTCGGAGCCAACGACACTTCAGCAGCCGTCGGCTACGCCCCCATGACAGACACGGAGAGATTGGTCCTCCTAACCGAGCGGTACATCAACTCTCCGAGTTTCAAGAAGCAGTTCCCCGAGACCGGGGAAGATGTGAAGGTCATGGCCGCCAGAGAGAACAGAGACCTCGACCTGACCGTTGCCCTAGCGTTCGTAGACAAGCTAATCGACAACGAGGCTCACTACTTCAAACAAAAGGCAGAAGTCGTCGAGGACGTAACGCGATTCGTAAAGTCTAGGGCCAAGTTTGACAGCTTTAACGTGTCAATCAACACGCTAGACAAGCGGGGAAGGGGAATGGGGGGAATATACCTCACCGTCCTCGGCACTTCCGCGGACGACGGTGACGGCGGCCAAGTCGGACGGGGAAACAGAGTGAATGGGTTAATCCCGCTCAACCGGCCCACCTGCTCAGAGGCGGCCGCTGGAAAGAACCCTGTAAGCCACGTCGGAAAAATCTACAACCTCCTAAGCTACGAGATAGCTCAGCACGTGTACCAGAAGGTCTCCGGGATTAAGGAGGTATACGTATGGCTCCTAAGCCAGATAGGACGGCCAATTAATCAGCCCAAAGTCGCGGGAGTTGAACTCATCCTCGACAGAGGAGTAGAGTTCAAATCAGTGTCGAGACCCGTGACCGAAATCATCAGATCGGAACTCAACAGCATAAACGACTTCACGAAGCGTCTTACAGAGGGAAAGATTCCGGTCTGCTAGGCCAACCAATCACAGTCCGGTCCATTCTCAGAAAGCTGCTGACCGTTACCATAGGAGCAACAGTTGCGACATATCTACTGGCCATTGCCCTTGGCCTCATCCTCTTACCCCTAACCACTCTTGGTTCAGACTTACTGTCAAACCAAGAACTCCTAGTGCTGGGGCTCTTCCTCTTCCCTTTCAGGACTCCTGCGAGCATCAACCTCCTATTCCTTTACTTGCTGCTGATCATCATATACGCGGCCTGTTTCTGGGTAGCCTTCATCACCCACGGCGGATTCTTCCACAGCCTCAGGGCCCTCGCCAGAGGAGACCGGCCCCCAAGAATACCAAACTGGCTGGTTGTGATGCCCCTCGCTTCTTCCGCCCTTCTCCTTGTAGTAATTCTCCTCACTCTAGCCCAAGAGAGGTTCGGGGTCCCAACAGGCTCACTTCCGCCATTCCCCGATTACTTCTTGTTGTTCTGGCTGACATATTCTCCAATTCTCGAAGAATGGATTTTTCGAATCAGCCCGCTAGGACTCGTTGTAGGGCTAAGAATAGTCATTGTGAAAGGCCCGCATTCATCGTTCCTTCTCAGCTTCGTGCTGCCAGATAGAGCTAAGGCCCAGGCTGGGCTTCCACACCTCTACGACAAAGGATGGAGGGGAATTCACTGGAGCGAATGGCTCGGCCTCGCCATAACCTCCCTCATATTCGGCCTCGCCCACCTTTTGGCAGGCGGCGGCTGGCAGGCAGGTAAGGTCTTAACAGCTACACTCTCAGCCTTGGTTCTCGGAATCGCGTTCCTGGTCTATGGCGGATACGCTTCGGTCCTGCTACACTGGTTCTTCAACTTCTACTTCGAAATCTTCGCTCTCGGAAGCAGCCTAATCGGAGGAATACTTGACGCAGCAGCAGTCTTAGTCTCTCTGATCACTATCGCCCTCGGAGTAGTCGGGCTAGTTCTCGCGGCGAGGTATCTGCTCCTCAGAAGACGATGGGGTGCCCCGTCCACAAATAGCTTATAAGATACCGTAGGAAAAATCGCGCTCATCTGAGTGCTGGGGCTTGCATCACCGCCAAGTCGAATAGGTCCGATTTTGAAACCGCGTCCGTCCGAAACTGGGCAGAATTCTGAGGGCGGAAGTGCTCTGGGCCAGAGCTATTCTCTACCAAAGAGCTACGAACCATCGACTGAAGAGCCTAAGTGGCAACAGTGGTGGCAGGACAAAAAAGTACACCGGTTCGACCCCAGTGACACCTCTCGCCCCACCTATAGCATTGACACTCCGCCCCCATACCCGAGCGGAGAGTTCCATGTCGGGAACGCTCTGAACTGGTCTTATTTCGATTTCATCGCACGATACAAACGGATGAAAGGCTACAACGTGCACTTTCCACAGGGCTGGGACTGCAATGGCCTCCCAACCGAGGTCAGGGCTGAGAAGACACACAAGATCAGAAAGAACGACGTACCACTAGCACAATTCGTCGAAATGTGCAGGAAACTCACAGAAGAATACATCGCCCAGATGAAGGAGACCATCATCAGGCTCGGGATATCTTCCGACTGGGAACTCGAATACAAAACCATGGACCATTCCTACTACCGCCTGACACAACTGTCATTCCTCCGACTATACAAGACCGGACACATGTACCGCGGAGAGCATCCCGTAAACTGGTGTCCCAGGTGTGAGACCGCTATAGCAGAGGCCGAGGTGGAACGGGAGGAAAGACAAGGGTCCATACATTATCTAAGGTTCGGAGAGGGTGTAGACTCCGTCGAGTTAGCCTCAACCCGGCCTGAGCTCCTGGCGGCGTGCGTGGCCATTGCGGTTCACCCCGAGGACCCCCGTTACACTAAACTCGTAGGAAAACAGATCACTGTGCCACTCTTCCAACAGCGCGTCAAGGTAATCTCCGATAACGACGTGGACTCATCGTTCGGCACCGGAGCCGTCATGGTCTGCACGTTCGGCGACAAGATGGATGTCACTTGGCAAAAAAGACACAACCTTCCAGTAATCCGGGCGATTTCCGACAACGGGCACCTCACAGAGGCCGCGGGCCAGTTCAAAGGCCTGCGCTTAGAAGAAGCCCGAAAGCAGATCGTCGAGCGATTGAAACACGAGGGACGATTGAGCAAGACGGAAACGTCGCAGCAGAACGTGGGAACCTGCTGGCGATGTCACACTCCCGTTGAGATTCTAGCCCGCCCCCAGTGGTTCATGGGAGTCCGCAACATGACTCCAGCGGTAAAAGACTGGACCGAGAAATTACACTGGATTCCCCCCTTTGCCCGTCAGCGAATGATCGACTGGGCCCAATCCCTGGACTGGGACTGGGTAGTCTCGCGTCAAAGGCTGTTTGCAACCCCGATACCGGTGTGGTACTGCAAGAAGTGTGGCGAGACAGCGACCCCCTCAGAAGACGCTCTTCCAGTGGACCCACGCAAGGACCCCTCACCCGTCAAGAAATGCCCGAAATGCGGCTCCGAAGACTTCGTGGGCGAAGCCGACGTATTCGATACGTGGATGGACTCTTCAATTTCATCTGCTGTACACGCTGGATGGCCAAACGAGTCAAGTAACTTCAAACGGCTCTTTCCGGCAGACCTTCAGCCCAACGGCTTCGACATAATCAGAACTTGGGATTATTACCTGCTTGTGAGAAGCCTTGCCCTTTTCGGCATACCCCCCTACAAGACACTAATGATCAACGGAATGGTGCGCGGCACTGACGGCCGGATGATGCACAAGTCCTATGGGAACTACGTGGAAACGGAGGAAGTGCTCAGGAAGCTCGGCGCTGACGCCCTCAGACAGTGGGCGGCTGCAGGCGGCTCCACCGGGCAAGACATCCCGTTCCGCTGGGCCGACGCAGAGCATGGAAGAAAATTCCTCACCAAACTATGGAACGTGGCCAGATTCATACTAGCTAGCGTCCCATCACCCGTCAGTGAAACGAGCCCTGCCGGACTGAGCCTAGTGGACCGCTGGATTCTTAGCTCAACCCAGAAACTGATAGAAGAGGTATCAGAGGCTCTCGACGGCTTCCAATTCAACGTCGCGATTGAAGCTATCCGCAACTTCACCTGGCACTCACTTGCCGATAACTATCTCGAAGCGGTAAAATACCGCCTTCAGCCGGAAGCAGACCTTGCCAGCAGAGAAGCCGCGCGGCACTGCCTTTACCACGCCATCGTTACCGTGTGCAAGCTGGTCGCGCCCTTCTGCCCCCACATAGCTGAATCAATCTACCAGATGCTCCCGAAGAAGGAACCGGTGGAGAGCGTGCACTTGACCATGTGGCCAAAGCCGGAACCATCGATGCTCAACGATAGCTGGATGCGGGAAGGAAACATCCTCGTTGAGGCCATAGCGCTTGGCCGCCGTCGCAAATCGGAAAACGGAATGTCTCTGAGTGCCCCGGTGAAGAAACTGCTAATCGCCGCTCCGGAAGCAAGTTTGAGGCTTTTGAAAGAGAACCAGGAAACTATAGCTCGGACCCTGCGGGCCGAACAACTAACGCTCGAACAGTCTCCTCCGAATGGTCCCGGGGGAGAATCGGATATGCACGTGGAGATTGTCAGCTAGCTCAAGTCTTTAATATGCTCAAGCCAAACAGTGGGTTTCACAAGGAAGGTTTGAGCTAGCTCCGGAAAAGGATGGAAATGGCTCTGCGTGAGTTATCAGACACATTGCTCTACATTGAGTTTCCAAAATCCAACCGAACTGACCCAGTTCGTGGAATGAGGAGAGGATAGCAATTGGGGGATGAAGGCGGAGACGAGCAGAGGCGGGGGACGAGTTACGGCGGGCGCGGGTATGGCAGAAGAGGAGGCCGGGGCGGCGGCGGTGGCTATGGCGGAGGCGGTCGCCGTTTCGAGCGCGACAGAGGTCCAGCACCAGTTGAGGAAGGTCAGGAAGTTGAGGTTACGGTCGAATCAGTGGGAAAAAGGGGAGACGGCATAGCCCGAATAAACAACTTCGTAGTTTTCGTTCCCGGAACAAACGCAGGCGACAAAGTAAAGGTTAGAATAACGGCGGTAGGCAGCAGCTTCGCCACAGGAGAAGTCGTAAGGGGGGAATAGAGAAACATGAAAATCGCTGAACTGAAGCCGGGCATGCGGGCAGTAAACGTGGCCGGTAAGATAACGAACATGGAACAACCTAGAGACGTCCAGACAAAATTTGGGCCCGGACAAGTGGCAACTGCGACGCTAGAGGACGATTCTGGAACCGTCAAAGTAACATTGTGGAACGAGCTCATCTCAAAAGTCTCGCTGAACGATAGCGTACAGATTGAGAATGGATATGTCGACTCTTACAGAGGAGAATTGCAGCTGAACGTAGGTCGCTACGGAAAACTCACAAAAGTCGAGTGACCCCCGAGAGGGTCCCGCGGTCTATCGTTTGACAGTGACTGTCGGGGTCGACGACTCACCCGTTACGCTGAGGGTGTATCTCGAGAGGATGGTCTTCCTTTGCTGGTTTTCTACCTGCGCCACTACCTCTATGAATCCCTCGAGTTTTGTTCCGGCTATCTTCTTCTTCAGTAACTGGTCTACTTGAAAGATTCCGGATTCATTATACATGCTAATCTCGACAACGATGGGCTTCAGCTTGGTCTTACGAATCTTCACATCTCTAATGGACATGGCCGATAGGGCGTGAATATCCTTCTTACCCTCGGTAAATGGAATCCGTGCGCGTCCCTCCTTCATGTCTAGAGCGTCAGCAACTCTCACGACTCCTGCTTCGAGGGTGAACTGTGGAATCTCCGACTCGTGAGCATAGATGGAATGAAGCGTTTCAGCCGTTACAATCGCGCGTTCCCGGTCCTTGTATATTCCACCCAGAAGCTCTGGGAGTATTTGTGCGGCGAGGGACACGCTGAAGATTTGATGGTTTTCACGGTGAGCGGCCATCCCGAGGTCGTGCAGAACCGCCCCGAGAAAGACTACGACCTCCGCATCGTCCTGCGTAAGAGCGTGGTCTGTGACAATATTCGGTTGAACATTAGCCTCCTGTAGGTTTCGGAGAATCTTCAATGCAATGTTGGATACAATGGCGAAATGCACACGTCCGTGGTCGGAAAGACCTAGTCTCCTCACGGCGTTGACGTTTATGCAGTCCCAAAGGGACTGGAGGAACTCATGACTGTTTACCCGATCCAAAACAGTCTTCAGCTTCAGGTTTGAGTTGTAAGGAAGATTAATCAAAGCCACGCCAAGTGGGCCCTATCAAGACCGTGGACTTCAAAAACATTCTCAAACTCGAACCGCGGGGATAGAGGAAGCTCCAAAGGACCCCGACTCAACGTGAAAGACGTGCGAGAGGAAATTCCTCAGGTCGAATATGGCATCCAGGACCACGCGGCGTGGATTACGATGAACAGGCCTAGCGTTCTCAACGCTCTCTCCGAAGAAATGTTCCGGGGGCTACGCAAGAGCCTCATAGCAGCCATGGAAGACGACCGTGCAAGGTCTGTCGTAATATCTGGCCGCGGAACCGCTTTTTCCGCAGGGCTTGACATCAAGCAAGTCAGCGGTTTCGAGTCCCAATCAAAGGCGAGAAGTTTTGTCTACCGGCTTGTGAAACCCTTCTGGGACACCCTCTTCAACTGCGAGAAACCAATCATCTCAATGGTCAACGGGGCAGCTTACGGCGCGGGAGCCGAAATCGCATTAGCCTCTGATATTGTACTCGCATCGACTGAATCGACCTTTGCATTTTCGGGCGGAAGGATAGGAGCACTCTGTTGCATCTCGGCCATCGTCGGACCCCTCGTTAGCAATGGAAGAAGGGTAGTAGAAATGAACCTGACTGGCGAACCCATTACGGCTCAAGAAGCCAGGGAAATCGGGCTCGTGAACTATGCCGTCCCTAGAGGAAAACTACTGGCTACGACCAAAAGCATACTCGAAAAGCTATCACATGTTTCTCCAGTATCCAACTCAAGTTTCAAACGAATTCTCTGGGACACTGTTTCAAAGTCAGCACTAGACACCGCCTACGAGCAGTTGCTTCGCACCATTATTAGCCCCGACTTCAAGAAGGGTTCGAGGGCTTTCGCTCGGAAACAGATCCCCAGTTATTACCGCAGATAACGCACTAGGAAAACTGCAGTCAAACGCGAAAAGAGTGGGTCTCTACTTGGTCGTCTTGACTTCGTGTATCCAGTCGCAGTTGACGCCTGCCTTCCGGTGGTGCTTGTCGACAGCCTCTTTGCTTGGGGCGTCTAGTAGGCAGAAGAGCTTGTTCTCCTTTTCATTGTAGATGATGTTTTGGTGGGTTACGCCAAACTCGTCCTTGGGAGCGTTCTGAGCCTCCTTCAGTTGTTTCTCAGTAAATGGTGTGAAACGATGGGCGTCAAGATACTTGGGCATGCGTAAGACGAGGAACCGTTTCATTCTTAAGACTTAGCATTTACGCCTACAAAAAACTGGCCTTACAGGTCTAACGTAATACCGATGCACAATCCTGCTTGGCCCAAACCCATTCAGGTTGCACATTCTCCTTCTTTCAGAACCTTGCGTCACAAATCCAAAGTATATTGGCAGAGCTAGGAAGAGCTTACCATGTCGTTACTCGGGTCCGAGTACAGTGCTGGCTAGCTTACCTCTATTGCCAGTTCTCCAGCGTCTTGCCTGCTAAGAAACATGTAGCACACAACTAGGCCACGTGGATTGGATTGTGGCGCCGGGAGTGGGATTCGAACCCACGCGGCCCGTAAGGGCCACAGGCTCTCAAGGCCCACGCTCTCCTGGTGAGATCTGCGCCTCTGGACCCACACTAGCGGGTTAATCCACTCGGCCCACGGGACGCTGTCGCGTTATCCCGGCGCGCTCCCGCTTCAGGTCCAGCCGCGACGGTGCATAAGTCACCTAATAAGCGGTTCCAACTTCAACATCCAACGAGAAATGGAATCCAGTTCCCGTGAAGGCTATCGCTTCCTTGAACACGTAACTGATGCGTTCATCGAAGCATGGGGTGAGACCTTCGAGACTGCGCTGGCCCAAGCAGGCTTGGCCTTCTTCGACACGATAACCGATACCGGTAAGGTCCAGCCCAAAGTCTCAGTCGAGATAGCCGCCACCGGCCATGATGAGCTTGAGCTTGTCTACAACTGGCTTGAAGAATTGTTGCTGAGGTTCGAGATTGATCAACTAGCTTTCAGCAGGTTCCAAATCGAAAGGGTAACTCATCTGGATAACGGTTTTCAAGTAAGTTCGAAGGCTTGGGGAGAGACCTTTGACCGCGTCCGGCACTCCCGGAAGGTCGAAGTCAAAGGTGTGACGTACCACTTGATGAGCGTGGACAGAGCCATCGGCAAAACCACTTTGCGGTTCATCCTAGACCTCTAGCTCGGACCCGGCTGGTTCGAAGATGCGAGAGGGCTCTAGTGAGCCTTATAGGGGGTAGCAGGGACTTGTCACTGCGACCACTCTTGAGCCAGGCTGTCCGAATGGGCGGAAGGTCAAGCGCACATATTCCGCTTCACAAGGTTGCGCCTAACATCTGGGAGGTCTCGCAGGACTTCCAGCCTGGGATGAAAGTGCCGGCTCGAATCTACGCGGACGAAGACCTAATCGCCAAGATGAAGACAGACATGACCCTTCAGCAGTGCGTCAACGTCGCACACCTGGACGGGATTCAAAAGTACGCCATTACGATGCCTGACGGCCATGAAGGCTATGGTTTTCCAATTGGGGGAGTAGCTGCAACCGACTATGACGAGGGCCTCATCAGCCCCGGTGGAGTAGGATATGACATCAACTGTGGGGTCCGACTGATTCGGACTAATCTTACGGAGGAACAGGTTCGGCCGGTTCTTCCGAGTCTCGTCGACACAATTTTCAACCTCGTACCCTCCGGCCTTGGAAGCCGTGGCCAGATCAGGCTGAGCACTGTAGAACTGGACAAGGCTGTCACGGATGGTCTCGATTGGGCTCTGGACCGGGGGTACGCGTGGCCCGAGGACCCGAAGACGATCGAGGAAGAAGGGTGCATGGAAGCCGCCGATCCGTCGAAAGTGTCGAGCAACGCAAAGTCGCGGGGTGCGCCTCAGCTAGGAAGCCTGGGAAGCGGCAACCATTTCATCGAAATCGAGCGTGCTGACAAGATATTTGATTCTCGAGTGGCGGAGCGTTTTGGAATCCGAAACGTGGGCCAGGTCTTGGTCCTAATCCACACCGGGAGCAGGGGGTATGGCCACCAGACATGCAGCGACTATCTGAGGGTGATGGAGCGCGCCGTCCAAAAGTACAACATTCGACTTCCTGACAGAGAACTAGCAGCGTGTCCGAGCAAGAGTCCTGAGGCTGAAGACTATCTTCCCGCCATGTCCGCGGCGTGCAATTTTGCCTGGGTTAACCGCCAGATGATAACGCACTGGACCCGCCAGGCATTCGAGAAAGTGTTCGGGCGCTCGGCGGACTCGATGGACATGAGAATCGTGTACGATGTTGCCCACAACGCAGCCAAGCTGGAGAAACACCAGGTCGACGGCGGTGAGAAGAAAGTCATGGTTCACCGGAAGGGCGCTACTCGATCCTTTCCCCCCGGACATCCTGACGTTCCCGCTGAATATCGCGATGTTGGTCAGCCGGTCCTGATCCCCGGCAGCATGGGGACCAGCAGCTGGGTCCTGCTGGGTACGCCTAAGGCCATGGAGCTGAGTTTCGGAACAACGGCTCACGGGGCAGGACGGTTCATGAGCCGGTCCGCGGCGAGGCGAAAATGGTGGGGCGCCGACTTGAAGAAGACGCTTGAGGCGCGCGGCATAGTCATCAGAGCCGCAAGCATGGAGGTCCTCGCGGAAGAAGCGCCTGACGCGTACAAGGACGTAGACAGGGTTGCTGAAGTAAGCCACCAGCTAGGAATCGGCACCAAGGTAGTCCGGATGACGCCGATGGGCGTTGCAAAAGGCTAGCCGCAGCCGGCCGCACCGGACCCTTTCCACCGCGGACCCTGAACAGTCGCCGATTCGTGAATGGGGGGATTCCGGAAAAGCTTGATTTGGCTATCCTCCTCCTTCATTCAGAAAGCTTCGCGCCTTTAATCGCTAGAAAACGCCCAAAACGCGCCCTTTCAGCGGTTCAAAGCCCGAGATTCCAGACCCCGACATCCCACGCGCACAACCTCCACCATCCTTATACCAGTCGACACTCGTCACGAAAATGCTCCAGGCAGATTCCGCGCCTAGAAAAAGCGAACTCGCCCAGAACAAGCCCGGACAGAAACCCCCCTCGACAAAGAGGGGAGTCTGACTACAAACTTTTGCGCCGCAAGAGACCCGAGTCCGAGCCTAGGGCCTTTCACCACGCGCCCGAGCCTCCGTAGACCGGAAAAACCTCGGAAGCTCCTCCACACTCCGCACCTCCACCCGGGCCAAAGCACGAAAACGCCGCCACGCAAAATCATCAGCCAGCACACCACGCCTCAACAACTCCTCATACAGCCACAGCCGCAGCTCCCCACCCTCCCGGTCAAAATCCGTCAACAACACCACATCCCCAAACCCATCAAGCTTCTCCAAGAACCCAACCCGCGACACGCCAGCAGCCTTCAGACAAAACACCCTCCCATCAACACCAAGCCTCCTCAACGCCTCCAAGTCACGCCTTCCCTCCACCACAATCGGAACACCAGCCGCCGACCGAGTCCTCAGACCGTACAAGACCTTCTCCGCCTCCCGCAGCTTCTCCGCATAATACGCCACACGAGGACTCCGCAGAACCGCAGGGTTCCGCCGCCGCTCCCGAACAACCATCACCCTACTCCCTCCCAGACTCCAGCCTCACCATGTCCGCAAGAACCTCCGGCCTACGCGCAAAATACTCCCGGACAGGCAAAAGCCTCTCCGACAAGAACCGCACAATATTCGCCTTCAAGTCCTGAGGATGAACCTTACCGGCCAAATACAACCTCTCCAAGTCTGAATAGTCTTGGAGTTCAAGGTCCCCGCCGTGCTTCGGGTCCCGTCTTAACAGGAACGTCCCAGGCCCTCCAAAGACAAGAATTCTGAAGTATTCGAGAACCGGGTTACCCTCCGCCACTCTAGGCGGACAGAAGGCCTTCCGCAACTTCTCCTCTATGACGGCCGGCTCATCATGCACCCACACACTACTCTCAGGCCTACTCTTCGACATCTTCGCAGCAATCACACGACTAAGCTTAGGGTCCTCGTCAAAACCAGCCGAACCATCCCCAAAACCCGACAAGCCAGGCAGCAGTGGAGTATGGAGACAGACAGGCTTACCCCATCCCAGCTTCTCACCCGCCTCCCGCGCCAACACGTGCGCCTTACGCTGGTCCACCCCCGCACACGCAACATCCAAACCCATCTCAAAAATGTCCGCCGCCTGCATACAAGGATAGAACAAGCTAGCAGCCTCAGTGTCCTGCCCCTTCATCTCCCGGCCCATAATCGGAAGAGCCCTCATCATCCTCTGAGCAGTTGTCGACTTGCCAACCCTCAAGACCCTCTCCCAGTACCCTGAACGGCCCGTGAGCTCCGAGGCCCATACAAAATGGACCCTGCCCTCAGGCAGACCCAGAGCTGTGAAACAGTGTTTGAAGTACTCGCCGGCTCGTCGAATCTTCTCCAAGTCGCCTCCGAACTTGTTGTTAACCATGGAATGCCAGTCAGCAAGAAAGACAGTGAAGTCGAAACCGGCCTCCACCATCTCGCTGATCTTGTTTCCGCAAACGAGCCCTGCGCCGATATGCATCACTCTAGGCAGGCAACGGCCTGCTTTCCAGAGAGCTCAAAGCCCCAGTATGCCCGGGGCCTCTTCTTACCAGCCAAGAGCTCGCGCAACTCTGATGGTTGGATGACTTCTACCGTCCCACGATTCACAAGGTTCAGGCGATCCTCTCGGCTCATCCGTCCTCCAGCAAGACCGCGTGGCCCAGCCTGCTAAAAGCCTACCCGAGCCCGCTGGAAAAGACGAGTTTCGCGTAAAGCCCCTTACAGGGCTGTCGCCTGCAACACTAACACCCAAGCCTCACCGTGAAGACCATAGTCTTCCCTCAGCCCGGCTCTCTCGAGGCAGGCGTCTCGCGCTCGCCACTCCACAGAGACACCTGACCCATGGCCGTTATCAACAACACGGTTGTCGCCGGACTTGTCCTCGCCGCTACAACCACCCTGGGGAAAAAGGTCCTTCATACGACCTGGCAAGTATTCTGCCCAGGCCCCTTTCCTTCCTGCCGGTAAAAAACAGCCTTCAAACATGCACAAAACGAACAGTTTCCCCTAGGAAACTGCAACTTCCCTTCGTGCAGACTATGTAAAGAGGGGGTAGGGGTATCCGTCCCAAACCCGAGAAAGAGGGAAGCGAAGCGCCCGACGGCTTATTCCCACAATAGCTCTTCGCAAGGAAAGACGATACTACTTCAGCGGAACATACATGCTAGACCGGGAGGCGCCGATACCCGGCGTCCCATGGACAACCTTCTGGTTGGTAATAGCAAACTCGCCCAAAAAGTGGCCGATCATCTCCGGCTTCACATCCACCGGCGCATACTCCTTGCCAGTATGAAGGTGCACTGTCAGCCCCACCATTTCCGGGATGATTATCATGTCGCGGGAATGCGTCTTGACAGGCTGCTTCCCACCGTCCTGCTTCCGAGCCTTTCGGATGTGTTCTAGGAAGATACGCTGGTCGTTGGTCAGCCCTTTCAGCAGTGACCGTCGCTGCCGTGCCGGGAGCAGTTTGATGAACTCGTCCATGGACATTTGGCGCAGCTCGTCCGACGTGTGTCCACGGTAGCTGAACTGCTTCGGCATCGCCTAAACGTCCACCAAACACATCAAGCCGATAATTAAGATTGCTGCGCCCGTTAACGAGCGCTTCTCCTCTTCGCTCTACCAGTCTGCCGCGCCGCTATGTTTCCAACCTTCCGCCCTGGGGATGTCCAGCGTCCAACTGTCGTGGGCTTTCCTGCGTGCTTGTGGCGTCCCCCGCCATGAGGATGCGAGGCCGAGACCATAGCCTGCCCCTTCACAACAGGCCATTTCCGTCCACGTGACCGCTGGAGGAACCATTTTGGCCCAGCCTTGAGGAAGGGCTTTTCAGTTCTACCGCCGGCAGCCGCCACCCCTATCATTGCCCTGCAAGTGTCAAGGAGGAAGACTGTCCGTCCCGATGGCATCCGGAGCTCCGTGCCCTGGGGCGTGTGCGATACCACCAAGGCAAAGGAGCCAGAGGAACGGGCAAGAGTGCCCCCGTCGCCGGGACGGTTCTCAACATTGCATAACATCGTCCCCTCAGGAATCTTGCCAAGAGGCTTGATGTTCCCAGTCTCGGTCGGCGCATCAGACCCGATGTGTATCCGCTGCCCTACAGCCAGGCCCTCAGGAGCCACAAGGTACATTTCTCTCCCGCCATCCATCGCCAGGCGAGCCAGCGGCGCTCCTCTAGCTGCTTCGTGAACGAGGTCGCGGACCATGCCCGAACCATGGCCGTCAGCGGAGTTGTAGCCAGTGGGATGTATTCGTTTGTGTGTCGGAGCTCTGAATATGAAGTAGCCGCGGCCACGACGCTGAACAAGAATATTCTTGCCCAAGATAGTCCCACTCAGAGGATTCCGAGCTTCACTGCGAGCTCTGACGCTTTTGACTCAGGGCTCAGCCTAACCATAGCTTTCTTTCTCCCATCAGGCGTCGTAAGCGTCGACACTCTGTCGACCTTGACCTCGTACAGCTCCTCCACAGCCCTCTTGATGTCGTGCTTGGTAGCCTCCTTGCGGACTATGAATGTGATCTTGTTCTCCGACTCGATGAGTTTCACACTGTCCTCCGACATCATCGGGTAGACTATGATAAGTTCCGACTTTAACCGTGCCAATCCTTTACTCCCAGCTCCTTCCGCCGATCGACTTCACGGCCGACTCGCTCCATATGGTGAGGCGTCCCGGGTGGGTTCCAGGAGCTAGAAGCTCGACGCTAAGGTCCCTGGCCCGAATCACATCCACTCCCTGAAAGTTACGGAACGCTCTATCGGCTCCCTCGTAGTCTCCTAGAACAACAAGTGGACCCTTTGCATGGGTCCTTCGCTTCCCTCTGATGTTGCTGCTTCTGCTCACTCGTTCGATGTCCTCCCATACGCCTAGAGTCGTTAGGAGACGACGTGCCTCGGATGCCTTCGAGAGGCTCTCTGCTTCGTCGCTGACAACTAGTGGGAGTTCGATGTCCTTTTCGAACTTGTGCCCTCTCTTCCGGACGAGTTCGGAGGAAGCGGTGGCCGCTATGGCTGATCTCAAGGCTGCGAATCGTTCCTTTCTGTTGACCCGCTTAGCAAGTTTCTTCGTGGGCACAGGCGGGAACGCCAATCTGCCACCCACTGTTCCAGGCGCGAAGGCCGCTGTCCCAGAGAGGGGTCCTCCGCCTCCGACCCTCGGAACTCTCGATATTCCTCGTCCGACCCCGAAGCCTTCCGCTGTTGTCCGTTTTCCTGCCATTGGGTTTCGGCCTTGAGGCTGGAAGCGATGGGACTGCTGGGCTACGACAGCTTTCCTTATGATGTCGAGCCGAACAAGGGTTTCGAAAACAACCGGCACGGCAATCTCACCAATGGGCTTCCCGTCTACTCCGATTATTGGAACGGTCCGGAGGCCTGGCTCGGTCATTCTAGCTTACGCCCCCTGTTTTGAAGCGAGGCTGACCATTTCCAGTTTTGGAGCTTCTCCATCGAGTCTTCCACGGGCTGGATGACGCAGGGCCACCAGTCTTCTGGCGGGTCCTGGTATGGTTCCTCGGATAAGAGTGTAGTCCGTCTTCAACGGTCCGTAGTGGAGAAAACCTCCCTTGGGCGTAGCCTCTGCAGGGTTGTCTCCAATCTTGAGAATTTGCTTGTTGTATTCGGTTCGCTGGTTGAAGCCCATCTGTCCCGGCCTTGGGACTGAGTACATGACGAAATGGGGATGCCAGGGTCCTATGGACCCGACTCCCCGGACGGTCTTTCTCGACTTGTGTTTGAGTTTCTTGACGCCAAACCTCTTGACCGGCCCTTGAATTCCTTTACCCTTCGTAATCGCAACAACGTCCACATTGCCTCCCTCCTTGAAGATGTCCGAAACCTTAACCTCCTTTCCTAGGATTTTCCTTCCGAACTCGATTCTCTCGTTGAGTGACCCTCCACCGATTTTTACCTCGAACAGGTCGGGCTCCTTTTTGCCAGTTCTGGCAAGACGAGGCTGGCTAGCAGCTATCGCTCGGATTTCCACAAGCTGGTCTTTTGTCTTCGCTAGCTTCTCCCAGCCCTTGGTGTCGTCAAACTTTTCAGGAATCTTGATCGCACGTCCCAAGTCTCTATGTGGCTGTGGATGCCAGACTTCACCTATGCTGCGAAGCCCACCGTTCCATAGACTGTAAAACCTGAGGCCCGCAATAACTAGAGGGGGAGTCTCCACTATAGTGACTGGAAACGCTACCTCTTTCCCGTACGTAAGGGACCCTTGTCTGTTGTCGATGATGGTGACGTGGCTCGTTCCTGCTTTGAAGCCCGTGAAGGCCATGAGTTTCGGAGGACCTTCGTAAGCTGGCCAAAACCTGATTCTGGGCACCCACCTCGACGCTCTTCCCCGGGGTAGGTATGCGAGCGAACCTCTTCGTGGCGCGCTGTATTTTCTATGCCCCAACGCCTAGTCCTCCTCAAGCAGGTTCAATACTGCAAGCGTGCCGAGGAGTGCTTCTTCTGTTCTCACTGTTTCGACCCCTTGAGTGGGAATTGCGTTGAGGTTGAAATCTAGTTCCGAAATGCTGGCACTTTCTCGGGCTAGTATCTCGGGTACTCCTTCGCGGGGCGACCCGAACACTAGTAATGTCTGGCTCGAAGTTCTCCACTTCTCACGCAATCGTTCCATAGCCTGTCGTATGTCAGCCCCTTTTTTCGACGTGGATATCGACAGGTCCTGGTGGCCTCCCTTGATTATTTCTCCTAATGAGCGAGTCTCCCGGTTAACCTTAAACCCCCAATATATGTGTAACCTGCTCATGTCAGCCTGTTCTCCCTCAAGCATTGGAGAGGTCCGGGTAATTCTGACGGTCAGGCGTTCAGATTTCTCCAGGCTTGACCTTATTTCTACTGTGCTATTGAAGCCCGCGTCAACTCTCGAGTTCAGGCCTGACGAGACTACGACTGCCTCTCTTAACTGTCCTATTCTTGGTTCTTCTCTGTTCGGATGGTGGGGGCTTCTGAGGGGGGGGAGGACTCCAGCATATTTCAGTTCGGGGTCCATCCTGAACAGGTGTTTCCTCAGGTACTGGGGCGTTTCCTGAAACCTTAGAACCTTCTCGAAAAGCTTCGACTCCTCCAGGGCTTTCTGGTTCTTCTGGTCTGGGTAGATAATCGCCTGGTCTACTCTGAAGGTTGCGAGAATTCTTGCCACTAGCCCGACGCGCGCCGTTTTCTCACGTAGGTGAGGTATGTCTAGGGTCAATGTTCCAGGTAGGGCTACCGCGAGGCTTTGCCGCCTACGCGGGACTTGTTCCATGCCGCGTGTCGGTGATGGCGAGGCATATGATGCTTAGCCATGAGCGAGCTTTTTACATTCCCAGTTTGCGACATTCGAAGTATGCTGCGCGGCTTGGATGACGTTGAGGGGCTTTCCAGAGTCGACTCAGGCAACATGCTGGGAGCAGTTAACAGGTTTCCCGATTATCTCGCCGAGTCTGCTCACGCTGCGAGGGTGGAAGCCGGGAATCTTCGGGCCTATCAGAGCGTTGTCTTAGTGGGAATCGGTGGCTCTGGGTCGGCGGCCGATGTTCTTTCGGAATGGCTGGGTCCTAGGGCTAAGATTCCTTTCTTTGTGGTGCGAGACTCTATTCTTCCCAAGTTTGTTGGCCGGGACAGTCTGGTTGTTGCGATTAGCTATTCTGGCGAGACATGGGAAACTTTGGACGTTTTCCGAAGGGCCGGAAGGCGTGGCTGTGCGTTAGCAGGTGTGGGGTCTGGTGGGAGGTTGGCCGAGCTCTGCGGTGGGGCTCGGGCTCCGTTTGTTCGGGTTCCCCAGAATATTCTGCCTAGGGCCGCGCTGGGTCCTATGGTCGGGGCTGGTGCTGTTCTGCTAGAAAGCTTCGGAGTTGTCAAGGGTGTCCGGGCCTCCCTCCAAGAGGCTGGGCGGGAGTTAGGTCGGCTTCGGAGCATGGTGCGTGCGGAGGTTCCATCTTCTAGAAATCAGGCGAAGAGGCTTGCGCTTGGACTGCATGGGAGGATGCCGGTTGTATATTCTCTTCAACGGATGTCCTCGGTGGCGCGTCGGGCGAAGAACCAGTTTGCCGAGAACAGTAAGGTGGTTGCTAAGTACGATCTTCTGCCGGAGGCCGGGCATAACGAGATCGTTGGCTGGCAGGGGCGGAAGACGGGTATGGTTCCGGTCCTGGTTCGCGACATGGGAGAGTCCAAGGAGGAGAAGGCTGTTATCGAAGCTTTCAAGACGGCTCTTGTAACGGTGGCTCGGGGAAAGCCCTTGGAGGTTAGGACGCGAGCGACGTCGGAATTGGGCCGGTTGCTTGGCCCGATTCTCTGTTTTGACTATGTGTCTGTCTACCTTGCGTGCCTTATGGGTGTGGACCCTACTCGGACGGAGGGAATTCAGCAGTATCGGCGCTTCTTCTCGTTGAGGATGCGTGGCTAGTAGGACGCTTTTTTCGAGAGTTTTTCGATTACTGTTTTCATTGGCTGGAGTGAGAGAGGGCTTATATCCCGTCCCTGTCTCCCGGCTGGCGGCCCTGTGTAGAGGAGCTGGGAGGCTTCTCGACGGGTGTCGAATTCGAATACATAGAGAGAGGTGGAGAATGAAATGAGAGGTAGGAACTGGAAGGGTAGGAATGTCCGTACAGAGATGAAGACGCTTGAGTGTCCCCGCTGCCATGGCCATTTTCGTCTTGACAGGTACACGGCTCATATTGCGTCCTGTCCGCAGCCTGTTGTGGAGACTGCCCGCCCAGCAGGGCTGACAGGTTAGAAACGTCCTTCTTCTTCCCGCCGGGCCTTTCTCCGGTCTGCTTCCGGGACTGTTGCTGTCTCGGGGTCTTGTGTCCTGGGACTCGTTTGACTTACCCACCTTCTTTCGACGATGAGACTGGCTGCTCGGGGCTTGTTCTGGGCGTGTCTGGCAAGTCTGGGGTTGAAATTGCGGCCTCTGGGGCTTGCAGTCTATCAGCACTTGGGCGAGTTTTCCGCGTGAAACTCGTACAGTTTAGGAGCGCGGGCTTAGAGTCGTGAAGAGGGCGGATTCTGGGCAAGTCAGGGCGGTATGGCTGTGAATCGTGGCGGGTTTGCGAGGACGAGCTGTTGAAGGGGGATAGAGGCTTCGCCGACACGGGGTCAGCATCCAGTCCTGGGTGTTTTTCTGGAAAGTGTCTGCCTGTTCCTGGTGGCTGGTGAAACTGTTCTATTTGAGAACGCGCTGCGCGAGGCGGCCGTTGCGGTGAATATACATTGATATGAACTGTTTTTCCCCGCAGCCCTTACACGTGAGGATGACCCAGCCGCCGCTGAGCTCGGGCTGCCTGTCCACCACGTGAACCGAGGCCCTGTTACAGCTCCAGCACCAGAGAACATCGTCCACTGGATCGATGAGCCTGCCCACGCAAAACCCTGACACGGGGCAGGGATGCTGCGAGGGTTAAGGATGAGATGCGGGGAAAAGTATCTGTCCACCATGTGAATCGTGAGTTCGCAGTATTGAAATCGCTGCTATCCTACTCGGACCTTGCCCCTATCGTGCCCGCGGCGACTTTTTTTCTACTTTTGTTTGCCTGTCTTGAGGCCCTTTCCATTGTCGTGGAAGTAGCCTCGGAGGAGTTGCTCGAAGAATATTGAGAGACCTCCGACCCGTCCGTGGAAGACGCGCTGTACTTCGTTGCGGACCATGTTCTCCGCCCGGTCGCTTAGGGATATCATCAGTTTGCCCAAGGTAGACTAGTATTGCCGCTACGACGTAGATGTACCGTTCACAATTATTGACTGAAAACACTAAATCGGCCCAGTATATCCCCAACGATATCTACAGCAACATGGGGGTTGACCTGCTGTTTTGCCTGGAACCAGGCAATTTTCCACCCTAGAACGTGTCCACTTAGCTATAAATAGGCTCAAGTTTGCTTGAGAAATGCGCCAGAGACTGCCAGAACACCCAAAAAAATACCACTCCACGTTCGGAGTCGGACTAAACTGATAAACAGGCAGACTAGGGACCTTGAATCTCCGAGTTCGGCCAGGGAAACAGGCTTAGAACTGAAAACTGGAAAAACGCCAGGAGTAGGTTCCGCGGGACATGCTCTAGCAACGCTGCAGAACCCTCCTAGAGAAACCACAATTCAAGGAACATCGGTATGGCCCCATTCAGAACACTCCCAGTCTCAGTCCGGCCGAATAGTCCCCGGTACAATATTTGTGGAAAACCAAAAAATCGGGCAATCTTTCCGAGGAATCTTCCCATTGTTTCCAGTTGGAAACGTAAAATCGAAGGCGTTCTAAGATGCTAAATACAGTTAGGGTTCAAACCGCGTAGCCCAAAGCTGGGCTCCTCGGAATGGCTTTCGCGGAATGGTTCGTTCTCGCACTCACTGTTCTCTTCCTGGCCTATTTCGCCTATGCCACGCCGATCATTCTAGTTGGCATCTGGCACTACAGGAGACACGGGTTCGGGGACGATGACCCGGGCGAGGACTGGGACCCTCCCAACGTGTCTGTTCTGGTTCCTGTGAAGAATGAGGAGCGAGTAGTCAGGAGACTTCTCACAGCGATGACTAGGCTAGAGTATCCGCGCGAAAACTTGGAGGTAATTGTTGTCGAGGACGGGTCTAAGGATGGAACCCTGGACATTTGCAGAGAGTTCTCCCAGAGACTCCCGTGGGTCAAAGTCTACCACAGAGAGACAAGCAACGGAAAAGGTGACGCGTTGAACTTTGCCTTTCGCCAGTCTATGGGCGAAATCATCGCGACGTTTGACGCTGATGATGTTCCCGAACCAGAGGCAATTAAGAAAGCGCTGAGGTATTTCGATAGGCCTGAAACTGGGGCGGTCCACGGCTACCATCGAACTCTCAACCTGCGAGAGAGTATTGTGTCTCGTCTCGCGGCCTACGAGACTTTTCTCTACCGGCTTGCCAATGATGGAAAGTACAAGCTGAAGCTGTTTGTGACGTTCTCCGGGTCCAACACTTTCTTCCGAAGGTCAGCACTGGAGAAGGTTGGCCTCTGGGACCCGAACTCGCTGGTGGAGGATGCGGAGCTGGCAGTGCGGTTTGCGAAGGCTAAGATTGCAACACGCCTAGCCCCTGTAGAGAGCGGGCAGGAAATGCCTGCTAGGGTCCGGACCCTGTTCCGCCAGCGCATACGGTGGAGCGGGGGGAACGTTCAGACCGGGATTAAGCACCGGGACGCTTGGAGGTTCATGCCTTGGATTAGGGCTTTTGACATGGAGGTTCTGATGATGAGCCCCATAGTGGCAATACTGGCGCTGGCCGCCTGGATTGTCCTGGGCTTCGGGTTTGTCCGCGTCGGACTGCCATTGGGAACCCTGTTTCCTCTGCTAGCGGTGATGACGGCTCTGAACCTGGTCTATATTGGAATACTGGCTGTCACGGTTGTCTCGCATGCGAAGACTGGGGTCCTGTCCTACCTTGGACTGATCCTGGCCACTTATCCTTACGCAGCCCTGATCTCCGCTGCTAATGTTGTCGGGCTTGTGGCGGTTGCGGTGATGGGTAGAAAGGCGTGGCTGAAGACTGAGAAGACGGGTTTTGTCGACCAACCTGTACTGGTCCCGGCTTGACGGATGGAATTCTTGACAAAGCTACGTTGTGTTCGAATTAGGAAAGACGCAGCAGGCACCGTCTAGTCAGTGAGTCACTCGACTCATGGCCCTACTACGGAGATCATGTCGGTAAGTATTCGGACCGTTTCTGAATCCAGCCCGTGTTTCTCCTCGAGTGCTTGTAACTGGTTAACGAGGGCGTTGAGGCTGTGGAGTTCATGGCCCATGTCTAGTTGGTGTTGCGCAGCCCTGATTTTGGCCTTCAGCGCGTTCTTGACCCCGTCGTTGTCGATTTTTGAGGTGTCTACGGCGTTGATGAGGTCTGTGAGTTCTGGCCTTGCTATAGCGGCGTGTTTGTTGTGGGCTGCTTCCTTGTTTCCGGCAGCGTCCACCGAATAATACTGAAGCGTGTGGAGGCCCATGGCGCCGACTGTTAGAGATACTTCGACAGTCGTTCCGTCTACGTGGAATACTGTCGGGGTCCCGGTGTCGTTCAGTATGATCATGGAAAGGCTGGCGTTGTCTGTGGCGTGGAGGGAGAGGGTGAAGCTTGGATAGAAGTAGGGTATGCTTCCGCGGAAGAACAGCGTCCTAGTGATTATGGTGAGCGTAGTCTGAGGCGATTCCGTGTCTTTCTGTTGGGTTCGGCCGTTGCCACCGCCATTCCCGTTTCCATCGCCGTCGTTTCCGTTATTTCCCTCCGGAGCGCTGAGTGGCGGACTCTTGAACACGAAGGGAATGGAGAATGCAATGATGAGTGCAACACTGAAGACTGCGAGTCCGGCTTTCCTGCGCCTATCCATTGGTCTCTCTACCTTGTTCGTAGGTTATTCTTGCGAATCTGGCGAATAAGTGTATTCTCCCATGCGAATTCCTCAAGTCCATCTGGGAATAGAAAGATACCTGAGGCTATACGGGAGGAAGGTGGCTTCTCGAACTAGTTGTGTGCTACTGGACTGTGACTTTGAAGGAGTAAGGGGAAGTTGGAAGGAGGGAGCCTATGTCGAACTTGCAGTCAATGGGTTCATTGTTAACGGGCGTCCCTTTACTGCAAGCCACAGCGGAAAGTGCTAGGGTCTTGATGTTTCCATGCTAGTTTGTGATGGAATCTCAACCGGTTTTGTTGCGAGGATTCTTTACATTTTCCTGTTAGTGGTCGGTTTTTCTGACAACGCTTTTATCCGGTTTTTCTGAGCCGCGCTCATGAAGCATAAGAAAATCGCATCAATACTCGCTATCACTGTGCTATCGCTTACCGTGCCGTTCTTCTCCATTCCGAGAGCGCATGCGTTTGACGACAACATACAGTATGCCATGGCTGGCTTCCAGACATACTCTGACCCTCTATTCGGAACCCTGCCGACGGCTCGTGAAGGCTCGACGGTGACCTTGACCGTCATCATAGACGCAAGCGATTTCGGCACCGGACAACAGAACGTCACCGTGGGTCTAAAGCCCAGCTGGACGACCACTTGGACCAACGCGACCAACGCCGACACCGACAGCACGCTGGCCATCACGCGGAATCAGGTTGTCTCGGTCACTGTCAGCCTAGCG
>Ga0209321_10000576_pt1 | contig 24371 bp, 26 predicted proteins | sample Rifsed16ft4_FD_184012 | JGI IMG/M metagenome (GOLD analysis project Ga0209321, IMG submission 184012) | Soil microbial communities from Rifle, Colorado, USA - sediment 16ft 4 - CSP-I_5_4 (version 2) | ecosystem: Environmental > Terrestrial > Deep subsurface > Rock core/Sediment | place: Rifle...
CCGTCGCGCGCGTTCGGTTGGCCTTACTCAAGGCCAACTCGGCGGCCCGAGGGGACGCGCTGGCGACGGCATGTTCAAGTATCCCCGCCTTCATGGACTCGGACGGTCTGTAGGACCAGGAGGTTCCCGGCAATGACGTCCGAATGGGTTTTCCGATCCGTGCCGGGAGCCCCGTGAGACCGTTCGCGGCCTTCTCCCGGCGCAGCGTGTGCTCGTGATTGCGAACGCTCTCGACGATGTCCGAACACGGCGATGCCCAACGCACCGTACCTGGACGCCAGCGTCCGCTGGCGGATCAAGGCCGGGAGGCTCGAGACACAGGAGCCCGGCTATGACGAGCGAGCGGACGCGATCCTCAGTGCGGGGCTCGCGACGGAGGTCTTGCGCCCGCTCAGCGCGGGCAAGGAGGCCGAGGTCCTCCTGTGCGCGTATAATGGCGCGCCGATCGCGGTGAAGGTGTACCGCCTCTTCCGGACGTCCCACAGGGGCGGCGGGCCCGTGAAGGCGGACGCGATGGGCTGGCGGGCGGGCCACGAGTTCGAGATGCTCCACAGGGCCTGGAAGGGCGGGGTCCGCGTGCCCACGCCCGCGCGGCGGGTGGAGAACATGCTCTCGATGCGGTACCTCGGGACGGAGGACGGTCCCGCACCGCGGCTCCACGACGTCCGCCTCGAGGATCCGGAGCCCGTGCTCGAGGAGACCCTGGCGGGCGTCGAGGCGATGGCGAGGGCGGGCGTCGTCCACACGGACCTCAGCGCGTTCAACGTCCTCGTCCACAGCGGCCATGTGTGGTTCATAGACCTTTCGGATGCCCTCAGAGTTGATCGTCTCGGGGAGGCTCCCTGGCGGCGCTTGACCCAGGCGAGAGTGGCCCTCGCGCATGGGCTGAAGGCTCTCCAGGCATACTTCCGTCGGTACAATCTCGTGATTCCGGTTGATCTCACGACAAATCGGATTCTCGTCGAACTGGACAAGTTCGGGGTCCGTCAGTAAGCGCTTTTCTGAAGCCAGAAGACCAGATGTTCTTCCCGACCCCTATCGCACCTGCTCCGGTTGTGTCGGTCTCTCTCGATGAAAGGCAAGCCAAGCGGACGGGAAGGGCTTTTCCTTGTCTCTCCATCGCGCATTGCAGGATCTGCAAGCGGGGACGACGTTGTCCACCGCATGGCAGCCGCCCTTGGACACAGGAACGATATGGTCCTGTTCAGGTCGATTGCGGTCGGTGAAGGAGGCGCCGCACCACGCACAAGCGTGGCCGAACTCCTGGAGAAGGCCCTTCCACTGCTCCAATGTCAGGGCGAACGGGGTCTGAGTCGCGCCCCTTACGCGTGCTTTCCATTTCTTGGTCAATTCCCTCGAAACCTCTCTACCTCGCGGGCTCGTTCGATAATTCCGATGCTTGAGATGGAGCGTTTCCCTGTTTTTCAGGTAATAACCTCGATGATACTTGCGCCTCTTTGCTAGCGCCTCTTCGTAGTGTTGCAGGTAGTAGCGCCTTAGCCATGCGCTCTTCTTCTTCCGATTGTGCGGCTGCGAGAACCAAATCTTCCAGCGCTCGTAGTCACAGGTTTTGCACTCGTAGCGATGCTTCCCGGAATTCCCCTCGCGATAGAAGTCGGCGACGGGCTTCACGTGCAGACAGCGACTGCACATCTTCGTGTCCACGGGTCCGTGCATTCCGGTCCCGGAGTGACCATGAGGGGCGTTTCTAGCTTCCTATAGGAGGTCGGTGAAAGTGGCTCGGTACCATCCCGCTTAGCTGTGCGGTCGATTGCTGCCCGGTTCCGCGTCCTCAGGTGACCTTCGTGATCCGCGCGAGCCGTTCCGCGGCCTCGTGCGTCAGGCCCGCGTCCCCGAGGATCGTGTACCGGTCCGGGTGGATCTCGTGCGCGTGGATCAGGGCCTCGAGGACCTCGTCGTCCGTGACGCCGAGGGCCCGCGCGGTCGTCGGCGCGCCGATCGCGAGGAGCGCGTTCCGCACCTCCTCCCAGTTCCCGCCGTGGAGGTACATCATCATGATCGTCCCGACCCCGCACTGCTCCCCGTGGAGGGCGGGCTTCTTCGCGAGCCGGTCGAGGGCGTGGGAGAACTTGTGCTCGCTCCCGCTCGCGGGCCGCGACGAGCCCGCGATCGACATCGCGACCCCGCTCGACACGAGGGCCTTCGCGACGAACCACGCGCTCTCCTCGAGCCGCGGCTTGATCGTATGCGCATTCTCGATCAGGAGGCGGGCCGCGAGCTCGCTGAGGGCCGCCGCGTAGCTCGAGTAGTACTCGTTCCGCAGGTTCCGCCCCAGGGCCCAGTCCTTCACCGCCGTGAGGTTCGAGATGATGTCCCCGCATCCCGCGGCGAGCAGTCGGAACGGCGACTCCGCGATGATCCCCGTGTCCATGATCACCGCAATCGGGGTCTGGGCGGGGAAGCTCTGCTTCTGCCCCTCCTTGTCGATCGACGCCTGGCTCGACACGACGCCGTCGTGGCTCGCGGCGGTCGGCACGCTCACGTACGGCACGCCGGACTGGAACGCGGCCAGCTTCGCGACGTCGATCGACCGCCCGCCGCCGACGCCGAGCGCGAAGTCCACGTCCTTCGACGTGATGAGGTCCTTCGCGGCGGAGACCGCCTCCCAGTTCGCGTCCGCGATCAGGTACTCCTCCGTCCGGATCTTCCGCTCCTGGAGCTGGGCGACGACCGTCTCGCCCGCGATCTTCATCGTCGTGGGGTCCGCGACGACGAGGGCCCGCCGGCCGATCTTCAGGCCCGCGCACACCTCGCCGACCTGCTTCAGGGCGTCGTGGCCCACGACGACGTAGCGGGGCAGCTCCATCGCCTTCGACTTGGAGAAGCCTTCCAGGTCCGCGGTCGACGTGGGGGTCCCCTCGGGAGGCTGTTGAACCCCTGCTCGCTACTTAAAGATGTCCGCCGCGGCCCGCGTGGGTCCGCCTCGCGCGACCCGGTCAAAAACGTTTATATCGCGCGCGCCGGCATGTCACGACCCCTTGTCGCCGCTCCCGTTCCTCGCGTTCGTCGCGGCCGTCGAGGTCGGAGAGAAGGCCGTCGCGCTCGCCCGCGCGGAGGAGGAGTTCCTCAAGGGGAACGAGCTGTGCGACGCGAAGCGCTTCGAGGACGCGGTCGTCCGCTACGACCGGGCGATCGAGCTCGGCCTCCGGGACCACGTCGTGTGGAACAACAAGGGCGTCGCCCTCGACTCCCTGGGCCGCCACGAGGAGGCCGTCGCGTGCTACGAGAAGTCCCTCGCCGCGAACCCGGAGTACGAGATCGCCTGGTACAACAAGGGGAACGCGTACTCGTACCTCGGCCAGTACGACCGGGCCGTCGAATGCTACGACCGCGCCCTCGCGCGGAAGCCGGACTACAGCGTCGCGCTGTACGACAAGGGGCTCGCCCTCGCGCAGCTCGGCCGCACCCGGAAGGCGCTGGAGTGCTACGAGCGGCTCAGCGACATGGACGCGAACAACGAGGTCGCCTGGTTCCGGAAGGGGCTGCTGCTCGAGCAGCTCACGAAGTTCGAGGAGGCGGTCGGCGCGTACCGGAAGGCGACCCGCCTCAAGCCGGACTACCAGGACGCGTGGAACGCGCTCGGGAACGCCCTCTACTCCCTGGAGCGGTACGAGGAGGCGATCGAGGCGTACGACAAGGTCCTCGCCCTGAACCCGAGGAACGAGGAGGCGTGGAACAACAAGGGCTTCACGTTCTTCATGCTCGGGATCCACGACGAGGCCCTGCGGTGCTACGACCGGGCCCTCGCGATCAACCCGCGGTACAAGCACGCGTGGTACAACAAGGGCTACACGTACCACGGGATTGACCGGCTCGAGGACGCGGTCACGTGCTACCGGAAGGCCCTCGAGATCGACCAGGGGGACGAGGTCCTGTGGAACAACCTCGGGAACGCCCTGTACAATCTCGGCCGGTACCAGGAGTCGATCCCGTACTTCGAGCGCGCGATCGAGGTGAACCCGAAATACGAGGTCGCGTGGAACAACATCGGGAACGCGCTCGACAAGATGGCGCGCTACGCGGAGTCCCTGAAGTACCACGACAAGTCCCTCGAGCAGAAGCCGGACTTCGACTACGCGTTGTACGCGAAGGGCCACGCCCTCGGGAAGATCGGGCGGTCCGAGGAGGGACTCGAGCTGATCACCCAGTCCCTCGAGCTGAACCCGAACTACGACCACGCGTGGATGGCGAAGGCGGAGGTCCTCCACGACCTGGGCCGGCTCGACGAGGCCCGGGAGTCCCTCACGAACGCGCTCGTGCTGAACCCGACGTACGACGAGGCGTGGATCTTCCGGGGCCGCGTGAGCCTCGAGCTCGGCGACCCGGAGGAGGCGCGGCGGTGCTTCGACGAGGCGATCCGCGCGTACGACGTCGCGCTCGAGCTCGAGCCCGGGAACGCGGAGGTGCTCCGGCTCCGGGGCGACCTCCTCGAGGACCTGGAGCGGGACGACGAGGCCCTCACCGCGTACGCGCTCGCGACGAAGGCGGGGGACGCGCGGGCGGGCCTCGCGCTCGCCCGCCTCATGCTCCGGAAGGGCCGCGCGCCGGAGGCGCTCGTCGTCGCGCGAGACCTCGCCGCCCGATCGCCGGACGACCCGGAGGCCCTCGGGCTCCTCGGGGAGGCGCTCGCGGCGGCGGGCCCGGCCGCGGACGCGGTCGAGCCCCTCCGCCGTGCGCTCGCGCGGGCGGACCGCCCCGCGACGCGGCGCGCCCTCGCACGGGCCCTCGCGGACGCGGGCCGGATCGATGAGGCCCTCGGGGAGATCCACGGGGCGGAGCCGGAGGACGCGCTCCTCCGCGGCGACCTGCTCCGGGAGGCGGGCCGGCCGGAGGAGGCCGTCGCCGCCTACGATGCGGTGATCGGCTCGGGGAAGCATCTCGATGTCGCGTACGTGGAGCGGGCGCGGGCCCTCGTCGACGCGGGGCGCACCCGGGAGGCCCTCGCGAGCCTCGACGCGGCGCTCGGCCTGGACGGCGGGCGCCCGGAGGTGTGGCGCGCGCACGGCGCGGCCGCCCTCAAGGCGGGGCGGCCCCGGACCGCCCTCCGCTCCCTGGAGCGGGCGACGGAACTCGCGCGCGACGATCCGGAGTCGTGGGGCCTCCTCGCGCAGGCCCTCGACGCGCTGGGCCGCGGGCCGGAGGCGGACCGGTGCCGGGAGCGGGCCCGCGCCGCGGGGTCCCCGGAAGCTGTTCGGGGTGCGAAAATCTGAGGCAAGTCCTTAAATAGACCCCGACTCTACAACGGTCTCCTCTCCTGTCCCCGCACCGGAAAGGTGTGTCCGTGGCCCGTGCTATCAACCTTCGGAGGGATCGCTATCTGTTCTTCTCAGGCTTGATTCTACTCCTCCTCGGCGGGCCCGGGCTCCTCGTCGGCTCGTTCGGGCACGACGCGTTCCGCATCCCCGTCGTCGGGCAGGCGTACGACGCGTTCGGCTGGATGAACCAGACCGTCCTCGGGCTCGGCATCGTCCTCCTCGTGATCGGCGTGCTCTTCACCGCCCTCGCGCTGAAGGGCGGGGTCCTCTCGGAGGCAGAGGCCGCGGAGCTGGAGGCCGGGAGGTCCCGGTCGTGACGCGCCCGAAGGACCCGAAGCGCGCCCCCGAGCGGCGCCGGGGCCTGACGAACGGGAATGGCCCCCTCCGGGCCGCGGGCCGGACGAACGGCCTCGGCCGCACGAACGGCCTCGGCCGCGTGAACGGCCTCACGAACGGACGCGGCGCCACGAACGGGCTGACGAACGGGCTCCGGACGGGCTTCACGAACGGCCTCACGAACGGAAGCGGCCGCGGGAAGGGGACGGGCCGCGTGAACGGCACCGGATTCACGAACGGACGCGGCGCGACGAACGGGCTCGGCCGCGTGAACGGGCTCGGGAGCCCGCGCGGGGCGACGAACGGCACGGGCGTGATCAACGGCCTCGTGAACGGGACGTTCCGCCGGGGCCTCCGCGCGAACCGCTTCGGCGTGATCACCCACAAGGACCTCCGGCTCGGCCTGAGCTTGGTCGTCCTGTTCCTGCTCCTGCTCGGCCCGTTCTACGTGCTCCTGAGCACGCCGGGGCCCACGCCGCCGACCCGGATCGCGCCGGACGGGAACCTCGGCGACTGGACTGCCGCGAGCATCGCGTTCCTCGAGGACTCGGTCATCGGCCCGCAGCAGGACATCAACTTCGTCCGGTACTCCGCGTACTCGGAGAACGGCTACCTCTCCTTCGCGATCGCCGTCGCGGGAATCGCGCTCGGCGACAACGCGGGCCTGGACGGCTTCTACATCTTCATCGACTCGGACAACCGGACGACCACGGGCTATGGGGCCCGCGAGATCGGCGCGGACTACATGGTGTCCGTGACGGGCGGGGACAACGCGGTCTCCAGCTCCGTCCTGTATGAGTACACGTCTACCGCGGACCACACGAACTGGAGCGCGTGGGACCGCGTCCGGACCGTGCCCGCGGGCGTGTCCGCGGCGAGCCTCGAGGTCCAGCTCCCGCCGAACGCGGTGGACCTTGGGGACAGCCCGATGTTCCTGCTCCACGCGAGCGACTTCGATGGGAACGAGACGACCTCGAGCGTCCACTTCGACCTCTCCCTGCGGGCCCTCCTGGTGTCGCAAAGCCCCACCAGCGCGGTCGTCGCGGCGACGGACCAGCCGTTCGCCTCCCTCACGTTCACGGCCTACGGCGGCCCGGTGGACGTGTCCTCGGTCTCGCTCCAGATCCTCCGGGGGCCGCCCGGCGTCACCCTCACCGGTCCGAGCGCCTTCGCGGTCGCCGCCGGGACCCCACTCACGCAGATAGTCGCGGTCCGGTTCGCGTCCGGGGACGTCAGGCAGTACGTGGTCGCGACCCTGAGCCCGGGTGGCGTCAGCGCCCCCGTGCCGATCACGGTCGAGGGCCCGGACGTCGTCGCGTACCTCGGGACCGCGCCCGCCGCCCACCGGGTCGACGGATACTTCGGGGACTGGACCGGCGGCCTCTCGTTCGACACCGGGCGTGTCGCCGACCGGGACGTGGACATCCGGCAGTACGCGGCGAACCACACGGGCTCGACTGCGTTCGTCTACGTGGATGTCGTAGGCCGCATGTTCGGCGGCTCCGTGACCCCGGAGCGGGTCGTGCGCCCCGTCGGGGGCGGGGGCGGGACCCCCAGCCCGCCGGGCCTGAAGCCCGCCAAGCGGGGCGAGGACCTCTTCCGCGCGTACATCGACGTGGACAACTTGCGACCCGACGGGACGATGGTCCTCGGGGTCCGCGCGGACTTCCTCGTCGAGATCCGCGGGATGCACGGGAAGATCACGTCGACGCGCGTGTACGAGTGGACGGGGCGATGGACGCCGTCGACCAGCCACTCCGCCGTCGTCGCGAACGACCGCACCCGCTTCGAGGCGGGCCTCGACTTGGGCACCGTGGCGACCGGCGAGATGGAGATGGCGATCGAGGCGACGGACTGGGCCGACCTGGTGGACGTCACGGATGTGTACAGCTTCCTCGGACTCCCGGGCGGCGGAGGGACCCGTGGGGCGCCTATTCTTGGCCCCTTCCACGGTGGCACCGCTGAGACCGCGATTGCTCAGCCCTTGACCAATGGAGCCGCGACGGTTGATGGAAACTGTGTCAGCGGCGAATACGACGGGGCGGGCACGTTCGACGACCCGGGGATTACGGGCAGGGTGGGGACTGCATCTACGTACGTCTACATCTGCATCGAGGTAACGGGCGACATCGACGACGATGCAACGGACTCTGGGTACATCTACTTCGATAATGCCCATGACGGGGGGACCTCGCCCGACGCGGATGACCATCGATTCTACGTGATCTCCGGGGTACCCGGCTTGATCTCGCACCAAGGCACCGGTAGTGGCTGGGGGTCATGCACAGACTGCGACAGCGCGAACGGCGGGGCAGGCGAGTTCAGGACCGGACCGAATCGCCAAGTGTACGAATTCAAGATTCGGTACCTGAACGTGTGGGGAACGGATTCGCCAAGTTCGAGCCAGGAGGCCGGATTCGCAGTCATCGCTCACGACATCGGCGGATCTGACTACACTTGGGGCAGCACCAGTCCCCCGAGCGACACCGATCCCAGCACTTGGGGCCACCTCGACATCCCCGAGTTCCGCGATGTCTTGATTCCCATCGCCATCGTCGGGGTTATCTACTTCATCGGGCGTCGCCGCCGCCGTGCTGCGGATCCGTAGGCGGCAGCGGCTCCGCCGGAAGGAGATCAACGCGTACTCCGAAGCGGTCGCCGCCGCCCTCGGCGTGGACCCGTTCCGCGACCGGAACGACATCGACCTCGCGGAGGCGGACGAGTGGCGCCTCCTGATTGTGGACAACGAGGTCCGCGGGATCCTCGTCGGGGACCGGCCCTTCCTCACGATTCGCGGCCTCCTCGCGTACCCCGCCGCGAGGCGCTGGGTCACCGTGGACATGGGCGCGGTGAAATTCGTGTACAACGGCGCCGACGTGATGGCGCCCGGGATCGTGGACGCGGACCCCGCGATCAAGGTCGGTGACATCGTGTGGGTGCGGGACGAGAAGAACCTCCGGCCGCTCGCGGTCGGGGAGGCCCTGATGGCGGGCCCGGAGATGGTCGCCTCGGAGAAGGGGAAGGCCGTGCGGTCCGTCCACCACGTCGGCGACCCGCTCTGGAATCTTGACGAGGAGCCGAAGGAGTGAGGGCGGGCCCATGCTCGCGCTCCTGTTCGACATCGACGGCACCCTGATGGACACGTTCGACGCGATCCTCGAGGCGATGAACCTCGCCCTCAAGGACGTCGCCGTCCGCCCCCTCCGGGCGGACGAGCTCCGGCCCCTGATCGGGATGCCCGTCGAGCGGCAGATGAAGGTGCTCCGGGACATGGAGGGTCCCGCCGTCGAGCGGATCACGGACCGGTACTACGAGGAGTTCCACCGGCTCGTGGACCGCGGGCTGCGCCTCTACCCGGGCGTCGCGGAGACCCTGGAGGCGCTCGCGGGCCGCCCGATCACGACGATGTCCACCCGCCGCCGGGACGAGGCCCGCCACATGCTGGCGGTCGCGGGGATCGACCGGCACTTCACGGAGGTCGTCGGCGGGGACGAGGTGCCCCGCCCGAAGCCGTACCCGGACCTCCCCCGCCGCGCGGCGGCCGCCCTGGGCGTCCCGGTGAACCGGGCCGTCGTGGTCGGGGACAGCCCCGTGGACATCCTCGCGGGCCGGGCCGCGGGCGCGTGGACCGTGGCCGCCGCGTACGGGTACGGGACCCCCGCGTCCCTCCAGGAGGCGAAGCCCCACGCGACGATCCCGCGGTTCCCCGCGCTGCCCGCGGTCCTCCAGGACCTGGAGGCGCGCACCCGCGGCTGACCCGGCTCACGCCCAGTACGGCGTCTTCAGGTACTTGTACGCGGACATCACCGCGGTGACGGCCTCCCCGCACCCCGTGACGATCCGCTTCTCCTTGCTCGGGTACCACACGACGTCCCCGCACGCGAAGACCCCGGGGACGGACGTGCTCATGTCCGGCTTCACCTTGATGTTCCGGGCCCCCTCCAGTTCGAGCCCCCACTTCTCGACTTTCGTCTTCAGCGGCTCGAACCCGACGTTGATGATGATCGAGTCCACGCGCTTCACGGTCTTGTCGAGGGTCACGTTGTCGTACACGACCGCGTCGAGCCCGCCCTCCGCGTCCTCGATGCTCACGAGCTCGGAGTTGTAGAGGACCTTCGCGGGGGACTTCAGGACCGCCTGCACGTTCTTCTCCATCGCCCGGAACTCCCCGCGGCGGTGGACGAGGGTGACCTCCCGCGCGCCCGCGACGAGCTCGAGCACGATCTCCAGCGCGCTGTCCCCGCCCCCGACGACGAGGACGGTCTTGTCCCGGAACTCCCGCCGGTCCCGCACCCGGTAGTGGACGCCCCGCCCCTCGTGCTCGTCCTCCCCCGGCACCTCGAGGACCCGCGGGTTGAACGGCCCGTTCCCGATCGCGATGATCACGGCCCGCCCCTCGTACGCGCCCTTCCCCGTCCGGACCTCGAAGACCCGCTCCTTCCGGCGGACCTCCTCGACGGTCTCCCCCTCCCGGATCTCGCAGCCGCTCACCCGGGCGTGCTCGACGAACAGCCCGGCGAGCTCGACGCCCTCGACCGCGATGTAGCTGGGGTAGTCGTACACGGACTTCGTGGGGTACAGCCAGACGAGCTGGCCGCCCGCCTGCTCCGCCTCCAGGATCAGGGTGGAGAGGTTCCGGGTCCGGGCGTAGATTCCCGCGGTCAGGCCCGCGGGCCCGCCCCCGATGACGATGAGGTCGTGGACCATGGGCGGCGGGACAAAGGAACTCCCCTCTTAAACGTTCTCCGGGACCCGCGGGACGCACTGTCTAAATCTCGCACGACTATAATTTAATCATAATTATATTAGTGTCCGGATGGACCGGGGCGCCCCGCCCCCGGAGTTCGATACCTTTAAATTCCGGGAACCGGTTTCGCGCGCAGAAGGGATCGGGATGACCTTCATCAAGAAACCGTTCAAGAAGTCCGCGGAAGGCGCCGTCGCCGCGGAGGCCAGTTCGTACATCGACCTCGGGGAGCTCGCCCTCGAGGAAGAGGGGATTGCCCTGGGCGAGCCGATCGAGCACCTCGTCCGCGTCGCGGAGGTGTACCGGTACGAGGACATCGGGGACCTGACCACGCACGTGTACAACGGCTCGATCCTCCTCGTGGACTTCGCCTCGATCGCGAGCGACGAGCTCGCCGTGAAGCGCGTGACGAACGAGCTGAAGAACTGCGCGCGGGACTGCGGCGGGGACGTCGCGGTCGTTTCGAAGAACCTGCTCATGGCGACGCCCTCCGGCATCAAGATCGACCGGGCGAAGCTGAAGCCCGGCTACTGAGCCGTCAGCGGGCGGGCCACGAACCCGTCGTCCCGGTAGTCCACGGCGAGCCAATCGCGGCTGTGGTTCGCGTGGCGCATCTTCACGCACCGCACCTGCAGGGAGACGCGGCCCGAGGCGTCCGCGGAGTACCGCAGCTGGATCGCCCCGTCCGCGAGGAAGTCCTCGTGGTTCGGGAACGGGGACGCCTCGTCCTCCGCCTCCGCGATCAGGAGGGCCGTGACCCCGAGGCCCCGGAGGAACGTGAAGAAGTGGAACAGGTCGTTCCGGGGGTCCGCCATCTTCGCGAGGGCGTACAGGGAGTTCAGGGGGTCCACGACGACGATCCCGAACGGCTCCTTCTCCCTCCGTCGCTCCAGGTAGTCCCGCAGGATCTGGAGCCAGTCCCGCGTCTCGTCCGCGGCCTCGTGCTCCGTCCGGAGGCGGGCGATGTCCACGATGAAGTCCTCCTTCGTCTCCATCCCGAGGCGGGCCATCGTCCGCAGGAGAGAGGCCCGCCCCTCCTCGAGGGACACGTACAGCCCCTTCGTCCCCGCCTGCCGGTTCCGGTGCAGCACGCTCAGCGCGAGGGACGTCTTCATCGTCCCGCTCGGCCCCGCGATCAGGACGACGTGCCCCGCCGGGATCCCGCCCTCGAGGGCCTCGTCGAAGCCCGCGACGAACGTCCGCACGCGGTCCTCCCCGACCCGGCGTCCTCCCGCGATCGCGTCGACCCGCGCCTCGAGGTCCCGGATCCGGGCCTTCAGGGCGTCGACCTCCTCCAGGAGTCGCTGCTCCCGCTTCGTCATCCCCTTCGACTCCTTGGGCTCCTCCAACCCCCGTTCGCCCCCCCGGACGTCCCCCGGACCGGAAGATATTGGACCGTGCCCGCCTTAGCCTTTCCGCCCGCCGTGCGGTGCGCGGAGTGAGAATCACGCCGGGACGCGCGCACGGAACCTATAAATATAGCCAGGCCGCAATGGTGAACCCCGACCCGGTGGGATTCTCCCCATGGCAATCCAGACTCGCACCGACAGGGGTCCCGCCTCCGCCCTGACCGTCGACGACCTCACCCGGGCGATCAAGAACTCGATTGACCGGGCGGGGATGAAGGACGAGGAGGCCCGCTCGATGGCCCAGCACGTGCTGAACTTCTTCGGGTACTCCGAGCGGATCATCGACAACGTCCTGGAGCCGGAGGACCGCGACGCGTTCTACATGCTCGAGGACTCGGGCATCCTGACGACGGAGCGGGAGGAGACCACCCTGTACGACGGGCGGGAGTGGCGGATCCACTACTGGATGTTCCGGAAGGAGCGGATCGCGGAGCTCTCGGAGGCCCAGCGCGCGAAGGAGGAGGCGGCGGTCGCCGGGTCCGTGTACGACGAGGTCCCCGAGGACACCTGGGTCGCCGCGTCCCGCGAGAAAAAGCCGGAGCCCCCCGCGTAGGCGGCTTCCCGCCCCGGGCGGCCCGCGAACCTTTATGGCCCGCCCTCGGTTCCCGCGGCGAGGTCGGTCGTCCTGGCCGTCCCGCTGCTCGCGTGCCCGACGTGCGATGCGCGCAACCCCGCGGACGCAGCCCGCTGCGCCCGGTGCGGGACGGAGTTCCTGGCCCGGGGATCCCACCGGTGGCCGCCTCAGGACGCGAAGGACATCGCCCGGGTGCGGCTCGGGTTCCTGCTCGCGGCGCTCGGCGTCGCGCTCGCCTGGTTCCACGACGTGGCCTCCGCGAGCGTCTTCATGGCGTTCACGGTGGACCTGCGGTTCGGGCTCTTCGCCCTAATCGGGCGGGTCGTGGGGGGCGTCGGGGTCGCGCTCCTCGTCGTCGGGATCCTCCTGGTCCTCGCGGGGCGCCGCCCCTTCGAGTACTCCGTCGGCGGGAAGGCCGTCGCGGCGATGTTCCTCGTCCCGGCGGGCGCGCTGCTCTCGCTGCTCGCCGCGGGGTTCCTCTTGGGTCACGCGATGGAGTTCGCGCAGGGCGCGGACCCCGTCGGGGTCGTGTGGATGTTCAAGTCCTCCCTCCTGTGGGCCTTCGCCCTGTCCGTCCTCACGGTCCTCGGGACCCTCTTCCTCGGGTTCGACCTGCAGGACGAGCGGGGCCTGCGGCTCTCCCTGACCGGGGTCCTCGCGTTCGTCGTCCCGGGCCTCGCGGGGCTCGCCGCGGGCTGGGTGTGGATGGACGCGCTCTGGGCGGACGCGGTCGCCCGGAACGCCGTGGACGCCGCGTTCTTCGCGGGGCTCGGGTACGCGCTGCTCCCCGCGCGGTTCCTGGACCTCGCGTGGCGGCTCGTGTTCTCGGCCGCGTTCGTGCGGACGTACCGGCGGATCGCGTCCGGGGAGATCCCCGTTCCGCCGGAGACCGTGGCGCCGCCCGCGGTCCCCGCCGCGGGGCCGGGCTAGAGGAACACCTGCTGGAGCGCGCCGCGGTACCGCGAGACGAGGTCGACCCCGAGGCTCAGGGGCAGGTGCATCCGCCCGTCCCGGAAGGGGAACGCGGGCCCGAACGACTCGAGGCGCCGCAGCACCTCCCCCGCCACGGGGTCCGTCAGGTAGCACGCGTCCTCGAGCTCGCCGGAGAAGTGGAGCCGGATCGGGAGCCGGAGCGCCTCCGCCTCCCCGGGGCCGCAGCGGGCCGCGATCCGCTCGAGGACGGCCCGGTCGATCGGCCACGGGTCCCCGCCCCGGGTCACGCACGCGGGGGACGTCTCCGCGAGGAGGTGGGAGAGGCTCTTCCTCGCGGTGACGAGGTCCGCGTTCAGGGTGCGGGCCTCCCGCTCCGTCCACCGGTCAACGAAGCCCGGCTCACGCCACACGGTACCGCGAATCCGCACGTCCGCCATGAGCCTTTCCGACGGGCGGCCCGCGGGCTGCCAGGACGCGCTTGGAGAAGGGGCGGGCCCGCTACTTCTTGCGGGCGAGGATGTGCGTGACCGCGAACCCCGTGTCGCCGTGGGTCAGGGCGAGGGAGTTGTGCACGTGGTTCATCATCCGCAGTTTCACGCAGCGGAGCCGGAGCTGGACGTCCGTCTCCCCGACCTCCACGTGCCGGAGGTGGAGGATCCCGTCCGCGAGGAAGTCCTCCCCGTACTGGGAGAGCTTCGGGGAGCCGACCGACGTCTCCGTGACGAGGAACGTCGTGAGCCCGAGCTCGCGGAGGGCCGCGTACAGCTGGAACAGCTCCCGCCGCGGGACCTCGAAGTTCGCGAGCGCGTACAGGGCCTCCATGCTGTCCAGGGCGAGGACCTTGTACTGGTTCGCCGCGACGGCCTCCTTCACGATGTCGATCAGGATCCCGATCCAGTCCTTCGTCGCCTCCGCCCTCTTCAGGGACGTGCGGAGGAGCCCGAGGTCGAGGATGTACAGCTTCGCCTCCTCGATCGGGTCGAACCCGAACCGCTCCATCGCGTGCCGGAGGGACTCCGCGGTCTGCTCCAGGGTGATGTACAGCCCGCGGCGGCCGTTCATCGCGTTGTGGTACATCATGTTGTAGATCAGGGAGCTCTTCAGCGTGCCGGGCGTGCCCGCCACGAGGACAATCGAACCCTCCGGGATCCCGCCGCCCAAGGCCTCGTCGAGCCCCGTCACGTGCGTCGAGAGGAGGGGGAGGTCGGTCTCCATGCCGTTCACCGGTCGGACGGGACTCGGTGTATAAATCCCCCACCGCCCGGTTATCGGGTCTGATATCGTAGATGGGACAGTTCTTGTAGGTCCCGGCGGATGGAGGGCCGGGGAGACCAGTGACCCCGAGGAAGGACGCCGCCCTCCGGATTTTGCAGTGGGATCTCGAGGGGCACGGGAACGAGGTCCTCCAGGCGATGCTCTCGCACCCGGACATGAGCCTCTCCGACGCGGTCGACATGATCGAGAAGGAGAACCCCGCGTGGACGGACGGGGAGCGGGCGGGGTCCGCGGAGCGGAAGCGGGAGCCCGAGGAGCACCCGGAGCCCGAGGCGCGGCGGGGGCGGTCGACCCCCGAGGTCGTCGCCCTCCTGCAGGAGTTCGCGACGTTCCGCCACCTCCTGCCGGCGGCGGAGGCGAAGGAGATCGAGGCGGCCCTCCGGGCGATCGAGGCCCGGCCCAGCCCGGACGACCTCGCGGCGGTCCGCCGGCGGCTCCGCACCCTCGCGCTCCAGGCCGCGTTCTGGCGGGAGCTCGCAATCCCCGCGAAGCCGCCGAACGCGCTCGGCGTCATGCTGCTCCGCGTCGAGGGCGGCGGCGTCGTCGCGCAGGGCGGGTCCACGGACTACTTCGCGGACGACCGGGTCGCGCAGGCCGTGCGCGGGGAGGTCGAGCGGCGGGGCAAGGGCGTGTACGTCATGCACCTCCCCGTGGGCCGGCTCGTGATCGCGCGGGGCCGGACGATCGCGCTCGCCACCCTGTTCCGGCACGCGCCCGGGAAGGAGGTCGTCTCCGTCCTCGAGCGGACCGTCGAGGCGGTCGAGGAGAACCCGAAGGCCGCGGAGCGGACGTTCGGGAACCCCGGCCTCGCCGCCCGGTACGCGGAGGCCCTCCTGAAGCTCGTGCAGCGCGTGGCGGGCTGAGTCCCGCCGAGCCGCACGCGTTTGGTGTCAGCCGATTCCAATCAGGAAGCAGGCCGAGGGCGTTCCGGTCACTCGGAGATGGGCCGGGCGAGCATGAACCGCCCGTCGTTCCGGAGGAGCGCGAAGTACCCGCGCTCGTGCTTCGTCCGCCGCATCTTCACGCAGCGGAGCCGGAGCTGCACGTCCGTCTCGCCGATCTCGAAGTGCCGCAGGTACAGCACGCCGTCCGCGAGGAAGTCCTCGTCGTACCTCGCCAGGCGTCCGTTCTCCCCGCTCGGGACCTCCGACACCAGGAACGTCGTCGCGTCGAGGGACTTGAGGAAGCCGAAGAAGTGGAACAGGTCCCGCCTCGGGTTCTCCATCTTCGTGAGCGAGTACAGGGCCGCGAGGCTGTCGATCGCCACGAGGTCGAAGTGGTTCACCTTCACCCGCTGCTCGATGTACTTCGTGAGGATCTCGAGCCAGTTCTTGTTCATCTCCTCGTCCTTGTGCTCGAGGCGGATCTTCGAGACGTCGAGGATGTACAGCTCCATCCCGTCGAGGTCCTTCATCCCGAGGTCCTCCATCGCGCCCTTCAGGTCCTCGTGGTTGTCCTCGAGGGAGATGTACAGGCCCTTCGAGCCCGCCTTCACGTTGTGGTAGAGGATCGAGAACGTCACGGACGTCTTCATCGTCCCGGGGCTGCCGCTCACGAGGACGACGTGCCCCTTCGGGATCCCCCCGTCGAGGGCGTCGTCGAGTCCCTCGATGAACGTCTTCACGCGGTCCATGGCGACGTTCGTTCCGACGCGCGGGGACGGTATATCTGTGTAGCGCGGAGATTATCAAGGGCGGTAACTGCGCCATCGCAGGTGGGTCCATTCAGTCGGGCCGTTACACTCGAACAGGTTAAACCGGGCGGTTCGTCCAGAGGTCCACGCGGCCCGTCGTCCGCCGGAGACCGCCCGGCCGTGGAGTACTTTCGGCCATCTCCCCCGCACAGCGCTATGACCTGCGGTGACTTACACTCGTTCGAGTGTAAGCATGCAAGTCGGATGCGGGTTCAAGGTCCATCGCATCAACGGGCACGAGTACGTGTACTTCTGGCACTACGAGCCGAACGGTGGCCGCCGGAAGCAGGTCCAGGAGTACGTCGGCCCCGCGCGGGATCCCGCCTCCCGTGTCGAAGCGGTTCGCAGGATGTCCGCGTACTACGATCGGTGTCTCGCTGAGGTCCAGCGCCGTCGATCCCTTCTCACCAGGGCCACGCGCGCATGAGCCCCGGTTCTCGCGTGCTTACACTTGTTTGAGTGTAACCGGGAGACGGGAGGGGTTGGGGCCGCGAACCTTTATCGACCTCCCGCCATCCGGGGCCCGTCATGGCCCTCGCGGAGGCCGCGCTCGCCTTCTGGTTCCTCCTCCCCGCGTACGCCGCGAACCCGATGGCGGTCGTGTTCGGCGGCGGCACGCCGATGGACTTCGGGAGGTCCCTGCGCGACGGACGCCGAATCCTCGGCGACGGCAAGACGTGGCGGGGGTTCGCGGGTGGCATCGCCTCGGGCCTCGTCCTCGGACTCATCCTCTCGTTCATCGGCCCGCTGATCTCGCCGCGCGCCTCCTTCGGGGATTGGCCCGGCGTCCTCGGCGTCTTGATCCTCCTCCCTGTCGGCGCGCTCCTCGGCGACCTCCTCGGCGCCTTCGTGAAGCGGCGCCTCGGCCTCGAGCGGGGCGCGAAGGCCCCCGGCCTCGACCAGTACGACTTCCTGATCGGCACGTTCCTGCTGCTCCTCCTGCTCGCGCGGGACTGGTGGCTCGCCCGCTTCTGGACCGGCGAGGCGGTCTGGGGCCTCGCGTTCATCATCGTTATTACGCCCGTCCTGCATCGGGTCGTGAACGTGATCGGCTTCCGGTGGGGGCACAAGCGTGAGCCGTGGTGAGCTGGTCGAGATGCTCCGGTCGAGCGGAGCGCTCCAGTTCGGGGACTTCACCCTCGCCTCCGGGAAGAAGTCGCCGTACTACGTCGACATCAAGAAGGCGATCACCCGGCCCGAGATCCTGCGGGCGATCGCCCGCGGCATCGCGCTCATCGCGCCGGACGCCGACCGGATCGCGGGCGTCGAGCTCGGCGCGGTCCCGATCGCGGCCGCGGTCGCGATGGAGACCGGGAAGCCGTACATCATGGTCCGGAAGGAGCGGAAGGAGCACGGCACGGGGAAGGACTTCGAGGGCGATCTGAAGGCGGGGGACCGCGTCCTGTTCGTCGAGGACGTCGTGACGACGGGCGGGACCCTGGCGAAGGCGGTCGAGCGGGTCCGGGCCCACGGCGCGGACGTCTCCGAGGTCGTCGCGGTCGTGGACCGCGAGGAGGGCGGGCGGGACGCGCTCGCGTCGATCGGCGTGCGGCTCCGCGCCCTCCTGACGGCGGAGGAGTTGCTCGCGGCGTCGCGAACGCAGTCGCTACGTTGAAATAACGCCCGCCCCATCGTTCGCGTCCATGCGGCCCGCCGCCCTGGGCGTGGTTCTCGTCCTCCTCTTCGCGGGACTCGTCAGTCCCCTCGTAACGCCCGCCCGGGCCGCGCTTGCGGACTGGACGTTCCTGGTGTACATGGACGCGGACAACGACCTGGAGCCCGTCGGGATCACGGACTTCCTCGAGATGGCGAGCGTCGGCTCGACCCCGAACGTGAACGTCGTCGTCCAGTTCGACCGCTCCGCGTCCTACGACACCAGCCACGGGGACTGGTCCAGCACGAAGCGGTTCCTCGTCCAGCCCGGGATGGCGCCGGACCCGCCGCAGGCGCTGATGGACCTCGGGGAGGTGGACATGGCGAACCCCACGAGCCTCGTCGACTTCGTCACGTGGGCCGCGACCGCGTACCCCGCGAACCACTACTTCCTCGACCTGTGGGACCACGGCCTCGGGTGGCAGGGCATCCTGCAGGACGGGAGCGCGTACATGCGGACCGCTGAGCTCGGGACCGCCCTCGCGCAGATCAAGGCGTTCCTCGGCCGGAACGTCGACATCGTGGGGAACGACGCGTGCCGGATGACCCTCGAGATCATGTACGAGCTCCAGCCCTACGTCGACTACTTCGTGGGCTCCCAGAAGGACGAGCCCCTCGCGGGCTGGCCCTACGACCGGCTCCTCGCCCCCGTCGTCGCGGACCCGTCGATGACGCCCGCGCAGGTCGGCGCGTGGCTCGCCGCCGCGTACGTCTCGAGCTACCGGGACGCGAACCCGCCCGGCGACTACGCCGTCACGCTCAGCCTCGTCTCCAGCGCCGCGCTCCCCGACCTCGTCCGCGCGTTCGCGGGGTTCACCGCGGAGCTGAACGCGTCCGTCCCGCTCCTCCAGGCGCAGGTGCTCCAGGCCCGCTCCGTCACGGAGCGGTACGAGCGGGGCGGGGTCGCGGGCGGGGACGAGTTCGACCTCTACCACTTCGCGGAGAACGTCGTCACGGGCGTGCCGGACCCCCGCCTCGCCGCCCTCGCGCAGGACCTCGAGTCCGCGATCGGCTCGGCGGTCCTCGCGAACGCGGTGTGGGACAACCCGGACCCGATCAACAACGTGCGGGCGACCCACGCCCACGGCCTCTCGGTCTGGTTCCCGGACGTCCCCGCGGACCCCTGCGTCCCGGGCCCCGCGTGCTACCCGCGGCTCGCGCTGAGCCGGGACACGGACTGGGACGGCTTCCTCTGGAGCTACCGAAGCGGGACGCCGTCGCCCCTCCCCGCGTACGCGACGGCCCGCGCGGTCGACGGGGATGCGGACGGCCTCGCGGAGCGGATCGAGGTGAACGCGACCCCGCCGCAGAACGGCACGCTGTTCGCGGCCCTCACCGCAGGCCTCATGACGGTCGCGACCCACATGGTCCCCGCAATCAAAGACAACGAGACGCTCCTGAACTTCACGCCCGCGCGGCCCGGCTACTACAACGTCACCGTATTGTACTACGTCGGGGGGAAGCTCGCGGATCGGGTCACGGCTACGAACCTGTCCGTCCAGGCGCGGTACCGGTTCCAGGGTATCGTCAAGGACGCGCGCGGGAACCCGGTCGTCGGCGCCACGGTCACCCTGACGAACGCCCGGACGGGCGCGACCCTCGTGACGACGAACGGGGCGGGCGGGTACGCGATCGACGCGGTCGTCCCGGACTTCTTCGTGGACGGGGACACCCTCGTCCTCGCCGCGTCGGCCAGCGACCGGACGGCGTCCGCGAGCTTCGTCGCGGGCGTCCGCGGCACGTCCCAGACCGTGAACCTCGTCCTCGACACGTCCGGGCCGCCGAACCTGAACGTCGGGGTCCTGGGCCTGGCCGTCGCCGGGATCGCGATCGCGGTCGCCCTCGGGTTCATCGCCCTGTGGCAGCGGCGCCAGATCTCGGACCTGCGGCGGCGCCTGCGGAACCTGTGAGCACTTTCGCCCACCCCCCTCCCGGCCCCGTTCATATAGGACGGGCCGCCCTGGCGGGCGGGGAGGACCGATGGAGACGTTGGAGCCGCTCGGCGTGGCGCAGGACGCGCTCACCGTGTCCGAGCTCGTCGGGATCCTGCGGTCCGCGGTCACCCGCCACCCCGCGCTCGCGGACGTCCTCGTCCGAGGCGAGGTCGGGAACGTCTCCCGCCCGCCCTCCGGCGTCGCATACTTCACCCTGAAGGACGCGGCCGCCCAGGTCCCGTGCATCCTCTTCCGGACCGCCGCGGCCGCGGTGCGGTTCGAGCTGCGGGACGGGGTCGAGGTCGTCGCCCGCGGCGACGTGGACGTGTTCCCCGCCCGGGGCCTGGTGCAGCTCGTCGTGCGGGAGCTGAGCCCGATCGGCCACGGGGCGTTCTGGCTGTCCTTCGAGCAGGTCCGCGACCGCCTCGCCGCGGAGGGGCTCTTCGACGCGGGCCGGAAGAGACCGCTGCCCAGGTTCCCGCGCCGCATCGGGCTCGTCACGTCGGAGGCGGGGGCCGCGATGCACGACGTCCTCGCGGTCCTCGGCCGGCGGTACCCGCTCGCGGAGGTCCTTGTGAGTCCGTGCCTCGTCCAGGGGGACGACGCGCCCGCGTCGATCGCGGCGGCGTTCGGGCGGATCGCGGGCCGGGTGGACGTCGCGATCCTCGCCCGCGGCGGCGGGTCCCTCGAGGACCTGTGGGCCTTCAACGACGAGCGGGTCGCGCGGGCGGTCGTCGCCTTCCCCGCGCCCGTGATCTGCGCCGTGGGCCACGAGACGGACGTCACGATTGCGGACTTCGCCGCGGACGTGCGGGCGCCGACGCCGAGCGCCGCGGCGGGGATCGTCGCGCCGGACATCGGCGAGCTCCGGGACCGCGTCGCGAACGCCCGGGCCGCGCTCGACCTGCGGATCCACGAGTCGATGGAGTCTTGGCGAGAGGCGATCGCCTCCCTGGCGGGTCGGTTGCGCCCGGAGGTCCTCGCGGAGAGGATCGAGGCCGCGCGCGGGCGGCTCGACGCCGCCGGGGCCTCCCTGGAGCGGGAGGGCCGGCGCCGCGTCGCGGACGCGCGGACCCGCCTCGCTGCGACCACCGCGCGGCTCGAGGCGGTGAGCCCGCTCGCGACGATCGCCCGCGGGTTCGCGGTCGTCACCCGGGAGGACGGGGCCCTCGTGGCCTCCGTGTCCGCAGCGGGCCCGGGGGACGAGATCACGGTCCACGTTTCCGACGGCGCGCTCGACGCGGTCGTCGAGGAACGGAGGAGGAAGGAGGCATGACGGAGACGACGTTCGAGGAGGCCCTCGAGGCCCTGGAGTCGAAGGTGGAAGCCCTGAGCGCGGGACACCTGTCCCTCGCGGACGCGCTGCGGACGTACGAGGAGGGCGTCGCCCTGTTGCGCGTCTGCGGCGAGCGGCTCGAGGAGGCGGAGCTCAGGGTGACCCGGCTGTCTGGGGACTGAACTCGTGGCACGTGTTCCTGGGCCCGCGGTCCTGGCCAAAGCGTTAAGTATCGAACCAATACATATGTATTGATTCCATGCCGAAGCAGGTCCAGCTCAGCGACGAGGCGTACGCAACGCTGTCGGCCTTGAAGAAGCCCACGGAGTCGTTCAGCGACGCCGTGCGGCGGTTGGCCGCTGCGGGAAAGGACTTGAACGCCCTCCGGGAGCTGGGCCCGCGTCTCCCCGGCTGGGACGACGCGGCGATGCACCGGAAGGGGGCGGAGGCGGACCGCAAGGCTCTCGAACGCCTCATTGGCGGGCGCCGAACCCGGAGGCATCGAGGGTGACCGTCGTCCTCGACACGTCGTTCCTGTCCGATGTCAGGAAAGGCGATGAGGGAGCGCACCGGCTTCTGGACCAACTTGTCCGGGAAGGTGAGGCAGCCCTCGTTCCGAGTGTGGTCGTTGCCGAGTACCTCGCGGGCTCGCGCGAGCCGGAGGCCGACTTCGCGACCCTGGATCGCGCCGCGACGCTCGAGGATCTCCGCGTGGGGGACGCGCGGGTCGCCGCCGTTCTCGCGCGGCGCATGTTCGGGAGGGGCCGTTTCCCCGGATGGATCGACGCGCTCGTCGCAGGGTTCGCGAAGGTCCGGGGCGACCTGTCGGTGGTGACGAAAAACGCCCGCCACTTTCCGGAGAGCCGTACTCGGAGCTACTGATTGGGGCCGCCGCGCGTCGTTCGATCGGAGGGACTCTGAGCTCCAGTATACGTGAAGATCCGCGAGTCGGCGGGCGCTCGCTTCGCGATCGTGGACGTCATCGGCGTGACGATGTACCCGCCTTCGAGCGTCCCTACGATTGCGTTCCGCCGGGTGCCCCACGTCCAGTGGTACGCCGCGACGTACGCACAGAGAATCGCGTCGAGCCGGTCCTCGTACGCCTTGAGCCGCCCGCCGCGGAGCCCCCTCACGGGTTCGATGAACGCGTCGATCCCCGCCATGGCGGGGCGGAACCCCGAGAGGCTCCGCAGGTGGCGCTCGAGCTCGCGGAATGCCCGCCACCGGGCCTCGTACGTCCGGCCCTCGCGCGGCGTGTACTTCAGCGTCTTCCGGAGGCCGAACAGGGCCACGGTCGCGGCGTGCGGGTACGTCTCGAAGAACTGCCTCACGGGCTCCCCGGGCGCGACGCGGCAGTCGTGGCGGAAGCCCGCCCTTTGGAGATCCTCGACGAGGTCCCAGATTCGCTTCCCTCCGTAGCGGCCGAGGTAGAACCGCGTGGCGGGGTACACGCCCGCATCGTAGGGTCCGAACATCCTCGTGATCAGGCGGTCCCCCTCGCGGCCGCGAGTCCGGTACGGCACCACAAGGGGGGCATCGATTGCGACGATCGCGGGCTGCTCCCCCGTGTGCCGCAGGAGGAGGTCGACGATCTCCCGGTTCGTCCCGAGGTCGGAGACCGCCTCCCTGACGATCCACCGGGCCCCCTGCCTCTCCGCGACCGCGAGGCCCGTGCCATTCCGCGGGGACCACGCGAGGTCGATCCCGACCGCGTACACCGCCACGGGAACGCGGCGTCGGATGTAAGGCTCACGTCTCCGCGGGCCCCGGCTCCGGCAGGTTCTCCACCCGCCACGCCTTCTGGTACCCGACCCCGCCGCGGGCCTTGCTCTTCCCGTGGGAGATGTAGTCCTCCGCGACCGCAATCGCGGCTTCCGGCACGTGGTCGATTGAGAGGTCGCTGAGGTCTTTGCACAGGCCCACGAGCCGCTCCTCCGTGTACCCGAAGGGCGCAAGGAGTGTCTGTCCGGAGCGGCACAGGAGGCGGATGTACTCCCACTTGTCCACCCGCTCGCTCCCCTCCAGGAACTCCGCGACCTTCACCTTCGCCGCGTAGTCCCGGCTCTTCATGTCCGTCACGACGTACCGCACGCTCTCGCCCGGCTCGATCGTGAACCCGCGGTCCTTCAGCTGCCGCAGCGCCGCCACCGTGGCGGTGAGGACGACGTACTCGTCGAGGGCCTTCGTGACGCTCTTCGTGAGGATGAACTCCCGCAGCGGGATCGCGTTGTCGAGGATCCGCTTCGCGACGAACCGGAGGACATCGACAGCCTTCGGGATCCGCTCGTGGAACTCCGCGGCGGTGGCCGCCTCGCTGAGGACGCCGAGCATCGCCTCCTGCGCGGCGTTGATGAACGGGGGCGTGTCGTGCCTCCGGAGCTCGATGCCGCGGAGCTTGAACTCCCCGTTGTCGAGGAGGCCGTAGTACCGGTTCAGCGCGCCCACGCCGGTCGTCTTGCACGGGAGGAACGCAATCCACTTGTACCGGCCCTCGAGCTCGATCGTGAGGCCCGTGGAGCCCGCGATGTGGTCAATCACCGGGCGAATTACGTCTGCGCCCTCGCGAGCGCGGAGCCAGATGGAATCTACGATGCCGTGGACAACATCGTAACCATGGGACTCCGCAATCTCCATGGTGCGTACGAGAAGCTCCCGTGCGAGCGCGTTGATTGCTTCGTGGCACTCGATTCGACCGTACCGCGCATTCGAATATCCAGTGTAACCGAATACCGTGACTCCCACCCACTTGAGCATCGTGTCCCGATCCGCATAGATTGCCTGATTCGGTCCGGGTTCCTTTTTCATCTTCTTGTAGTACCGTCGGCGTTCGAGGAAGGTCTTGATCACCCTCGGGATCAGCCCGACTCGGTTTGTGCACAGATGATATCGCAACCCGGGAACCGGAATGGCATTCGTGTCACAGCACGAGCAGTCGAGCGTCTCAGGTGAGATATTGTACTTCACCATGATGCTCGGATACAGGGAGGAGAAGTCGAGCTCGTACAGACCCTCGTGGAGTCCGACCTCGGGCTCGAAGATGAACCCGCCGCGGTCCCCGAGGATCAGGTCCTCCGCGGTCTTGAAGTCCTCCGGGCGGTTCTTCTTCCAGATCACGAGGCACCCGTCCCGGGTCGCGAGGTTCACCTGCATCGCGCTGATCGCGGTCCCCGGCGTGAGGCGGGCCTGCTCCTGCGGCATCAGGAGGGACATGCGGGAAAGCTCCGCGAGCCCCGCCATCGCGGCCTCCCGGTACGCGAAGTGCCCG
>Ga0209321_10000589_pt1 | contig 24066 bp, 16 predicted proteins | sample Rifsed16ft4_FD_184012 | JGI IMG/M metagenome (GOLD analysis project Ga0209321, IMG submission 184012) | Soil microbial communities from Rifle, Colorado, USA - sediment 16ft 4 - CSP-I_5_4 (version 2) | ecosystem: Environmental > Terrestrial > Deep subsurface > Rock core/Sediment | place: Rifle...
GCGACCTACACCTGGGACGACGCGGCGCGCCTCCTGCCCGAGGACCCGCGCGTCGACGGCCCGGTACCCGTGCCCCGCCTCGAGGGCGAAGACGGGGTTCAGGTCGATCTCCTCGATCCCCTCGACCTCGAGGACGAGCTGGGAGAACCGCTCGACGGCCTCCGCGAGGGCGGCGACGTCGCTCGGCGGCTCCCCACGGACCCCCTCGAGGAGGGGGAACGTCCGGATGGACCGGATCATCCGGAGGGCGTCCTCGTCCGTGAGGGGCGGGAGGCCGAAGGAGACGTCCTTCAGGTACTCGACGTAGATCCCGCCGAGCCCGAAGACGAGGAACGGGCCGTACACCTTGTCCCGCGTCATCCCGAGGAACACCTCCCTCCGCCCCCGCGCATGCTCCTGGACGAGGAGACCCTCAGGGACGATCCCCTGCTGCTTGAGGCGGGCCTCGAGCCGCGCGATCTCGAGCCGGAGGGCCCGTTCCTCGCGGATGTCGAGGACGACGGCCCGCTTCTCCGTCTTGTGGAGGAGGTCCTTCCCCACGGCCTTCACAACGACGGGGTAGCCGACCTCCCGGGCCGCCACGGCAGCCTCCCCGACGTCCTTGCAGAGGCGGCTCTTCACGCCGCGGATCCCGTACGCGTCGATGAGCTGGAGGGCCTCGACCTCGTTGAGGCGTCCTCGCCCGGCGGCCCGCGCGCCGTCCACGATCCGCTGGGCCTTCGACGGGTCCGCGTCGAACCTCCGGACCTCTCCCGGCCGCCGCTCGAGGTACCGCGCGTAGCGGACCATCGCCGCCAGGGACCGGGCCGCGCTCTCCGGGAACAGGTACGACGGGACGCCGTGGGACACGAGCTCCACGAACCCCGGGCTGTCCGAGGTCCGGCCGAGGAAGTTGCAGAGGACGGGCTTCCCGTGGCCCTGGGCCGTCTGCCACACGGCCCGCGCGACCTCCGCCTCGTCCACGCGGACGGGGGGCACGTAGATTGCGATCGCCGCGTCGATGCCGGGGTCGGACAGGACCGCGTCGAGGGCCTTCCGGTAATCGTCGATGGATCCCTGGGGGGTGAGGTCGACGGGGTTCCGGATCGAGGCCTCGAGGGGCGCCCAGGCCCGCATCCCTTCGGCTGTCGCGGGGTTCAGCTCGGGGACCTCGAGGCCGTTGGCCACGAGCTCGTCCACGCACATGATCGCAGGGCCGCCCGCATCCGACACGACGGCCACCCGCCCCCCCTTCGGGAGGGGTTGGAGGGAAAAGGCCATCGCGTAGTCGAACAGCTCCTCGATCGAGTTCGCGCGGAGGACGCCCGTCTGCTGGAAGACGGCCTCCGCGGCGAGGTCGGATCCCCCGAGGGCTCCCGTGTGGGAGGCCGTCGCCCGGGCGCCGACCTCCGAACGCCCGGACTTCACGGCGATTACGGGCTTCCGCCGGGTCACGTCCCGCGCGATCCGCACGAAGTTCTTGGGGTTCCCGAAGTTCTCGATGTATGCAAGGAGGGTCTTCGTCTCGGGATCGTCCCCCCACGCGCGAAGGAGGTCGTTGAGGCTCACCTGGGCCTTGTTCCCCAAGGAGCAGAACTTCGCGAACCCGATCCCGAGGGACTTCGCGTGGTCCAGGATCGCCACGCCGAGCGCGCCGCTCTGCGTGATGAGGGACACGGACCCGCGGAGGGGCGGCGTCGGGGCGAACGTCGCGTCCATCTGGACGTCGGGGCGGGTGTTCATGACCCCCATGCAGTTCGGCCCGACCATCGTCATCCCGTGGCGGCGGCAGATCTCGATGAGCCTCTCCTCCCGCTCGATTCCCGCCCCGCCGATCTCCCGGAACCCCGCGGTGATCACGACGAGCCCCGTGACGCCCTTCTCTCCGCACTCCTCCGCGGCGGCGAGGGCGTGCTCGACGGGGACGACGATGATCCCGAGGTCCACGGGCCCCGGGATCGCGCGGACGCTCGGGTACGCGGGGATTCCGTGGACCGCGGACGCCTTCGGGTTCACGGGGTAGATCGTCCCCTGGTACTCGTTCATGATGAGGTTGTGGACGATCTCCCAGCCGATCTTCCCCTTCGAGCGGGACGCCCCGACGATCGCGATCGAGGCGGGGGAGAAGATCGCCTCGAGGCCCTCGTCCATCGTGCGCGCCATCCTCGCCCGACGCATGAACCTTCCCCCGTCCGAGGGCCGGCCCCGGCGGATTGATTCTCGCGGTAGATAACAGGGTCATTCCTATAATATATCCACGGGACGAACCGGGCCGCAATCGGCCCACGGCCACGTCTGGCCCTCGGAGCGTAGCTCGCCATGTCCACCGCGCGTCCCCTCGCCTCCTCGCGCAGCCTCACGATCGTCCTCGCGGTCCTCGCCGCGGTCCTCCTCCCGACGGGCCTCGCGCCGCCCGCGTCCGCGTACACGGTCGCGCCGTGCCTCATCTCGTCGGACGCGACGTGGACGAGCGCGGGGAGCCCCTACTACGTCACGTGCGACGTCGTCGTCCGGAGCCCCGCGACCCTCACCATTCAGGCGGGGACGGACGTTGCGTTCGAGGCGGGGCGGTCCCTCACCGTGGAGGGGACCCTCCTCGTGAACGGTGCGCCCGGGAACCCCGTACTGTTCCGCCATAACAGCTCGATGGCCGTGGTCCCGTGGTCCGGCCTGCGTTTCTCTTCCGGGAGCGGGGGGTACGTGCAGGGCGCACGGTTCGAGAACGTCGACGTGGCGATCCGCGCGGATGAAAGCGCCCCCGGGATCGCGGACAACGTCGTCGTCACCTCGAACGCCGGGTTCGTCCTCGTGCGCTCGGCGAGCGTCGTCCAGGGCAACACGATCCTCCGGGCCTCGTACTACGGCGTCTACCTGAGCGAATCGGACGGGCAGCTCTTCGGGAACACGATCAACGGGACCGGCGTCGGGATCTATGCGGAGCTCCCATCGAACCCCGTCTTCACGAACAACGTCTTCACGAACATCACGGGTACCGCCGTCACGCAGCTCGCCGCGGGGATCCTCGTCCGCTCGGGCGCGGAACCCACGATCCTCGCGAACGCGATGAACGGGATCACGGGTTTCCGCGGAGCCCTCGGTCTCTCTCCAGGCGCGGCCGGCGGCGACGGGAACGTCGCGGTCGGGATCCTCGTCGACGCGGCTCCGTCCGCGACGATCCTGAACAACCGCATCGAGAATGTCACGGGAGGCCGCGGCGGGGACGGACGGGAGAACGCGACGGGGGTCGGAGGCCGGGGCGGCGCGGGAGGGCCCGGGGCGGGGATCGGCGCGTCGAACACGCCCACCGCGGACGTCCAGGCCAACACGGTGCTCAACGTCTTCGGAGGTCGCGGCGGGAACGGAGGCGGCGGGGGCGGGACTCCCACGGGCGGGGCGGGCGGCACGGGAGGCGATGCGGTCGGGATCTCCGTGGCCGCGGTCTCCGGTAGCGCCACCCTGTATTGGAACGACCTCGACGCCCTTCGCGGCGGGATGGGCGGTCACGGCGGCGACGGCATCGGGCCGGACGGCGTTGGAGGCCGAGGCGGTCAGGGGTTCGGGTTGCTGGCCTGGACGTCCCGGAATGCGGACATCGTCGGCGGCCAGGCCTCTGACGTCCGCGGCGGTCTCGGAGGGAACAGCACGGCGACCGGCGTCACGGGCACCGCATCGGGCGGGGCTGGCGGGGAAGCTACGGGAATCGGGATTCTCGGAGTCGAGGGAGCCGCTTTCATCCACTCCACCTACGTCACGTCCGTCGCTGGCGGCAACGGCGGTCGGGGAAGCGGCGGGGGCGCTGGCGGGAATGCGACGGGCGTCTTCGGGCTGGGAGCAAGCGATGGCGCCTTCAACGCCACGACGGTGACCGGGGCCTGGGTCGACACGATCACGGGCGGTCAAGGAGGGATCGGCAGCCGGCTCGGCGGCGACGGCGGATCCGCCTCGGGGATCACGACGTTTCTCGTGACGGCGACCACTGCCGCGAATACGGTCGGGTCCGTGCTGGGCGGGGATGGCGGGGACGCCATCGACAATTCGGACGGCGGCCGCGGTGGCGACTCGACGGGTTTCGTATTCTTCATGGATTCCTCTTCGTCGTCGTCCGGAGACACGGTGGACACCGTGATTCGCGGTGCAGCGGGCGCAGGGCCGCCTCCCCAAGCCTCCTACGGCGTCGGCTACTACGCGACGGGGAACGCGAGCGTCACGACCCGCGTCACGATCGAGAATGCGACCTTCACGAACGTCGGGAACTACGAGCTCTACGTCGACAACTACACGGAGGCCACGACGATCAGCACGGCCTTCAGCCCGGCGAAGGTCTGGGTGCTCAACGCCGGCAACCTGACGGTTCGCAATTTCCTCGGGGTCGAGGTCTTATGGCCTGACGGGCTGACGCTCGTCGCGGGCTCCTCCATCCTCGTCGAGGACAACGGCGCGCCCGTGTGGGACGTCGTCACCCCGACGGGCCAGGCGGAATGGCTCCTCGTCACGGACCGGGTCTACATCAACTCGAACACGGCGACGGAGAACGCGACGGACGTGACCGTCTCGTACGCCGCCTACGCGTTTCTCAACAACCCGCGGTCCGTAGGGATGGCCTCCGACACGACCGCGTCCTTCGTCATGGACGACCAGGACGCCCCGAGCTCCGCTGCGGACCCGCTCGGGTCCTTCACGAACGCGCTCACGTTCACGGTCGGGTACACCGCGACGGACGGGAACGGGACGGGTCTCTCCACGGTGACCCTGTGGTACCGCGAGGACGGCGGCGGCTGGAACAACTACAGCTGGCAGCCCGCGGCGGCCTCGGGCACGTTCGCCTTCACGGCGGCCGCGGACGGGACCTACGAGTTCGCGACAACCTCGAACGACGTCGCGGGGAACCAGGAACCCGGGCCTTCCGCGAACGAGTCGTGGACGATCGTCGACACGGCCCAGCCTGCGTCCCGCGTGAACGGCCTCCCCGTCTGGCAGACGTCCGCCTCGTTCGTCGTGAGCTGGGCCCCCGATCCGGGGGTCACGGACATCGCGACGTACACGATCCAGTACAACCGCGGATCCGGGTGGGTCACCTGGCTCACGGACACCGCCCTCACGTCCGCAAGCTTCACCCCCTCCCCGGCTTGGGGGGTCTACCAATTCCGGTCCCTCGCGACGGACTACGCGGGCAACGCGGAGTCGCCGTCCGCGGGGAACGACACGTGGACCTGGGTCGACCTCGAGCCGCCCGCGACGAGGGTCGTCGCCCTGCCCGCCTACCAGGTCGCCGCCTCCTTCACCGTCTCCTGGCAGTTCCTGTTCGATTCCTTCGACACGGCCTCCTACCGGATCCAGGTGCGGGACAACGGCGGCGCCTGGACGGACTGGATCGCCTCCACGGCGAACACGTCGGCCGTCTTCACGAATGCCCTCGACGGGCATGTGTACGAGTTCCGGTCGATCGGGACGGACTGGGCCGGGAACTCGGAGACCCCGCCGGCCGGGAACGACACCTGGACGCGGGTGGACCTCTCCCCGCCCGACTCCCGGGTGACGGCCCTCCCCGCGTACGAGACGACCCTCGTCTTCACGGTCTCGTGGGGGCCCGCCCCGGGGACGACGGACATCGCGACGTACACCCTTCAGGTCAGCGACAACGACGGCCCGTGGGCCCCGTTCGGGAGCTACGTCGACACGACGGCGACGAGCGCGACGTTCACGGGCACGGACGGCCACCGGTACGCCTTCCGCACGATCGCGAAGGACGCCGCGGGGAACATCGAGGTCGGGCCCGCGACGAACGACACGTGGACCCGGGTCGACGTGACCCGGCCCTTCGTCGTGACGTCGACCCCGCGGGGCACGAACACGAACACGACGCCCCTCGTCGTCGTGACGTTCAGCGAGCCGATGGACCCCACGAGCGCGGAACCGGCCTTCCAGATCACCCCGGACATGAACGGCGCGTTCACGTGGAGCGCGGACGGGCGCACGATGACCTGGACCCCCGACCGGGCCCTCGAGCCCGGGACGACGTACTCCGTGTCGATCGACACGGGCGCCCGAGATCTCGCGGGCAACCTCCTCCTGGGGGCCGAGCTGTTCTCCTTCACGACGGCGGCAGCCCCGCCGAGCACGTTCTCCTTCGGCGACCTGTGGTGGATCCTCCTCGTGATCGGCGCCGCGGTCGGCGCCGTCCTGTTCCTCGTCATGCGACGCCGGTCCCCCGCGGCCGGGACGAAGCCCGCGGGCGCGCCCGTCTCCGCCCTCGCGAGGGCGGACGAGGCCGCCGTCCTCGAGGACGTCTTCCTCCTGTACGGGAAGGACGGGGTCCTCATCAAGCACGAGACCCGGCGGCTCAAGCCCGACATCGACACGGACATCCTGAGCGGCATGCTGACCGCGGTCCAGCAGTTCGTGAAGGACTCCTTCCGGACCGAGGAGGGCGAGCTCGACGAGATGACGTTCGGCCAGATGCACATCCTCATCGGCCGGGGGAAGTGGGTCATCCTCGCCGCGATGGTCACGGGCGACGGCGCGTCGACGTTCTCCACGCAGATTCAGAGGGCGATCAAGGACTTGGAGGACCACCACTGGGACCAGCTCGAGGCCTGGGACGGGGACATGGCCCTCGCGAAGGTCCTCACCCCGTACGTCAAGAAGCTGATCCGCGGGGAGTACGCGTAGGCGGGCCGACGGCCGTCACACGGGCAAGGTCGTGAGGAGGGCCATGACCTCCTCGCCCGGCTCGGCCTGGGCCCTCGTCTTCGCCTCGAGCCGCTCCAGCTTCCGGCGGGCCTCCTCGAAGATTTCCTGGACCTGCTGGATCGCGTCCCGGCGCCAGGGGACGTGGTAGAAGTACAGTCGCCCCACGTCGAAGTCGACGGTCCCCCTCTCCTGGATCCGCTTGATCGACTCGTTCACGAGGCCCTTGAGCATCCCGAGGACCGCGAGGCGATAGTTGACCTTGTCCGCGTCCTCGAGGGCGTCCCAGATCGCGCTCGAGTCGATCCCCGTCGCGGGGAGGGTGTAGTACTTCTCCACGAGGTTCCCCCGGACCTCGCTTCTCGTCGGCACGATCAGCTTCGCCTGGAGGAGCTGGTTCACATGGTGGTGGACCGTGGCGGGGGTGAGGGCGAGGGCCTTCGCGATCCCGGAGATGGACATCTCGTCGTTCATGAGCAGGGTGAGGATCCGCAGGCGGGACGGGTCGCTCAGGACCTTGACCTGGTCCACGGTGATCCGGACCTCGGCTGGGAGCACGGGGACGACAGGAGCGTCGGCCATGGATCCACCTTATTCGATTTTGTCAAAACGTGTAAACGGCGTCGATATACTTAAATAGAACGGGCCGTATCATCCGATTCGATAGCATCAAAACGATGTTACAAGGTGATACAGTGAAGTCCCTCAAGAAGCCCTCCAAGTCCCTGAAGGAGAACCCAGAGATCATCATCTGGCAGTCGGTCGCCGCCACGGCGCGCCTGAACCGGTGATGCCCATGGGCCTCCTCCCTATCCTCCCGACGATGCTGAAGATCCTCTCCCGCCGCGAGCCCTTCGGGAAGGACGAGCGGCGGCCGGACGGCCGGTCCCGCTGACCTGCTTTCAATCCCCTCCTTCCGCCCGGTTCCATGGGCGGAACCCCCTTTTCCCATCCCCCCTGCCCTAGGGCCCGAAGGCTTTCTGCGGTTCGTCCGAACCCCTCTCACCCGGATCTCCCCCATCGGGGCAGGCCTTATCCCCGCGGATGCGTTCGCGAGCCCCGGTGCCACCGTGGGCCTCGAAGGCCGGGCCGCCCTCGTGACGGGTGGGTCGCGGAGGATCGGGAAGGGGATCGCCCTGGCCCTCGCCCGCGGAGGGGCCGACGTCGCGATCACGTTCCGGACCCGCGAGGCGGACGCCCGAAGGGTTGTCGGCGGGATCGAGGCGATGGGCCGGCGAGGGGTCGCGATTCGGGCGGACCTGACCCGACCCGCGGACTGCCGGCGTGCGGTGTCGACCTCGGCGCGGACCCTCGGGCGGCTCGACATCCTCGTGAACAACGTGGGCGGGTGGACCCAGGCTTCCGTCGAACGGATGGACCTGAGGGCTTGGCGGGAGGTCCTCGACTCGAACCTCACGGCGACGTTCCTCTGCTCGAAGGCGGCCCTCCCCCACATGCGCCGGAACCGCTGGGGCCGGATCGTGAACCTCGGGGCCGCAGGCGCCTACCGGGCTCACGGGTCCGCGAAGCTCTCCGCGTTCTACGCCGCGAAGGCGGGGATCGTCGCGTTCTCGAAATCCCTCGCCCGTGAGGTGGGCCGGGACGGGATCACGGTGAACGTCGTCTCCCCGGGCGTGGTCGAGGATCCCGACCTCCCCGTGTCCGCGGCCCGACGTCGGAAGGACTCCGAGACGGCCGTGGGCCGCCCGGGCACGTCGGACGACCTCGCCGCGGCGGTCCTCTTCCTCGTGTCCGAGGAGGCCTCCTTTGTCACGGGCGACGTGATCGGCGTGACGGGCGGATGGCTCCTCTGACGATATAAAATAAACATATACGAATAATAATCGCCGCGCGCCGCCCGATCCCGTGTCCCCGTGCTGCGGACGACGCCCGGTCGTCGTTTGCCGACCTCTCCGACGGATCCCGCGCGCGCGACGGGGCACGCTTAAGACCCCGGAGGCGTTTTGGGGGACCCGTGAAGGCGGCCCTCCTGTACCATGAGGACTTCCTCGCCTACGACTTCGGCGGGGACCACGCCCTCCGCGAGGTCCGCCTCCGCCTCGCGCGGGACCTCGTCCGCGCGTACGGCCTCCTCGACGGGGCTGCGGAGGAGATCGTCCCGGCGCCCGCGGGGATCGAGGCGATCCGGCGCGTCCACTCGCCGGAGTACATCGCGACGGTCGAGACGCTGAGCGCGGATCCCCGCGGGGTCTCGTACGAGCACGGCCTCGGGACCGCGGACAACCCCGTGTTCCGCGGGATGTACGAGGCCGCCGCACTCCAAGCCGGCGCCACGCTCCGCGCGTGCGAGGAGGTCGCGAAGGGGAAGCGGACGCGGGCCTTCAACGTGGGCGGAGGGTTCCACCACGCGATGCGGGACAAGGCCTCCGGCTTCTGCATCCTCAACGACCTCGCGATCGGGATTCGAGCCCTCCTCGAGGTGCACGGCCTGAAGCGCGTCCTGTACGTGGACATCGACGCCCACCACGCGGACGGCGTCCAGGCCCTCTTCTACGATGACCCCCGCGTGATGACGATCTCCCTCCACGAGGACGGCCACTACCTGTTCCCCGGGAGCGGCTTCGCGGACGAGATCGGCTCGGGCGAGGGCGAGGGGTACTGCGTGAACGTCCCCCTGCCTCCCTACACCCGGGACGTGTCCTACCTCTACGCGTTCCAGGAGGTTGTGCCGCCCCTCGCCCGCTCCTTCCGGCCGGACCTCCTCGTCACCCAGCTCGGGGCCGACGCGCACTACCTGGACCCTTTGACCCACCTCATGCTCACGACGGAGAGCTACGAGGCCGTGACCCGGATCTTCGACGAGCTCTCGAAGGAGCTCTGCGGGGGCCGGTGGGTCGCCACGGGGGGCGGCGGATACGAGGTGACCGCCGTGCCGCGGGTATGGACCCTCGCGTTCTCCCAGATGGCCGGCGGGCGGCTCGACGACGCCCTGCCCGTCGCGTGGCTCAAGGAGTGCAACAAGGTCGCGGGCCAGGTCCCCGCGGACAAGGCCCTGCGGGACCATCGGAAGGAGGAGGAAGAGGCCCACGTGCCGCGGGCCGCGAAGAGGACCGTCGAGGAGATCCGCCGCACGGTCTTCGCGGTCCACGGGATCAAGTGACTAGCCGCCGAGGACCGCCTCGACGATCAGGATGACGCCGGCGGCCACGAAGAGGGCCGTCGACGCGATCCGGAGCCATCGGGCCTGGAGGGCCTTCGCGAGGCCCGCGCCGATGACCACGCTCGTCGCCGCGATTGCGGTGAGGGCGAGGGCGGCCCCCGCGAACGTGGACACGGGCGCCGCGTTCGTCGCCGCGAGGACGATGACCGCGAGCTGGGTCTTGTCGCCGAGCTCCGCGACGAAGTTGAGGGCGAACGCGGTCAGGAAGGGACCGCGGCCCTCCTCGGACGTCTCCTCCTCGTCTCCCCGAAAGTAGGTCCAGAGGCCGAAGGCGATGAACAGGATTCCGCCGCCCACTTGGATGGCGGACAGCCAGGGCCCGAGGTACCCGGCGAGGACGCCCCCGATCGCCGCCCCGATCCCCGTGACGAGGACGAGCCCCGCCGCGGCGCCGAGGAGCACCGGAGGCCACGGGTGGCGGGTCGCGAGGCTGATCGTCGCGAGCTGGGTCTTGTCCCCGAGCTCGAGGACGAGGATGAGCCCGAGGGCCGCCGCGAAGGCTTCGGGGCCTTCCACGGCCCCCCGGGACGGCACGCACCCTCATGGCCCTTGCGCCCGTACAATGCGATTTCGTCGCGCCGAAAGGCCCGCGGGCCCTCCATGTGCGACGTCGGACGCGGGGGGATCCGCACGACCGTGCGAGTTCGAACTCTGTCCGAATCCCATTCGCGGATTCCACACTCACGACAAAAGCTTTAATCCCCCGAGAGAATCTGTATCAAGGGATGGGAAGCCAGGGGTCTCTCCTCCATGCCGCTCCCCGCAGAGGGGACTCCCTCGGCGCTCCCGGACCGTTCTCGGGCACAGGACCGCGGTGATACAAACATGGTCAGCGACGAGGGGGACGGGAAGGGCGCGAAGTCGACGGAGGACGTGCGGGACGAGTTCGAGGAGAAGATGGACCGCCTTCGGCGCCAGTACGAGCGGGACCTCCACTCCTTTCGCTACGAGATCGAGGAGCGCGAGTACCGCCTCAAGGCGTACGAGGACAAGTTCAACAAGATCAAGCAGCCGCCCCTCCTCTACGCGTACGTCGTGAGGAAGGAGGGCCCCGACCTCGACGGGAACCAGGTCGTCGTCGCGCGGGCCACGGAGCTCCTCAAGGTGTCCACGGGCCTCGTCGACAAGTCCCAGCTCCTCGTCGGGCAGTACGTGTGGGTGCACCCCCAGACGTACGCGATCGTCGAAGGGTCAGCCGTCCGGAACGAGGGGATGATCGCGAAGGTCGTCGACATGATCGACGGGAAGCTCGTGATCTCCGTCGAAGGGGACATGGAGAAGCGGCTCGTCGACTGCGACAAGGCCGTCTACAAGAAGCTCAAGCCCGGGTTCCAGATCAGCGTGCTCCCGCCCGTCATGGAGGTCCTCGACGTCCTCCCGAACCTCGAGGTGAAGTCCCTCCTCCTCGGGGAGAAGCCCGACGTGCGGTATGCGCAGATCGGCGGGCTCGGGGAGGCCATCGAGCGGATCCGGGACGTGATCGTCCTCCCGTACCAGGAGTCGAAGCTGTTCGCGCAGATCAACCTCGAGGCCCCCCGCGGGATCCTCCTGTACGGGCCGCCCGGCTGCGGGAAGACCCTCCTCGTGAAGGCGATCGCCGCGGAGAACGAGATGACCTTCTTCAACGTGAGCATCGCGGACGTCCTCTCGAAGTGGGTCGGCGAGTCGGAGCGCATCGTGAAGGAGATCTTCCGCCAGGCCCACGAGCGGAAGCCGAGCATCGTCTTCTTCGACGAGATCGAGGCGCTCTTCACCGTGCGCGGGACGATGGACACGTCCGGCGTGCACAAGAACATCATCGCCCAGATCCTGAGCGAGATGGACGGCCTCGTCGAGTTGCACGACGTCTTCGTGATCGGCGCGACGAACCGCGCGGACATGGTCGACCCCGCGCTCCTGAGGCCCGGCCGCTTCGACGAGATCATCGAGATCCCCCGCCCGGACCGCAAGGCCGCGGAGGAGATCGCGAAGATCTACCTCACGGAGGACCTGCCCGTGGACCCGGATCTCGAGGAGGAGCACGGCGGGCACGAGGGGGCCGTCGAGTACCTCCGCGGGGCCCTCCTCGACGAGCTGTACGGGGAGAACAAGTGGGTCAAGGTCAAGCTCGACTCGGAGGCGAAGGAGGCGATCAAGACGGTCAAGCGGAAGGACATCGTCTCCGGGGCCATCGTCGCCGCGATCGTGAAGACGGCGAAGAAGAACTTCGTGAAGCGCGTGATCCAGCTCAAGAAGTCGGACCGGAAGAAGGAGGGCCTCTCCCTCAAGGACCTCGAGGCCGCGATCGACGAGGAGTGCAAGGAGCACGCGATCACGGAGATGTACGTGTACGAGAAGCGCCAGCGGGAGGTCTTCCGGACCGGTGCGGACCCGATGGTCGGGTGATGCATGAGGAAGATGGTCCAGGGGACCGAGCACGAGTACACGCTCTACTGTAGGAAGATGGGATCCCTCGGGTTCGACCCGCACACCCTGGCCCTCGACCTGCTGCGGGAGTCAGACCTCCACCTCGCGGGCGAGTTCACGACGAACGGCTCGCGCGCCTACTACGACGTCGGCCACTTCGAGCTGAGCACGGCGGAGACGAGCAACTTCCATGACCTCGTGGTCTGGGAGAAGGCGGGGGAGAAGATCCTCGACTGGCTCCGCCGGGTCATGGAGGAGAAGTACCTCGTCGCGGGGGCCAAGATCCACGCGTTCAAGAACAACACCTCGCCCGACGGCACCTCGTACGGGTCCCACGAGAACTATTGCGTGTCGCGGAGCGTCGCGTTTCCCCAGCGGTTCGTGCGGGAGCTCGTGCCCCACCTCGCGACGCGGTTCATCTACACGGGGGCGGGGGACATCATCGACGGGAAGTACGTCCTGTCGCCGAGCGCCTACCTCACGTCGACCGTGGTGAGCGGGGAGACGATGCACGACACGGGGATCTTGAACACCCGGGACGAGCCCCACGCGGACGGTCGTTCGTACCGCCGTCTGCACGTGATCGTGGGGGACGCCCTCATGAACGAGACGGCGATCCTGCTGCGGCACTTCGCGACGTCCGCGATCCTCCAGCTCATGGAGGACGGACAGCTCGAGGACGTCCCGCGGCTCAAGGACCCCATCCGGGACCTCTGGCACAACGTGGAGACGAGGAACCCGGAGCAGTGGAAGGTCGAGCTCGAGGACGGGTCGACGGTCTCGCCGATCGACGTCCAGCGGTACTTCCTGGGGAAGATCGAGACGATCGTGGAGGACCACCGGGAGAAGCGGGCCTTGAGGCTCCTCGAGGAGGTCCTGGATGACCTCGAGCACAAGCGGTCGAAGGACGCCGCCCGGCGGGTGGAGTGGCTCGACCGGTACTTCGCGATTCAAGAGGCGTCGGAGAAGGACGGCGGTCCGGAGGTCGAGATGATGGCCTGCAAGCAGTACTCCGAGATCGGGGTCGAGCGGTCCCTCTTCTACCGCCGGCAGCGGGCGGGTCTCGTGGACCGGACGACGGATGACGAGGCGATCAAGGAAGCCATCCGCGAGCCGCCGGCAGACACCCGGGCGAAGCTTCGTCGGGAGATTTGCGACACGTTCAATATCGAGATGATCGATTGGTCCGTCGTGGTCGTGAACGACGGCACACGGCGTCGCATCGAGCTCCTCGATCCCTACGCCACGAAGTTGGAGGCAGCCTATGTCGATGCAAGCTGAGGAGCGGCCCAAGAAGCGGAAGAAGCAGGAAAAGAAGCTCGAATTCGAGGCCGGCAAGGTCTTCACCCCCGGCGAGGCGAAGGAAGAGGACTTTGAGCTCGACCTTGAGAGCGCCAAGTTCCGCGCGCAGAAGGGAGAAGGTGGGGACCGGCGGACGTAGTGTCCTCGCCCCCCTCTGCCGGAATCCCACACACTTCCCCGGCCCCTCTTCGCACCCGTGTTCGTGCACGTCGACTACGTCGCAGGCGAACGAGGGAACTCAACGCCGGGAGCCATCGTCCGCGCGAGAACTCCGAACCGCGAGGAAGCATCCCGTGAAATCACGCCCCCGGTAATCACGTCTGATTCTGGCGGGGACCCCTTTAAGCTCTGGCCCGCGCAGACTCGAACCCTCGGATCGAAGGGGGTTCACCCCATCAAGCCGATCGAGGAATTCTGGAAGCTCACGACGAAGCCGGAGACCGCGGACACGCGCCTCTCGGATCTCCCCATTGTCATCATCTCCCGCCCGACGTTGCAGAAGTTCTTCCGCGAGCTGCGGGAGGCAATCGGTCCCGACGTGGACCGGCTCCTGTACCGCTGCGGCATCGAGACGGGCCAGGGGTTCGTCGCGACGATGGTCGAATGGACGGGGAGCAAGGACCCCATGGACATCGTCGAGGGCCTCGGGGACATCTACGCCCTCTGCGGCTGGTTCGCGACGGAGTCCATGCAGGTGGACCCGGTGACCCACCAGGCGAGGATCCGCCTGAGCCGCTCCCTCGAGACGTACGGAATCGAGGGGCGCTTCGACGCCCCTGCGTGCCACTTCCTCCGCGGCTACTTCGCAGGCTTCTTCCGTTCTCTCTTCTGGTCCGACGAGGTCGAGTGCCAGGAAACGTCCTGCCGGGGGAAGGGCGACAAGGTGTGCGAGTTCGTCGTGACGAACTCCGCGGGACCCTGAGCCGCTCTCATCTTCGACCGAGTTTCGGGTAACTCTATATCGCCCCGCGCCTTCCCGCGGCCCGTGCCGGGGACTCACATCGAGACCCTCGACAACGGCCTCAAGGTCATCCTGCGCCCCATCCCCGAGGCCCGCGCGATCTCCACGTGGGTCACGTACCGGATCGGCTCGAGGAACGAGGTCCCCGGCATGACGGGCTCGACCCACTGGGTGGAGCACATGCTCTTCAAGGGCGGGGGCAAGCTCAAGAAGGGGGACATCGACAAGCTCGTATCCCGCCTCGGCGGGAAGATGAACGCGTTCACGGACACGGACTTCACGACGTACTTCGAGACCCTGCCCGCGTCGGCCATGGACACGGCCCTGTTCATCGAGTCGGAGCGGATGCGGAACGCGGCCTTCGACCCCAAGGAGGTCGAGGCGGAGCGGACCGTCGTCATCAGCGAGCGGGAGGGCGCGGAGAACGAGCCCGAATTCCTCGTCGAGGAGGAGCTGTGGGGCCTCGCGTTCCACGTGCACCCGTACCACTGGACCCCGATCGGGTACAAGCAGGACCTCGCCCGGTTCGATCGGGACCCCCTGTACCGGCACTACCTGCGGTACTACGCGCCGAACAACGCGTTCCTCGTCCTCACGGGCGGCTTCGACCTCGCCGTCGCGATGCAGCACATCCGGGAGGCCTTCTCCCCTCTGAAGCCGGAAGCCCCGCCGGAGCCCATGCGGCTCGTGGAGCCGGAGCAGCGCGGGGAGCGGCGCTCGGACCTCGAGCGGCCCGGGGCCGCGGACCTCCTCGCCCTCGCTTGGCACATCCCGCCCTTCGTCCACGACGACACGCCCGCGCTCATCGTCCTCTCGACGATCCTCGGCGGTTGGCGGGGCTTCACGCCCTTCGCCGCGGGGGAGTGGCGGTCCCGCGCGAACCGCCTCTACAGGGCCCTCGTGGACACGAAGCTCGCGACGGACGCCGTCGTCCGGCAGGAGCTCAAGATCGACCCGGCCCTCCTCATCGCGAACGTCACCCTCGCCCCGAAGGCCTCCCTCGACCGGGTCGAGGCCGTCGTCGACGCGGAGGCCGAGAAGCTCCGGAAGGCCCCGCCCTCGAAGGCGGAGGTCGACCGGGCGAAGGGTCAGGTCCGCTCCTGGTTCCGGTACGAGCACGACGGGGTCACGTACCAGGGCATGCTCATGAGCGTGATGGAGGCCCTGTCGTCCTGGGACGCCGGCGAGTCGATGCTCGCCCGGGTCGAGAAGGTCAAGGGGGAGCAGGTCCGGGACGTCGCCCGGCGGTACCTCGTCGAGGCGTCGCGGAGCGTCGTGCGCTTCCACGCCCAGGAGGTCCCCGCGTGACCCTCCCGGACCGCGCGGTCCTCGACAGCGGCGCGGTCCTCGTGTCCCAGGCCCTTCCCTCGAATCCGTTCATCGCGTTCCGCGGGAGCATGCCCGCCGGGGTGGCCGCGGAGGGCGATGCCCGCGGGGTCGCGGAGTTCGCCTCCCGGCTCTACCTCGGCGGCACGCGGGGGAGGAGCGCGGCGAAGATCGCGAACCGCCTCGAGTCGATCGGCGCGACCCTCGAGTTCCGGAACTCCGAGGAGACCCTCGTGTTCCAGGGGCGCTGCACGCGGGAGACGGTCCGAGAGACCGTGCGGATCCTCGCCGAATGCCTGTCGTCCCCCGCGTTCCCGCCGAAGGAGATCGAGCGCGTGCGGACGGAGATCCTCAACGACCTGCGCCTCGAGGCGGACGACACGCGTCACCGGGCCCTCCGGGCTCTCTCCGAGTCCGTCTTCCCGCGGGGGCACCCGTACGGCCGGGACCCGAAGGGGGACGAGCGGAGGGCCCGCGCGATCCGCCGCCGGGAGATCGCGGAGTTCCACGAGGCCCATGTCGGACCCGCGGGCCTCATCCTCGCGGTCACGGGGGACGTGGACCGGGCCCTCGTCGACGGGGCGGTCGCGGGGCCCCTGTCCCGACTCGAGGGGAACGGGGACGCCCCCGCGCCGATCCCGGCGCCCGCCGCCCACCGCCCGAGGGCCCAGTGGATCCCCCTGCCCCACAAGTCCCAGGCGGACGTCGTCGTGGGCACGCAGGCCGTCCCGCGACTCCACGGGGACTTCTACGCCCTCCACCTCGCGAACCTCCTGTTCGGCCGGATCGGCCTGTTCGGCCGGATCGGGAAGAACCTCCGGGACGAGCAGGGCCTCGCCTACTACGCGTTCAGCACCCTCGAGTCGCGGACCGCCGGGGGGCTCTGGAGCGCGTCCGCGGGCCTGAACCCCGGGAATCTCGAGAAGGGGATCCGCGGGATCCGCGCGGAGATGGACCGCCTCTCGACGGAGCCGTTCACGGAGGAGGAGATCGCGGACGGGAGGGACAACCTCCTCGGCTCCCTCATCGTGGCCCTCGAGCGGAACGCGGAGGTCGCCGCGGAGCTCCACCGGATGGAGTACTACGGGCTGGGGATGGACTTCCTCGAGCGCTTCCCCGAGATCGTCCGGGACCTCGACGCGGACCGCGTGCGGGAGGTCGCCCGGAAGTACTTCGACCCCCGCGCCTGCTCGATGGTCGTCGCGGGGCCCGTCGGCCGCACCCGGGTGCCCCTCTGAGGGGCCCGCCAACCCTTATATCGGCCCGGATTATCTCGCGCCCGCCTCCGGACCCGGACGGGCGCGATCCGCGCGTCCCCTCCGGGCCCGCGGGGCGGCAGGCGATCCCGTGTCCCTCCTGAACCGTCGGCTCCTCGTCGTCCTCCTCGTGACCGCGGCCCTCGTCGCCGTCCTCGCGTCCCCGCGGGCACCGACCTCGCCGGCCCTTGCGGGCCGCGTGGCGGCCCTCGCCCCCGACCCGACGATCAACCTGACGTCCCCCCTCGTCGGCCTCACGCGGGACCCGAGCGTCCTCGTGGGCGGGACCGTCGACCCGACGAACGCGAGCGTGACGGTCAACGGCGTCTCCGCGGCCGTCGCGGGAGACGGGTCCTTCGGCGTGGCCGTGGGCCTCGCGGAGGGCCTCAACTGGATCACCGTCGTCGCGACGGACTGGACGAACGCGACGGACACCGTGTACCGGACGATCGTGCGGGACTCGACTCCGCCCGCGCTCACAGTCTCGTCCCCTGGGCCAGGGGGCCTCTCCAATGCGTCCGTCGTGCGCGTCGCCGGGGTCGCGGAGCCCTTCGCGGATCTCGCCGTGAACGGGGTGCGCGTGGCCGTGAACGCAACAGGGTCGTGGTCCGTCGACCTCGCCTTCGAGGATGGCCCCCGGACGATCCTCACGACCGCCTCGGACCTCGCGGGGAACGTCGCGTCCGACGTCCGCGGCATCCTCGTGGACGCCACGCCCCCGACGATCACCCTCACCGCCCCCACGGCCGTCCTCACGGGCAACGCGAGCGTCGTCGTCGCGGGGCTCGTCTCGGAACCGGTGGCCCTCCTCACGGTGAACGGCGCGCCGGCCTCCGTGGCGGCCGACCGTTCGTTCTCGATCATCTTGAACCTGACGGAGGGGCAGAACGTGATCACGATCGTTGCGGTCGATTTCGCGGCCCATGCCGGGATGGCGACGCCCATCGTCGTGGTCGACACCACGGCTCCCGCCCTGAGCGTGACCACCCCCGTGAACCTCGCCGTCTTCGGGCGGGCCGTCGTCCGGGTGGCGGGCACGACGGAGGCCGGGGCGATCCTCACCGTGAACGGCGTCCTCGTCGCGGTCCGGCCCACGGGCGCGTGGAGCGTGGACCTCGCCCTCCCCGACGGGTCCCAGGGGATCGTGACCGTCGCCTCCGACTACGCGGGGAACAGTGCGATGGACGTCCGCGGGGTGTACGTGGACACGGTCGCCCCGGTCCTCACCCTGACATCCCCCGTGGTCCCGATCACGAACGACCCGGATGTCGTTGTCTCGGGCTTCGTCGACGACCCGAGCGCCTTGGTGTTTGTGAACGGCGCCCCTGTGGCCGTGAGCCCCGGGACGGGGACCTTCACGACGACCCTCGCCCTCGCGGACGGGGAGCACGCGATCCTCGTCGTCGCCGCGGACGCGGCCCACCAGACGACCGCGCTCACGGGGATCCTCGTGGACACGGTCGCCCCGGACGTGAAGGTGTCCCGCCCTCTGAACGGGACGGAGACGGAGCGCGCATCCGTCCTCGTCGAAGGGACGGTCGACGACCTCGGCGCGACGGTCCTCGTGAACGGGATCCTCGTGCGGCCGGACCCGACGTACCGCTGGTCCGTCATCGTCGCGGTCCGGGAGGGGGAGAACACCCTCCGGATCTCCGCCGTGGACCTCGCGGGGAACGAGGCGCCGGTCCTCACGCGCACGGTCACGTTCACCTCGCCGATCCCGGCCCTCGAGGAGGACGTCATCTCCCACAACCAGCGTCTCTTCGGCCTCGAGGGAAACCTCGCCCTCGCCCTGATCCTCGTCCTCGCAGTCCTCGCCGCGGTCCAGGGCGGCCTCTACTGGAGTCTTCGGCGGCGGATCGCCGCGTCCCGCGGGCCCCGGAGCTGGGAGGCGGGGAAGAAGGGAAAGGGCGGGTAGCCGCATCCCGGCGTCCTCCGAAAACCCTTAAGGGGTCCCTGGGGCCATGCCGCCCCGGAGAGGAGCGGGCATGCCGAGGATCGAGTCCCTCAGCCACGTGGGTGTCTTCACGAGGAACCGGGAGCGGGCCGAGGCCTTCTACACGCGGAAGGTCGGGCTCGTCGTGCGCGGCCGCCCCGCGGACGCGGGCCTCCGAGCCCTCGGGACGACGAGGACGGGGGAGGATGCGAGCCTGGCCCTGTGGCAGCCCGACCCGCGGACGGGGGGCGCGGGCGTTGCGGCCGCGGCGCGGCAGATCGGGACCGTGACGGGCGTCGGGTTCACGACGACGAACTTGGACGCCACGGTCCGCCGGATGCGGGCGAAGGGCGTGCGGGTCGAGGTCCTCGGGGAGGAGGGCGGGGAGCGGTACGCGAGGTTCTTCGACGCGGACCGGAACTCCCTCTTCCTGTCGGAGCCCGCGAGAGCGAAGGCCCGCCGGGCGGGGCTGTCGAGGATGGACTTCGTGACGATCGTCACGCGGGACATGGACGCGTCGGTCGCCTTCTTCACGAGGGCCCTCGGGATGCGTGTGCGGCGGGACCTCGAGGAAGGTTATGGGGAGCTGCGCCTGAGCCCCAAGGGGACGGCCCTTGCGCCCTTCACCCCGAGGCGGGAGGCCTACGAGGACCCCGCGAACTACGCCGCGGACATGGCTCACATCGGCGAGGACACGTGGATCTTCTTCACGACGGGAGACCTTCGGGAGGCCCAGGAGGAGCTCATGGCCCGCGGCGTGCGCTTCCGCCGGAAGGCGGAGCGCGGGGCCTGGGGCGGGCTCGAGGCGGAGTTCCTCGACCCCGACGACAACGCGTACGGGCTCGTCGAGCCCCGCTCTAGGGGGCGGATCTAGACTTCCGAGCCGGTCGATGCCGTTCGACTGTCCGGCAGATCCATCCCGGGGGATTCTTGTTCCGTCCGACGGCGAACATCGCGCCGAGGCTCTCGAAGTAACCTGCACTCGGCTTGGATGTAGCTACATGCGAATCGCGGTAGGCTCGACCCCCCCTTTCTTGAACTCCTGTCCGCCGGCCCCGAGCGGCATCTCTTGACCATGGTTCGATGGCCGCCTCGTTATCGTTCTAGGCGAGCCGTTGTGGGCCGGGCCGTCGACGATCGCGAGGATACGCGCCATGAGGATACGAGACATATCTACCCGCCCGAGTGGACTCAGGTCCGCCTGAAGGAGGGGGCTATCAAGGGTTCTTGAACGCACCCTGGCGAGTCTGCGCATCGCACTTGCGTAGCTCACCGCAGCCTTTATGGACCCAGCAGCTGTTGTATGGCCGCAGGTGGTGGCCTGCGCTTCGCTGATGCCAGACCGCTGGTCGCTGCCGTGGCCTTCTGGGTCGGGGCGGTGTACGTCTCCGTCGCAGGAGGATGGCGCAGCACCTCGGGCATGATTCTCTTCATCGGCCTCATTGGATTCGGCGCCTCTTCGTTCGGATGCTTCCTCTACAGCCGGATTGCAGTCAAGAGGCCGAAGTCTGAGGCGCACCCGTAAACTGGGCACGGGGTAGGCGTTCCGAGGTCAAAACCTCCCCAGGTCCACAAGCGATTTCCAAATCCCCGGCGAGATGGCCGTGCTTGAGACCCTCCTCCGACCCGGTCCAGCATGGTCATTCCCAACTCACCCGGCCGACCAGACCCTGTACCATCGGGAGACCCCGGAGAGTCCTTCCAAGGAATGACACGCTCTACAGACCTAGGTCGTACCTGCACGTTGAAACGTAACAGGTACAGGCGTGGGCGGCGTCAAGTGCGATGCAAGCCTCAGCCTCGGCGAGCCGTCCCGTGAAGCCTCCGAGGAGGCATAAGTACACGACGGGACTGACAATCCGAAGGCAGTCGTCCAGCCTCTGCTTTGCGGTGGCACTCAATTGGTGGTAGTAATCCGCGCAGGCTACGTGACCAACGACATGCATGCAATTCGTCATTGCGAGGGGCCAGAACAGGAGCCACAGCCACCACTCCGAGTCGGGGCAGTGCATCGTCCCTTGGAACTGTGAACAGTAGATGCCCAGCGCAGGGTCCCAGAACCAATCACCACTGCCCACCTCCCCGTACCCTCCCCCCGAGCCGCGCCTTCGAGCGAACTGGCCGCTGGGGTCGGTCCTGGTTAGCGGATTGTTCCCAGCATAGACGTACCGGTTGGAGCCGCCGATGGTAGCGGCTGGATCTCGCGTCAGGAACCTCCCCGTTTCCGATTCATAGTGGCGCGCCCGATAGTACGTCAGCCCGTCGGTATCAGACTCGCGCCCCGTGAAACCGTACGCGTTCGGGATCGCCTCCGCTTTCGATCGGATCCCGCCGAAATCGTCGTATGCGTACACGTTCGCGGCGCTCTTGTTTCCTCGCGTGATCCGCGTTGGGCTTCCCCGGCCGTCCGCGTGGTAGTAGTACCAGGCGCCCTGCGGGACCTCCGTCATGTCGAACTTCCCCAGAGGCTGGTCGATTCCGGGCCCATGAACGTATTTCGCGCTCATTCCTCCCGTGGCGCTGAGTTCGCCCATGATGTCGTCGTAGCCGTTGAAGCCCCTGAAGTCGTAGAGGTAGTACGTCTTGGATCCGGACTCATTCCGGAGGATCCTCGACCCATCCGCTGCGTACAGGTACGACACGCTCTCGGCTCCCTCGACGGTCGTCCCGACGAGGCGATTCTCGGAATCATACTCGTAGCCGTATCGGATGGGATCCCGCCCGGGTACCGTCTCGACCTTGGAGATCGTGTTGCCGTTCCCGTCATATCCGTAGGCGACATCCACGACGATGTCCGCGCCGAGTCGGGTCGTCCGACGACCCAGGGAGGAATCTTCCCGGTACGTGTAGTCCGTCCGGAGGCCGTTCGTCTCGTTCTTGTACAGCCGGTTGCCGTTCTCGTCGTACTCGTAGTACGCTGTCGTCCCGGTCTCATACGTCGTCGCGTTGAGGGCGTAGTCGTCTCCGTAGGTGTACGTGATCTCCGTGTCGTTCCACTGCTCCTGGGCGAGGCGGTTGCCTACGCTGTCATAGGTGTAGTTGTGCCCCTCGACGACGCTCCCGTCGGACGTGTCGATCGTCCGGACCGACGTGAGCCAGCCCGCCTCGTTGTACGTGTAGTTGAGCTCCAAGCCGTTCGGATGGAGGATCGACGTCATCCGGTGGTCCCCGTCGTACGCGAGCGTCCAGGTCTGGTCCGCCATCGTCATGCCCGTGAGTCGGCCGTCCTCGTCCCAGGCGTACGTCAGGACGGACGCATCGGGGTACGTCATCGTGAGCCGATGACCGTCTTCGTCGTACGTGTACTCGATTGTCTTCGTGAACGTCGCGAGGGGCAGGTGGTACTCCGACGTTACCTCGACGGGCCGGCTCAGCTTGTCGTACACGTAGGTCCGGACGAACCAGCTGTCCAGGCTGTGCTCGGAGACGTCCTCGACAACGTTCCCGTCCTCGTCATAGCTGTACCAGAGACCTTTCCCGCCCCCATAAGAGACATCCTCGAGGCGGTTCAGCCTGTCATACGTGAAGTTGGTCCACTTCCCCGACCCCGCCCATCGAGTCACGATGTTCCCCGCAGAATCGTACCAGTACCTAGAAATGTGTCCGAGGGGGTCGATCTCCGTCGTGCGCCGGCCGTAGGCGTCGTACTCGAACCGCCAGAGTCCCTGGGCCGGGTCCTCGATCGACACGAGGCGGCCGAGCCGGTCGTACGTGTACACCGTGACCGCACCCGTAGCCGCCGTCGTGCGTTCGATGCGGCCCCACGTGACGTTCCACGTCTGCTCCGTGCGATTCCCGTTCGCGTCCACGACGGCCGTCCGCGCGCCCCTCGCGTCGTACTCATACAGGGTGACGTGGCCTATGGCGTCCGCGGTGGACGTGACCCATGAGTTCGCGTTGAACGTCGAACGGGTCTCGAAACCCATGGGGGTCGTGGAGTTCACCGTGCGGCCGAGGGGATCGTACCCGCCTCCCGAGGTGTGTCCCAGGGGATCCGTCGTCGTCTGCCGCCAGCCGTGGACGTCGTACGTGTGCGTCGTGGTGAAGGCCCGCCTGTCGCGAACCCGAAGCAGAAGCCCCGCGTCGTCGTATACGGACTCCGTGGCGTTTCCCTGGGGATCGATGACCCGGGTGGGGTTCCCCCGCTCGTCGTACTCGTATCGGGTGACGATCCGGCAGTGGGGGTAGGCGATGCAGGACCGCCAGCCGTCGTGGGCGATGAGGAGGGAATGGAAGGCCGCTTCCGAGTCCCGGTTTTCCCACTCGTCGAACGAAGCTCGTACCACGCCGCCAATCGAGACCCCTTCTTCCACGATGACGACGTTCCCCCGCCAGTCGTACTCCTTCGTGGTCGAGTAGTTGCGGGCGTCCGGCCGAGAGACGACGTTGTGCTCCCCGTCCCACGCGAGGGTCCACCGCTCGCCCCCCGCCTGTCCGCCGCCCGCGCCGCCCGAGCTGCAACCGCAGCACCCACCGGTCCCCCCGCTCCCGCCGCATGCGCAGCCGAGGGCCGCGAGCGGGCCCTCGATCCGCACGGGCCTGCCGGCGAGCTTGTCGTACTCGATCGTCGTCGCATTGCCGTACGCGTCCACGACCGTCGCCGTGCGGCTCGTCCAATCGCCATACGCGATGCCGTACATCCGGAACTGCCACTCAATCGCGGCCGAGATGCGGTTGTACAGACCCGTCCAGACCTCGGTGATCCGCGAGCTGGCGTCCTTCACGAAGCGGAGGACCTTGTCGACCCGGTCCACGGCCTTCTCCAAGATGCCGTCGTACGCGTACAGGGTCGCGTTCCCCATGGGGTCCGTGACGGACGTGAGCCGGCCCGCGCCGTCGTAGGCGTACGCGACGTACCGGCTCGCCGTCGTCACGCGGACCGGTATCCAGTCGAGGTACACGTAGTCCGCCTTGCTCCCTACCTTGACGTACCGGACCTCGACCCGGAAGCTCTCGTTGTCCAGGTCGTCCCACGTCCACATCGCCCGGTGGGACGTGACGTCGAGGCACACGGGGGAGGGCGGATCCTGCC